>JGI24022J15233_10004313_pt1 | contig 14636 bp, 8 predicted proteins | sample Ectturendosymbi2_FD_15233 | JGI IMG/M metagenome (IMG submission 15233) | reverse complement strand
CCCGCGACCATCCTGAGAGGAACAAAGTCATTGAAAACGAATGATTTCAGGGAAAAACACGTTACACTGTGTGTGGATGCGGTCGTTTTTTACCTCCTTAACGGTATTTTCCTTGTAGGCTTCTACCTGTGCGTCATGGAAGACAGGAGCTTGGCTCTGATGGCGTCGGACACCTGCAACTACAGCATGTCTGCTTTCTGCTGGAGGCCGTCAAAGGCAAGTGTTTCGCTTCATGAAAGTCTTCAACGTGACATGATCAGTGCGCTCAAAATGCTGCTTGCAGAGTATGTTGGTAACTTTGAAGAAATATGTGAGCACTGTGTTTACAACAATTGCAACAGTCTATGTTCAGGAGAAGACGGATGGCCTGAACGAACAAGAGATGGACGGAATGGGAAATGCTGAGATCAAATACGGAGACTCCGTCTGTTTTTTGCAACATGTTGTAACTGGTCTTTGGGTAACTTATCAGGTAGATTGGTTATATTGGTTGGTTCAAGTACTTGTTGTTGCGATCTGTTTTGTCTCAAGAATCTGATCTGTTAAAGCTGCGTTTAAACCACTTTGGAGAATGGATTGATATATCTATCCACACTTTCACTATTGTAAAAGCTTTTTACATATTTTTTTATTGTAGTTATATGAGCACATTGCAGAGAAACACAATTGGCCTAATGTAAGTTTTGCACTTTCATGAGGTTATATTATGACAAAACATCCCATCTGCTCATGTGTTCAAAATAATATCCTGGAGATATTGTACGTATTCTTAGCGAACGATATTTTTGTTGTTTATTAACCTAACTTGGTTGTGTTTGCGAGTTAGCAGTGGATGTGTGTGTATCACATAACTTTTTTTAGAGTTTGGAAGCTAAAAGCGCCAGGCCTGGACCTAAAGAAAGAAAGGTAAATTCATCGGTATCTTCACATCGTAAGTAATTTTTGAGTCGATTTTTATAAAATTACATCAAGAATACCCATTAAAAATACATGTAAACAGCTTCATGATGTTGAATGAAAAAATTGCAACCGCCATTTTAGCTGGCAAGACTTGGCTAGACCTTCAACGTGAGACGCTAAACGGCTCTAAATTTATTAAAATGCTAACTAATTAAGAATGCTGGTAGTTTGCTATTGCTATGAACTAGAAACAGCATATTTTTGTCTCGTTCGCTATACGAACGTATTTAAATAAAGCATATGTTGCCAATAACGCAGCTCACCAATTGACGTCGTTTATTCTGGTTGGTCCATGTCAACCACGTGACTTTTTCAGGCTATCACCCATTTGGAAGGTCACATGGATGACGGACTGACCTTGTCACGTGCTCAGCTTGGCGAGTCTAGAACGGCCACCATTATAAGAAGAACAGTACAGATATTTTCAAATTTCGTTTCGTAAGTTGACATTTTACAGTTGTTCAAGAAAAACCTATATTTGATTTTACAGCAATTCACCGATAATGATTACTTCTGATCTGTTTCATAGTCGTTTGTTCTTTTGATGACAAAGCATTACATCCTCAAGCATTTCGTACTGGGTCGAACACAAAATACCAACATCTTGTTTTGCTGCTTGTTGTAAAGGGGTACATGTAGGCACATGAAAATTCTTAATTTTGTTAATAGTTCCGAAAACATTCAACAACATGTTTCATGCGTGTTTTGTCCAGTGTGGCGGAATGTGGCTGATTCGAGTCACTGCAAAGGGAAACGTATTTGTGAAACAATTGAGCTTTTGACAAAACTGATGCGCACCAGCACCTTGTGCTACTTTCAAAAGATTTGTTATGCCCTAATTCAGGGGCTCCCAACCTGGGTACATGTATCCCTTGGGGTACATTTGCTTATCTGAATGGGTACATTTAAGGTTAGCAATAGAAGGGATAAATACATTTATTCATTATGTATTTCTAAATATTTATACATATATCAGTGAATATTATTTTCAAAAACCATTATATGCTTTTTGTTAAACAAAACTATTATTAGTCATGGTAAAATAACTGCGAAAAAGTCGAACTATGACATAGAGAGACATTTTAGGGGTACATGCTCATCTGTCGAAATGCTGAATGGGTACATGGTCAGAGAAAGGTTGGGAACTCCTGCCCTAAGTCTTTCAGCGTCTCCACAAGTTGCAGTGCAGCGACCAAGGTGTGCAAAGTAAAGCAGGACAGTGACACGTGTGCGAGATGTTGCAAACACCCCCATCAACAGGGCACTTGAATCGCATCACAACAAGAAGTTCGTTCGTCCGAGCCAGCCGAACATCATTGAAATGGAACAGTGCGTTGAGGACCTGATCGATTACTTTCAAGAAAGCGGGAATGAGCAGGACGGCGAAGAGTCTGGTGACGAAAAGTTATCGACAGACGACCACGAAATACGTCAGCATCGTGCACAAGAACTTTTGAACAGGTTTCTGTGTTAATTGATGTTCATCGCTTCATTCAAGCGAACCGCGTTAGGTGCGATGCGAACATTTGAAACAATTGATTTTTAACACATAAAAAACATTTATTACTTTGGACGTCGCTGCTTTTTTGTTTTTCCACGTTATTGTACAAGATTTGCAGATACTTGCAAGCTTTGTGTTTCTCCATGTATTGTTTTCAACCTGAAATTTTTCTAGGTGTGGTGAAAAACGTGGAAAAAAGGCGCATTTATCACTAAAAACAGATGCAATCTTAGAAAAAGTGAAGCAAAAAAGCTGTTTTTCATCGACTTTCCAAAACCATTTGATATTCGAACAACGATCAGGGTTGTGCAGGTCGAGAAGGACNATTTTTTTTTCACTCGGTTACGCTCAACGTCGCCTTTAAAGCAACATAAAATATTGGTGAAGGAACACGTGCACGAAACGTTCACTGCTTTTGCCGTTTCCAGGCAGGACCTGTTCCAGGAGGAAGGGGCAGTGGCTCTTACTCTGCAGTGCATCGACAAAATGGGAGCGTATGGCGATGCTTTGAACTTTGCTGAGGAGTACGGTGAAGAAGCTGGATGTTCATGGGAGGGTTTGTTGAACAACCTGTACGTGCTGCTGGCCGCGACCGTCCGGGGGAATCGTGCAAACTGTGCCAAGTTTGCCAAGCACTTGGACTGGCTGATCAACCAGCTTGAAGCTCAAACCGTTACAACTGGTGAGTTCACTGGTTTACATCTTTTTGCCTGGTTTTTGCTTAAATCTTAAAGGTTAATTCCGCTCTTGGATATCTTGCTTTGTAGTGAAGAACTTATAACACCGCCAAGATGCTAGAAATGTTTAAAATCCGGTGCGAAATGGATATCATGTATTGACTTGTGGTCACCACTGAGTGAAGAGTATTAACTGGTAAGATCTAACCTATGAACGGCAAGTTGTGCTGCGCTGATGGTGTGGATGGTGTGGTACATCGAACACGTTTTCAACGATTCACTGTCAGAAACACGAAGACCACTATTTTTAGGAAATTTCTAAAGACACAAGCAAATTCCCAAGTCAGGGTAGACGTCAATCTAAAAAAATAGCGGGCAGCGAGCTGTGGACGATTTAAGCGGGTGACTACATTACGTTACTTTTTGTCCAGGAATACTGGAAGTTCTCAAAGCCGTTCTGCTCGATTGCCAGGAAGCACTGAACATGATCAAGGCTGATCATGTCCAAACCATTGTCTCTTTGCTTGAGAAGCAAGGAAGAAACTCAAAGGTACGTTTTTGCTTTTATTGCAAGGAAGGTATAAAACAATGTTTTCTCACAGGTTGCCAACAGCTGTGACTGATTCGATGCAGTTCTTTTTATCATTTTTATGAAGTGCATTTTACCAACAAACTCGAGTTAAATTTACGAAACAGCAAGATTCAGTGCATATAGGTTAACATGAAGGCTGAGGTACTGTATCATAACTTCGCAAGTTGTACGGAAGCAGTGGCATTCATGCAGTCAAGTGTATATTACGCGATGGATAAAAATTAATGCAGATTGTCACTGAACCTCCGGTGCGTTGGATGCTACTCGCAGCAGCACTGGGAACAATTTCAATTTGGTTGGGGAACATGATGAAGCAGTGCTGTCAAAGCACTTTGAACAATTTTGCGTCAGCAACAAACCAGACCTCGTGGCTTGGTTTTGTACTTGGTGAAGAACCGCTCCCAGCTTTTTGGACGTTTGTGGAGAAGTAGTACAACCAAATAATCTCTAAAACTCACATTTAAAAAATGTATCTACTGAAAGCGCTCTAGTGCCTAATCCTGCTGTGTCGAGATGCTCATTATCGTGTTTGCACTTCTCTATATTATTGCGATTTTGCTTGAGGGCCGTTTAGCTCTCCTTAAGCTTTGCTACGCTTTATTCTGCCACTTGATGTTTGTTCCACTGTTCTTCTTTTCTCACCTGATTTTGCCGGAACACTTGTCTCTTTGGAGACCGATCGCTGTCCGTGACAGCACCGTTTTGTGTTTTAGTTTTTTACTCGCTATCTTTTATTTTTATGTTATTTTACGTAGTTACTTTAGTTTTTTATTGTTACAGATTAGAGCACTTCGTATCTATCTTTAAGGGCTATTATTATTTGGAGTAGGGTATAGTTTTCGCCTGGTTGCTATTTGTCGTTGATGTAGTGCTTTTGATCACCCCACTTATTTTCTGTCGTCACTTGTAGGCAACTTACATTGTGCCTGAATTTTGTTTAAGGACTATCTTGTGAAAAAGTGCCGTGTTGTAAGATGCGCTGTGTTGGTGACTTGCACACTAGAAAATGGTACACCTGATTGTAACTGCACGCCTTGTTACCTCGCGCCTTACTTGTAATTGCTGTTGCTGTTATCTGCATTTATCCTTGTTTTTTCTGCTCTTACCTTCAAGCTTTAAGCTTTCAAGATAATTGTGAACTTAAATTGTAAACCATTTCTTATCCTGTTCTCCAGAATTATTTACTTTTACTGTAGATTACAACTCATGTCTATCATAAAAAAAACTGAAATTTGAAAAGGGAAGGTCCCTATGAGTTAAGCGGAGAAAATCGAAACTACAGCTGCGTTTCGTATTGCCACCATGTTTTTTAACTTATACGTGGAACACTGAACAACGGACTTGCATTCTTGGATTCTCGCAGCTGGCGACTGTCGTACATAGCATCTAAAACCTATTCCAGTAACAGTTGCAAAACCCAAAGCATGCGATGCAGCAAAATCGGATATTAAGTTAACGGAACGTGTAACACCTTTGTTATGAAAAAGTCAATTGGTAAACGTCTGCAGTGGTTACGATAGTTTATTCAACAAAGTGTCTTATTGTGTTATTGGAAGCTTTATATTTGTACAAATTTCACTCTGCATGTGTTTTTCACTTGATAAATCATTTTTTTAGATACTGGAAGTATTGTGCTCATTGTGTGTTTGCAACGGGGTGGCTGTTCGCTTTAACCAAGATTTTATATGTGAAACACTGCTTCCGAGAAGAGACATTCTGTTGCAGACTGCTCTCGTGGACAACATTACCAAGTGAGATGCAATCTTCAATTTGGCGATTATCCTTCGGTTTTAATAGAAGCAGAATGTAGATTCTTGGGTTTTAAATGAGATTTGACAGACAGTTTGATTTTTCAAAAAACTAATGACAAGTTTGGTAACAAATGGAGATCATTTGTTATTTCTAATAACTCTTGGATTGCAGCTGATCTGTTTTTAATTGGTCATGGCTATGACGACATGTGTTCAAATGTAAATAGTGATAACGCTACATACTGTACGTTTATTTAGCTTTTATCTATTTTTCTGCAGCACTTGCCAATTTCTTGAAATGTAGTAATTGAAACGAATATGCAATTTTGCAAGCTTTTTAGCTGTGAATGTTTATGCCCAGAAATATCATAAACTTAGTGCAAAGCACATGTAGCCAATCCTGTCAAAAAATCTGATTCAACGAATCTTGTCCTTGTGCTTAACGGAAGTGACACACTGGGTTCAGGAAGGTATTTCCCTAGGCCTGGTGCAAAGCTTTGTATAAATGTTTTGTGTGTCCATGGCAAAGCTTTCGTATTTCGGTTTTATTTCGTTGCCATGTAAAGCAACAAAGTAAACTCTACGATTCTTCCAGCGTAAAATACAAAAATTACTTTAATTTGGAGAATATTTTTAAATTATTATCGCAAGAAATCATACTGCTTCAAGCTGATTTTCACAAGAAATCGAACAGCATTTCTTCCTCACTATGCGCAAAATTAGAATAAATCATACGCTCTGTTATGGTTCATAATGTGATTAAGAGTAAGTAAGTCACCATGCACAATTTTTAGAAAATAATCGAACGACAGAAAGTGCTCGAAGTTCGCCGAATGCTTTCGTAGTGCAGAGCAAACATTTTTGTAATATACGGACTGTGTCTCTGTTTGAGCCAAACTTTTGTCATTGGCGACAACAACACAAACAAGAAACACACAACTTCACCCAACCCGATGTTCATTACAGTGTTCAGCCGAACATTTTCATGGGGGTCAGTGATGCTTGCGCGCAATACAAGAAGTGGTACTACGAAGTGTTTGTTGAGAAAAGGGAGAGCACTGACGACAGAGTCCCCCAGCTTCGCGTGGGCTGGGCCAACACGGCTGGGTATTCCCCGTATCCTGTCGGCGGGGATTATTTTGGCGAAACTGGAGTCGGCGACGACATGTACTCGTTTGGATTTGACGGGTTAAACCTGTGGACGAGTAAGGGCTAGTTTGGTTTCAACTAAAAGTGTTCAGGTGGCCTTGCCAACTTATTAGAAATACGTTAATACATTGTTCCACTCTGATATAGCCTTCTCGCTTTACCAGCATAACTAGTATCAAGTCTGAGTTGTATGTATTTTGAGTTGACTATTTTTCGGCCCAACCAACGGGCCTGCTGCGTTTTGTCCAAGAAAATTTACAAGATATCGATGCCTATCTTTGATTAAAAGTCCGCAAAACTTTGTTGATAGTTTGACAATCTGTTTATGTTAATCCAACGCAATTCTTGAGCAAACTCTTCAGAAAAAAGACTAGTAAACAACTTTTTTTACTCACAAACATTCCGTATAAAACATACTTTTAACAATTTCATTTCTAGGCCACCGCGCCTGTTCAGTTGGGTCGAACGGACGTCACATCCTGTCTCCAGGGGACGTTGTCAGCTGCTGCATGGATTTAAGTGTGCCAAGCATTTCGTTTCGAATAAACGGCCACCCTGTGCAGGGGATGCTGGAAAACTTCAATCTTGATGGCCTGTTTTTTCCTGTTGCAAGCTTTTCTGCTGGAGTGAAGTAAAGAAAAACCAGAGCTTTTAAATTTGGTGTAACCTAAGATTTTGAAAATAATTATGATCTGAAGGATTTAATGAGCACAATTGAATATTTGGGGACTTCGTTTTTTCACATAAAATGGGCAAATGTTCGAGTGAAAACGGTTATGAATGTGTACTTTTTTTTATATGAAACAGGTGTTAGAAAAACTCAAATAATTTGAAAGTACAAGTAGCTACGCGAGGTATTTTCCCTAAATCAATATAGATCGCAAAATCTATGGAGAATTCCCATTTTCGTGTTGAATATTTGAAAACCTTTGTTTTTAACGTAAGTGTGGGTTTATGGCTTGTTGATAAACACTTCATATGCTTTAAATTCAAAATGAGTTGTTATGAACTTGACCATTTGAAACATTTTTAAGTATGGTTAAAAAATAATGGTTTCAGCAATATGTATGATAAAAAACAAAATTGCACTTTAAAATCAGACAACGTTCGTTCAGCAGAACAAGTGGTGACATTTGGTGCATTCAGACTAAAACTGATGGTCTGTTTTCACCAACTTTCATTAGGCAGTGATTTTTGCATAGCACATTGAAATGAAACAAACCTTTACATCGAAACCATTCCTTCAAATGTAATGTGCACTGATAGCGTTTTTATTTGAATAATTAGAAAACAAACCTGAAGTGACATTTCTAATCCGTGTCACCCGATGACGACGCAATTAACAATAAGCTGGCTGTAGACTTTAATTCACTGTAGATGTAAGAACAAGCTGATTAAGGTTCGCGAACAGGTAAAATTATTTGCTAGATCTCAACACTATTCATTCTCAAACCTGAGATAGATAATATACAGCACACTGCTGGTCTATAAAATCAATGCTGTTCACAGGCTTAACTTTGTCTGGGGGTTAATGTGGCGCGATCTCACTCATACAAAAGAGGAAAAAGTTTTCCGATTGCATTTGCGCACTTTGAATCTTACCGACGTGTTTCGTTCAGGATTCGCTTCCTGTTCGGTGGACCTCACGGCGAATTCCGATTCCTCCCCCCCGTCGGTTTCGCTCCAGCGTACGAAGCGCTGTTGCCAGGACGACGCTTGGCGATCTCGCAGTGCAAAGCGTATGGGCAACTGGAAAAGGGGTGTTTGCTTGGCCCCCCATCATCATCGGAGCAAACAGTCTTTGTCCCAAACGCGGTCAACACACAAAATGTAAGTGAAGTCAAATCACGTTTCGGTTGCAAAGAGGAGGGCGCCTTTTTGGGGGGAATTCGAAGCTTTTCAGGAAGCACGCAAGCTAATGATGAGCGGCCAATGTTTTAACTTGTTCTTTGCGCATGCGCGTTTTTTCATCGTTTTTCAACCCCAATCCCTGGCATTTTTCAGATCATTCTTCCGCACCATCTGCAAGCAGTGGTTCCGAAACTTGCTGAGAGTATACACGAGTTGTGGGCGATGACCCGTATTCAAGGTGGATGGTCGTATGGAACGGTGAGACGATGTTAGAAGCAGATCGGTTCGAAAACGTTGATGACATAAAATCCAAAAACAATTTAAAGTTTTCTCTTTTGACTGATCAGCAACAATTTTCTGCTTTGGCAACTTCAGAGCTGCTTAGAGTGGACTTAAGTTTCGTTAGTTGGTGGTCATCTGGGCAAAAGTTCAACAAAGTGCTTGAAAATGTGAATATGCCAAGCGAATGTAGAAGTTAGATGAACAGATAGTGGCATTTTATCGGCCATAAGGCTCTAACTGTCTTCCAGCTTTTGGCGAGTATCGCCTGGGATTAATCCGCACCCAAAGCCACAAGAAAGCCTGTGGCAAATTTTAATATTCTGTGTTGTTAACTTTTTCAAAGCGGTTCTTTTTTTTGGGGGATGTATCATATGAAAAGAATGGTTTCGAGAAAACCAATGATTTACCACTGCCTGTTTTAAACTAAGTACTCACGAAATGTTTACCACCTTAGTACCACCAGGCTTTCCGCCTCATTGGCAGGTACGTGACGAAGGTAAGAAGCAGAATCCGTGTCTGGTTGAGTTTGCAAGGCTACCCGAACAAGAGAAAAGTTTCAACTTAACCATGACCTTCGAGACACTGAGAACGATCATAGCTCTCGGTTATCACGTGGGAATCGCAGATGAAGAAGCGGAATATAAGTTGAAGAAACTCAAACTACCCAGAAAGTAACGTCTTTTTGTTTTGTTTTTTTCCCGAAAAACAGCTTTTTCAAGGTTAATTCCCCAATGCATCGCTATAACAAAGTTTATTTGTGGTTTTGTTCTTTGACGGAATCGACTTTGAAAAAATATTTGCCGATTCATTGTATACTTTTCTTCTTCGCCCTGCGCATAACCGAAAGCAGTGTTACTTCCTATGTTTGGTTTCATACAGTTTATCGAATGTGACGAATGGCATTTGTTTTATTTCTTTGCGGAAAACTGTTAGCAAAAAAAAGCAAAATTAGTTTAGCTGCATTTTTGTATAGGACGTCAACGGAAGTTGGATTTCAGTTGGTATAAGACTGATTTCGAAGCGATAAATTGTTCCGGGGCTTCGTCTCCGTTTTCAGTCTACAAACAATCCTTCAGATTTGGGCAAATCAAAAGAGCAGCAATCACTCCAACTCTCTTCTACCATTTTCAGCTACATGATGGCGAGCGGTTACAAACCATCTCCGTTCGACTTGTCGCACGTGCAACTAACCCACCAGATGGAAAGCTTGGTTGAAAAACTTGCGGACAACGCGCACAATGTTTGGGCGCGCGAGAGGGTCAAGCAAGGATGGACTTACGGTTTGCATTTGGTATGTTTTGAATCGGCAGCTGATAGAGGACAACCACCTCCTCATGTAAACACCTATGGTTGATTTTGAAAGCTTGAATTTTTACGAAATCCATGTCTCTGAGCTGCACGTTACTCCGAAAAAGTTGCGTAATTTTTCGGCAAGGCATTTAAACAGTTACGCAAAGATGTACACAAGCACACACGTGCGCGGTTTGTGTGTTTGTATGTGCGTTTGCGTGCGTCAATAAACGTGTTTATGTGTTTGTTACTTTGTGTGCTCGTGTGTGGGTGGGTGTGCGTTTTAATGTGTTTGTATTCGTGTGGACTATCAGGCCCGTAGCCGGGTTTTAAGGTTTCTGGGGAAAATACATTTTAGGTGGGAAATATTTTTGTTTTTATTATATGTTTAAAATAAGTATAATAGCATACAAATAAATATAATAAATATTTTCTGGGCACAACAAAATTAATTTGGGGGGAAGAACCCCCGAATACCCCATGGGTACGGGCATGATGTGAAGCAACACGCATTAAACTGCATTTGTGTGTTCTTCAACATAACACCTGCTCCGATTCATGCTGAAGATTTCGTTTTAACGTAACCTGCGTTTTTCCGATCTCCATTATCGGGTTAAAAATTAGTTTGCATCGCTCACAGAACCTTAGGCGTTTGTGATTCTGTGAGATGTGTCGCCATGTTTGTTTGGAAGGGAAATTGTTTTATTGTTTTGGTCTGATTTGTATTCCTGGGCTATCGCTGAGAAAATTGTCGTTAAGGAAACATTTGCACCGGCATAATATTTTCTGAGTAATTTCATTTTTTACATTTTTCTGTCAGGATGTTAGCAAAAAGCGCAACCCTCGTCTTGTGCCTTTCCCCTTACTTGATGAGTTGGCGAAGCAAAGCAACAGGTTTGTTTGATTGATTTTCTTAAAGAAAATGAGAGCGACCTGTCATTTTGTTTTTTTAAAGTTGAACTTTTATTTGTGCAACAATTTTTTTTAATGAAACGAGCTTGTTCAATGGTACCCATTGTTCTAAAATTGCAGGAATTCCATTCGGGAGCTTGTACGCACACTGATTGGACACGGGTATATGCTTGAACCTCCTGATGAACGGATGAGACTAACAGATCGAAGTGAGAAGAAGCAACGTGTAAACCTAGGCTTCAAAAAATTTTGGGATGCAAATTTTCAATCCAAGTACAAGGCAAAAGTCGCCTGACATTTTTTTCCACGAAATTGTTTTTAAAACGGCGTTGTCTGATATGCGAAACTTATTAAAAGCTCTCTGGTTCGCTGTGAATCTGACATTGCCAGTTCTTACGAGCTGATTCTCCGGTAAGGAATGTTCCGACTGCCGAGTTTGGACATTCCTTTGGACATTTCTCGACAGTCCGCACTTATTCACATGCAGCCCAGACCACCGTTGTTAATTTTCACAATCACAAGATCTATGGCAGTGATAGCAATTGGCGGTTGTTGCAGATTCCTGTAATCGTTGTGGAACGCAAACCTGAACTTAATGTAAACAATTACTTCGTTCCTCTGCGTGTATTTCTGTTCTGCAGCGCAACGTCGCCGTGTGGCGTAACCATGACAACACAAACGCTACGAATCTCGGCGCATCACGTTAATGATAACCCTTTGCTCCTCTACTTCACTGCTGTCACAGTTTTTCGCGTTTGACTCTTCTGCTCAAGCGCCGCATTGTGTGCATCAATGATCAGCAAGCTTCCCGCCGCTCACTTCCACAGCACTGATGATGCTGTAGATTAACCAGCGATACGATTGCATAATGTCAGGTGTTTCAAATGTCGTGTCCTTTATTTTTGTACTCCTGGCTTTTTTTCGGAGAAACTTTGAATTAAGCAATTGCCTCAACTCTGAAGCAACTTCGCGAAGGTAGTAAAAAATGTGCTTTTCAGTAATATATATGTAACCTACAATGCATCTTCTACTGAAACGTTTCACAAGTATCAGCATTCTTATTCGAACGCAAAGGTAGGGGGTGGCGATAACTCAGCATCTGTCTCTCAATCCAAAGGTTGATGGTTAGATCCACAGGCACTGATTTGATCACCGTGACGTTCCTTGGGCAAGAGCGTTCACCTCAACCACTCTGCAGGAAACAAATTTCAGGTTTTGACCTGTCGCCAATTGCTATCACCCAATATCAAATAAAAAAACAGTGAAGTGCACACAAACTTGAGAAATATCAGTAATTTTTTTTTTTATTATACCCTTAGATGGTAAGACATTAGCAAAGTAGTTACGGAGTTGGTTGCAGTAATAGCGACGTAATGGAGTACGAGAAACATCACCAATTTCGTGTTTTTTGAAAGTTTTACGTATGTACTGTAGGGAGGTAAGGAGTGTTTTAAATTCGTTTGATTAACGTTTCTATTCGAACAAAATGGCTTTGCAATCGATAATATTCAGATATTGTGAACCAAGTGCAAGTGAGCAAGATGCACATTTACCGGGTGGAGAAGGAGTTGGCAGTGACGACCGGCCAGTGGTATTTCGAGTTCACGGTAAGCCTATCAGCCACCAGGCGCTAGTACAGTGTCTGGAACAGAACTCAAACCACAGCAAACCATCTGCAGGTTGAATCGTCAGGAGATGTGAGGATTGGTTGGGCTCAGCCTGATTGCTCTTCCTGCGTCGATCTCGGCACTGACAACCTCGCTTATGTCTTCGATGGAGCGAATGTGAGTTCGCTTTTGTCATTTTATTAAGGACGAGAAACTGCGGCAGTTGTAAGGCATTCTTCAGTGGTTGTGCTTTTCTAAACATTGCTTTTGTGCATCAACTGTCGCTTCCTCTAAGCTTTGTAGTTTTCGATTGCTTTTCGTTTTTGGTCATTTTTAGATGAAAGTGGTGCAGTCATGCAAATGTTGCCTTGCAAGGGCAGTCTTGGGTTGGGAGGAGGGTTGGGGTCGGGGAGATTGCATGTTGTGGTCGAAACGGTGTCATCTGGAAATTGAGTAATGTTTATGTAGTGCTCAGTGTATGTTTTATAATATGTTGGAACAAAAGCAGAACAAAACATGAGCTTGACGTTCAATGTTTTTCAAATTGCTTGCATTTGAGTCAAAATACTTGCACTAAAATGTCATGCTAAATTTCCTGTCTTATGAAGTCTGCTATGAGCATGCTAGAAATGTGCTGATAAAGCGCTTATCCAGAAAATATGGTGTTTCTAATGAAACAAACAAACAAATATTGCTCTCCAGAATTAAACCTGCACTGGTTCCAGACAAGACTTACTTTCATTGCTCATTACATGCGATAAATTCAGCCTCTTGGTGATTAAGTTTCAAACCTTGACCAGGCTCACAAACATTTTGCTTTAACAGGTGAATGCACCTCTTTCTAATCATGTAACTACAACAAAAGAAATTTGGAAAAAAGGTGTTTTAAATACACGTTTGCGCAGACGCCATCGATGTGAATTTTAACAATCGTTTTTTCTTGGCGCGGAGATATTTTCATCGCTTTGTTTGGTTCTAGCAAGTTGGTTTATTAGCGAACCATTCCCGAACCGTGGTGTATGTCCTCAACGGAAGATGTTACCGGTTGAAAAAGATTTAGTGAATGATATAATTTGTTCCTGAAACCGGAGTCATGTGATGTTTAGGCCCTAAAGTGGCACAACGGCTCAGAACGATTTGGACAACGATGGAAAGCCTGTGACGTCATTGGCTGCTTGTTAGACTTTAACGAGAGAAAGATAGGTAAGTTTGTGCGAGGGTTTCGTGGAATGCTGCTTGAAAGGGTTTTGTAGCGTTATGCGTGAAAACCAAGAAAATATTTGAAATATTCCGAAAATCCGGAGGGATCAAACGGCGGGTTTTTACCATATTCACAAGTTGGATTTGAGCTGCTATCCCACAAGAAAAGCGCTGAGTGAACGATAGTTGTGTATTTATATTTTTAGCTGTGGTTTGTGTAATTTTGTAAGACGTCAAATCACTGTATCAGTCGCGAGCAACCAGTTAATTGTTCACTGAAAAACTTGACGGTCTAATCCAGAGGTTCCCAACCTGGGGTACATGTACCCCTAGGGGTACATTTGCCTATCCGAAGGGGTACATTTAAGGTTAGCAATAGAATAGAAAAATATATTTACATATCTTTTATTCCCAAATATTTATACATATATCAATGAATATTATCTTCAAAAGCCATTTTATGCTTATTGTTAAATATATCTATGATTAATCGGGATAAAATATTTTGTCAGAAATTTTATGGTACATGTTAATCTGTCGAAATGCTGAAGGGGTACATGTTAATCTGTCGAAATGCTGAAGGAGTACATGTTAATCTGTCGAAATGCTGAAGGGGTACATGTTAGTCTGTCGGAATGCTGAAGGGGTACGTGGTTAGAAAAAGGTTGGGAACTCCTGGCTAATCATAACGAGTCAACTTTGCAGAGTCTGCATCTCAATCCAAATTTCGTCAATACAGTGTTGAATCTCGTGTATATTTCACGTCAGACTACGTGCTTGAATGTGCCGTGACCTGGTGCCACTTCATGTTACCTTCAAATGTTTGGGTAATTTGTTATGAATGCTTTGTACCTGACGCTTGGA
>JGI24022J15233_10004310_pt1 | contig 14642 bp, 9 predicted proteins | sample Ectturendosymbi2_FD_15233 | JGI IMG/M metagenome (IMG submission 15233) | reverse complement strand
GAACTTGCTAGTTTTGATTTCTTCAAGTTTTTTCATAGTTGTTTCAATTTCTTTGACACAAAACAAAATGTCCATGGATTTTGACTGCAGAATATTGCAAAGATTTTGGGTAAATGGAAAAACTAAACTATAAATTTGTAGCAAAATGTTGAAATCAAAACCGGTGAGAGTCAATAAAAATCCTTGAGCTTCATTCATTGACTTCTGATCAAAACTTTGGGGAGTTTCCACAATATTCTCAAAAAGCTGCAATAGATCTTCCAAGTTATCTTGAACAGTTTCCACTAATCGAGCAGAATAGCTCCACCTAGTTGGAGCAAGTTTTGGAAACCTTGTCTTAACAATATCATCCAACAAAGACATTCTTTTGGATGATGTTGTAAAAAAAGTGGACAAACCACCCTAGGTGAAAAAAAAAACACATTACACTTTGCATTTGAAGAAGCAGCTTGGCTTAGTATAAGATTAAGCCTGTGTGCATAACAATGAATAAAAATTGCATCTGGCGCATGTTCTTTAACTTTTGCTTGGACACCTTTCAATTCACTAGACATAACAGCAGCACCATCATATGTTTGGGCAATTAATAGACAATCAAACTATTTTAGCTCTTTAACAACCAAGTCTGAAATAGCAGCAGCACTGCGATCTTTACTTACATCAGAAAATATGATAAAACTTTCACAGACTGCTCCATTGGAATTGACATAACGTACGACTGTGGACAACTGAGAGTAACAACTAACATCTGATGTTTCATCCAACAATACTGAGACATACATACATTTGTGGATTTCTGTTTTTATTTGAGCAAGAATAACACTGCCAACAGAATCAATGAGGTCATTTTGAATATCAGGTGACAAATGTTTGAAAACAGTAGCATTTTCCAGATGAGTTTGCATCTTTTCATCAAACTCAGCTAAAAAATATGCCAATTCGATGTAGTTTCCCCTATTGCTTGAATTTTCACTTTCATCATGTTCACAAAAAGGAATTTCTTGAACACCCAAGAAGCAAATTGCACGAATCATCATCCTTTTCAAAATTTCTCTATTACGATTAACTTAAACTTGTTCATTGTGTTTTGTAATTGCAAAACTTTTTTGATCATCCAGCAACACATTAATCCTGGTTTGACCAAATGCGTTGTGAGCTAAAAACGCCGTCAGATGTGAAGCAGTCTTATCATGACACCCAGCAGCTGTGTGCAAGTTATTGAGATCATCATAGCCGAATTGGGCTGAGCTCCAGACTGAACTTTCATTTTTCGAAAACAGCAGACACAGCCAGCAATACAATTTATTTGTTATACTACTTCCACATAACCAGCTGTACTTTTCATACAGTTTTGGATGAAATTTCCTTAAAAAAACGTTGTTTTGCTCCACAAGCTTCAACTCTGGTGTTGGCCTCCCTGCATCGAGTACACTTCTCTTCTCCCCAAGCAATGAACTGAAATTTGTTGCCTTCAGCCTAATTATTAGATCATTTTCAACAGCTACTACTTGTACTTCCCCCATCATAACTCCAACCTTGTTCTAATCTAATACAATTGCAAATGAAAACTCAAAAAAAATGATGCACTTAGTATGTCAATTTCTGAAGTGAAAATATTTCCGTCCAATTTGATGGTGTTTGCTTTTCTACTATAGTATTGCCTGTATGAACACAATAACACTACTAATAATTTCCTGCGTGCTACATTTTCTTCAGTTTGTTGTGTGCTACATTTTCTTCCGTTTCTTGCGTGCTACATTTCTTTTAGCTTATCAGGCACAATTTTATAGCATGTTGGGTGCCATTTCATAACAAAAAAAACATAGGAAACATGCGAAATTTCATTTGACTCGAACTTGCAAACCAATGACTCGAATTGACTCGACAGTTCTTGTGACCTGAAGGGCTTATTACTCTGACTCAACAAAGATGACTGGGGCACATCACTGAAAAATAAATGGTTATACGTGGGCGGATCAGGACTGGTTCGGACTGATGATTTTCAAAAAAATTGCGGACCAGGACTGTATCGAATTCAGTTTTTTCGAATCAGACTGGACTCGGACTGAAAAATTTCTCACTTCGTCCATCTCTGCTGATCCTTGATCTTCCTTGCTGCATCATATGATTTAGTTTTGGTTTTGGTTTTGGTGGATTCCCATATTGAAAAGTATAGTTTCACTTTGCTACCTTTGCTTACCTTCGTTCCGAGCAGATGGCTTACCTTATGCAGTCGTCTGGGAACCAGTGCACTTCAACACTTTTTGTTATATAATGCATTCTGAACTACAGTTTGTTTTCGAATGATATTTGGAGATATAATTAATAGTGGTGGTAAGTTGGTTATAATTACAACTTTTGCATATATTTTCTGAATTCTCTCTTCTCTCAAGTCAAGGGTCTTGTTTTTGTTAGTCGTTTTTGTTTTGCTAGTATTAAGGAGGTGTTGCAAATAGAGTTGGTCTGGATTTGTGATTTTGGGTTTGATTGGTAGAAAGTGCTTAGACTGTATTTCAAAACACGCCCTGTACACTTATTTGACTTGACGTTTTCTCAGCCAGAGATCAGGAATACCATAGAATATCGTTTTGGAGTAGGCCTGCTGGAATGATTTGAGTCAGAATTGAAACTGGTTAACTGGGCTAAAATTTGTGCTTGTGGTCAAATCTCAAGTCCGTTTCTGGAAAACCATTATCACCGACAAACACAACTTAAAAACTGCTGTACAATTTAATTTTGAAGTATGTACTAAGTAATCTCCCAATATTTAAGTTATGGTTTTGAAAATTATTTTAAGCAAATGGTAATCGATTTCAGAATCCTTCTATTAGTGAGTGATGTCAAATAACAATCTTAAGTATTTACAGGAATAACAATTGCCTGTCCAAAGTGATACCTAGTACGGATGTGTGATATGGTATGCAGCTAAGGTTATTTCTGTTCTCCATATATTAAGTTATTATGACTGCGATGTCTGGTAAATTGTGATGTTATTTTAAGACAACCACTGTGGTGTGAAACAAATGTGCATGTGACTGTGAAGAGAATGTTATGCATGTGAGACAAGGGCAGACTGCGGTGGATGAGCAAATGAGCTGAATGTTAACTCTCATGTTAGGTGAATGTGTGCATTTAACTCCTTAAGATACCTGTGTCTCATCAGCCATTCAGCATAGCACTGCAGCATAGCAATACAGTAAGCTCCGGTTAATACCACGGTTGATAAATATCATGATTTTTAAGAAAAAATCAAAAAAATAGATTTTTTTATTTAAAGCTTACTTTCTTGATATTATTGATTTAATGCGTAGGGGGTAGCTACTTAATCCCTGTAAATTTTAATTTTAAAAATGTATTTAATACAACTTTTTTGTGCTTTGTTAACTTCAAGTACAGCATCTAAACACAACTTTGTTTTCATTCAAATTTTTTGTTTTTATGTAATATCCTTAATGAAAATCCATTCATAACACGAGTACCGCTACATAAAACATAATATTTATTGAAATGACAATACTGAAACTATCATTTTAGCAAATTGATTGATACTCATGGCATGTTTGTTAAAAAGCTTGTACGTAAATACAACCTTGCCAGCTTTTTGATGTGAATTCTATTGCTAAAATTAATTACTGTAACACGGCTTTCACTGTTCAGCTTCTGCAAAAGTATAACTTACATGCGGAAAATGGTAAAAATCTATAATATATCTGTTATTATGAATCAAATATGTTCTACAACTACTATTTCTACAGTCAACAGTCCACATCAGTGGTTCTTAATCTTTTAAATATTGTTACAACTGAGAAGGGCCTGATGGACTACAATTATCCTCTTTTCAAAAATAACAAACTACAGCTTGCAATCAATTAAAAATAAAACAACACAAAAATTCCACCATAGTTTGCATTGAAATGTCCATTAAAAATATGCAATGGGATATCTGATACCATTTATTTTGCTATTAAGCAGTGAGACCTAGTCCTTAAGACTTGTAAATCTAAACTTCAGAAAACCTTCTCTTGGCAATTTAATTTCTTTGGAGCCAGTAGTTTTTAGCTTGCACCAGACTACACTGCTAAGGACTATTAGTCACCAGAACATGGTCTAGGATACATGCGAGACTCCAGACCAGGGCTGCAGAAACTGTGGAAATCGGAAGGAGCTTCCCGGGAAATCGTACATGCTCACGGGAAAATAATCAGCTGCAAGTCAAATAAAATCAAATAATCGCTAAGAATTACAAGAAAACCACAAAAGGGACTGTACGAATTTCCGCGCTCAGTCACGGTGGTCCAATACCTGGCATTGTGACGCAACAGTTACGCTGCCTAACAATAGTGGTCTCATGCAGTCGCTGGTCGCATGCAGGGTTGCCAAATTGGCATTTTTGAAACTAAATTTTGAAATTCAGGCCTGTTTTGATGCACTTGGCTTTTTTGAAAATCAAAAATACCAGTACAAATCTGGCTTTTTCTTTTTTATTTTTTTCAGTCTGAAAGGCTTGGCTCTGGCTAAACATTGCCTGAGCTGCATCCATTACAAATCGTTTCTGACGGGAGTCTAGGACTATGCAGGGTGCAAAGAACATTGCAAATATTTTACTGTTGCCCTAAAAATTATTGATGTATTTAATAAGAAACAAATGCATGACAGTGTATTTACGGGGAAAAAATTTGCTTATAAAAATGTGAAATGCATTTTATCGATGTTTCTGACAAGTTTTAATATCTATTTTTGTTCGGTTATGCATGTTTCACTGTATGTGTAGCCTATTTGTCTTAGGACTGCTATCTGGTTTATTTTGGCTTTTTTGAGAAAAGGTCTGCCTTTTTTGGTGAACCTGGTTGCGTGTCGTAGACTCGTAATGGCAGCGGAAAGCTGTTAGTTTTAATATTGCTGCTATGATGGCACATGTTGTCAGAGGACATTGAGGCAAACATGTCCTTAAAGCTACAGTACGTGCTTTTATGCGAGTGAACTTCATTGCGTTAGATAGCAGAATGGACAGTGGCACTAGCATCAGCTGGAAGCTTTTGAATACATTCACATTGTTAATACTTGTCTGTACGACAGCTTTGGATAAATGGTTGCCTTACTGGGTTACCAATCGAAATGGTATTGCATTCCGAATGCCATTCCAAAATGTAGCGCCATTCAAAAATGTTCAACTCGTTCTCAAACCAGCATTCACTGACAAGCTCACTCCAGTAACTGCCCACTTGCTGCTAAAAAATGCATGCATAAAAGTACAGATCGGGTCGTTCTGCAGGTCGGATAGGTTAAAAACCAATTGCGCCACCACTGAACTGGCCGCAACAATCAACATCTGAAACATGACGCCATTCTGGAATGGCATTGCACTTATAGCTATAGAGCTTAATTTTTTTGAATGAGCATAAAATTGCTACAGAAAACATTCACGATGCCGATACCCAAGCTAGCACTTTTAAACAGGATTTTTTTATGTTTATTCCCGAAAATAGGTTAGTTATTATTACGAGCATATAGTCGCATACAGTCGATACCAATTCTTGAAGCTGACTTTTGCATCTTTGACTTTGTATATGATGAAGCAATAAGTATAATTCAGTGTAGGCAGCACAAAAATCCCAATAATTAGGTACAGTATTTGCTAAAAACAATGCTGCAGACCTTCTGTTGCAGAAAGTAACACAATATGCAAAAAAGTTTTAACGCGATCAAGTTTATATCAAAAATGTTCAACTCTTGCCCAAACTAGTGTCCACTCACAACAAGCTCACTCTGGTAACTGCGCAATAACACTCAAAAAAATGCATTCATGCGTAGAACGCTCACTCAATAGAAACTTATAACACTGTCTGAATATCGTTCTACAGGTTGGATCGGTTAAACCAATTTCGCCACCACCAAACTGGCTGCAACAATCAATGCTTGAAGCACGACGCCACAATCACTTCAAATGCTGTGCCACTAGCAAATTAAAACCACTTTTCTGAAAGTCGCATGCAGCTCCCAAGCACCTTTTGTGCGGCTCTCAGCAGCCTTTCGATAAAACCAGTAGCGTAGCCAGCCCAAAAAATGGGGGGAGGAACTATTGACACTATTTTGTTTGGGATACCGCCTCTCAAAGCGCAAAACGACTGTATGTTCTAAAAATTAGGGGGAATGGCCCCATAGGCCCCCTGGTTATGCCTGTGAATAAAACCTTTAATATTTTGTGTAACAGACTTCGTTCTGCAATAAAACAAAACGTGTGAATTGACTTGCGTTAAACTTTTTTAGTGCGACTCTCACAAAATGGTAGATCTGGATTTGGCTCCCTTCAGCGAAAAGGTTGAAAACCACTGGCTTATAATGTGCAAGAGCCGCATGCATGCCGCGATTACGTGACTTGAGAGTAAGAATTGCTCAACCTCGCTCTGCAAGTTGCATACAATCTTGCCGTAACACATGCGTTAAAGATTATTTAAATTTATTATCCAAAGAATATCTTTAGTTTGGTGTCTAGAAGTCTCTCAATGGTCTACAAACCACGATTTGGTTGGTCATTAGAAACTGTGTTACGATATTTCATATGTCGGCAATTGTTGCAAAGCTTCATGTAAGCAGTCCGTATTACTTTTAAATAAATATCTAAAACTTTAATGTAGTAAAAAAATTCCTTGTAACTTGAATGGTGCCCACAAAATGCAAATTTTAGAAGCCCGTTATACAGGGATTAAGCACGAGAATTTGCTACTTCACGGTGAAGATTTGCCGCTTCCATCGGTTTTGCACTGCTTCAGTATGTCGTTTTTGCATACCGAGCGGTAGCGTGGTACACTGCGGCGATGCAACTGTTTACACGTTGAATGTGAACCGATGCTAGTAGGCTGAATCAATCCAAGTTGATCTACGTGTATGCAGTGATAGTTAAGGCTTTTGAATGCTACGTTTTTAAGAAAACAAATTTATTTTGTGATGTCATGAAGGGGCGAGCGTCTTCAACTTGCAGCCCACAGGAAATTTCGAGAAGCTTCCCGCGAAATTTGCATTTTTTCAAGCCCTGCTCCAGACTAACGTCACAGATGGCATGGTGTTATAAGTGAAATGAAGCAACATATATGAACGCACACAAAAATACGTTCTACAGAGTTGAAAATGTTTTGATACAACATAACCAAAAAATGATGATCTAAATTATCCCCCTAAAATGTCAAAAATACCCATTTAGGGTAATTTTCCACAAGTTAAGAATCGCTGTCGCACATGTTTAATGGGATTTAGCTATCACTTTATGCTAGTCTACACTTTCAAACTTGTGGTATGCCAACAGTTCTGAGTCTGCAAGGGTTAGTGATTTCAGTCCACATGCCATTTTTGCAGTTGTTTGACAGAATCGGTGACTTCACAGAAACTATGAGTGATAAAACTTCAAAAATAATAATAATTTATTACAGACATATGGTGCATATCATAGAGGCAATCATACAACACAAGAGCAAAAAAATGGTTAGCCATACAGTAGCACATTACAGAATCGGTGTTTGCACACAACCAACACTGATAGGAGCAAAACACTTTAACACCACCCCAACTGTAGCATCATTCACCCATCATAAATGCAAGGATCCAGTTGTGTGAGAGAAATTAAGGCATTCTAACATCAAAACTTTGAGGTAAACAGCTAACAGAGAAAAAGAAAAAAGAGTAAGATAAGTCAAATGGGGGTGCACATTGGCACATGCAGGCATGCAAACTATTCCGATCAAGGTTTCAAATGCTTTGCAATGCAATTATCATGATATCAACAGCCAATTAGTTTTCCTGAATTTTAAATCAGGATTTGGCAATTAGCATTTTACCAGTTATATTTCTTACTTTTTNTATGCTTGGTTTGTACACATTGCACACAGGATTTTTTTACTACACAAAAGCAACACTTATGAAACGCAAACACCAAAACAATGCACCAACAACTATTGCAGTTGATCGCCATCATATACAAGTATTGAATAATTGATGGAAAACAAAGATTTGTGAAAAGCATCGAACATTTGAAGTGATCGGATGAAAAAGTTAGATGAAGATGAGCAGTGAAAAAAATCAATACAAATTGCTTCTCACCAAGCCATCAAAGGTCCTGACACAATGGCTAACCTGGCGTGGGCGAACACTAACATTTCTGGGTACGTAATTTAACTCACTGATTTAAATCATTCAACCCTGGCCATCCTCGGTTGATACAACCAACCTCATGGTACATCCAAATTGCTTGGAACCGAATCTTCTTAACCATTTCCCATTATAAAAACTATGGTCAATACATCCAACCACCACTTAATCCATGCACTTTTAATTCCCTATGCAGGCAAACTGTTTTTTACTATGAACAAGTAATGGTCTATTGGGCATGCTTAGGATGGACATGCTTAATGCTCTGAAGGCAGATGTAGGTGGCCATCTCACAAAAGCATTTTTGCCTAAGCAAACCTCTGCGAAGCTTTTTCAGTTCTGAATAGCTATAGTGCAATGCATAAACTGTATCATTTTTACCCCTTTGGGTTTGTTTAATTGCAAATTTAGGAAAATCACTTAAATCCAACACATAAAGCAGTATACATATCAAATAACACTTATTACAGCCTATGTTCAACACAACATTCCCTCAGCTTGGCTAAGCACGCTTTTAGGGTGCCCTGTAAAAGATTGATTTCCATTTATTAATAGATCTTGATTGCAGATGTAAAGTAGCATAACCAAAGTTGTGAAAACTGATATTTTTACAATGAGCAATTACAACACAACAGTAGTAAAATAATGTTTCTTATCAGCCCAAGCCTAATCTCAGCCACCATCGCCCTCACGCCAAGGCTATTCTACTCTTGTCAATACTCTCCTGTGGGACACAAGAAAGATTAAAAAGTTTTGAAAGCAGAAAATTGAAGAGATCACAAACTCTCAGGCGTTATGTGTTTGCGTAAAGTTCATATCAAAGTGCAATGACAAAATATTTCTTCCATTGTATTTTTACCTTAATTTATTGTGTAATGCTGTTTTTCTCTACTCTAATTATATCATCGTACATCCATTAATGTCGTGGTTTTCAACCTTGGAGTCATCAACCATTTTTGAGGGGTTGTGAGTAGATATTTTATGTACACAGCTGTATTATGTTTGCTTTATTTCAGTTTTAGATGGGGATTGTTGGGTTATAGTGGTTGCTATAATGGGTCGCCATACAAAACAGATTGAAAACCACTGCGTTAATGACATCCGATGACTTATCTTCTATGCGTATAAAAGATGAATAACAAATATCCTAATGAAGCATTTTTATTTTTTGCATTGCTTGTTTGTTTGATTTTTTGCACAAGCCAGATGCTTTAAACCGCTAAACCTCAGGAAGCAATTGCTTTTTTATTAGTAGTACTGCATTTTTGGGACCAAACAGTGGAAAACAAACATATCTCTCACCTTTTTTTTATAACTTAGAGCAATCGGCTAAAAGTATAACCATCTTGTAATTATTCAGCAAATTTATCTGTATTCTAAGAATTTCTCCCATTGTTTGCAGAAATGGTTTTGTCATACTTACGCTATTTGCCACATAAGTTTGATCTAGCCTCAGAAGGCCATTGCTTTGACTACATGGGTCATGTTTCACACAGAGCTGTTGCAGAAGAAAACTATGTATACCACTAAACAAATGTGCATGTGTAAAAATTGTAACAGCACTTCATGTAATAATTACCTCAGATTTTTATGTGGCAACATGCTTTGTATTGGATATACTGATAATGAAATGTTAATTGTTATGCACTGGCCTTTATTTCATACAGCATCAAATTAAGCACATATTTGTGGCTTTACTCAGCATCCAGACATTGCCATTTCACATAGTTTAGAGACCTTTTAATTCTATTATTTATCAATAATTGCACTAGCTTTTTATAGCCCTCAGAAGTGATCTTGGCTTGCATTTGTTTAATGTATATGGAAAATTCATAGTATGGGCAAGTAATAGTATGTGTCACAACATGGTAAAGGACCCAATTCAAAGTCTTCAAAAAATTGATTGTTTTGTAATAAAAGCTCCATATGTCTAGTCCTTTTTGGATTTATCCATGGACCACAGAACAGAGTCACAGCTATGGCTAATTAATGTTGGTTAGAATAACATGTTCTAATATTTTATAATTAACGTTGGTTAGGATAACATGTTCTAATATTTTTGATGAATAGAAATTTTTCTAGATGAAACAAAAATGCTCTGTAGTTTTAAATGGTTGCAGCATTGTTATTTTCCATAATTATCACTCAATTTGTTATCTATGCAATCTAAACTTCTGAATTTAGTATGGTCAGTAATCATCAAACAGGACTGTTTTTCTAATTCCAAAATTGATTGTTTTGTGACAAAAATGTAAGTCCATATTTAGGTTTATTGTAATAAATATGCAAACATTACTTTTGTGCAAAATATGACTGTTACGTTTTGGTGTTTTGCAGGCAAATAAGAAAGGTTTGGGCGTATAATTTACCAAAATGGATCTGGAAAGGATTCCTACAAATAAGCTGTGAGTAAAGAAACGAAGTGTTTTTCACTCTTATCTAAATGTGAGCTGGGATGAAATTTTCTATTTAATACTTATGTAATATGAGCCAAAATCAGACTTAAAATCAAAGTTGGGTTTGTGTCATACTTCTGTAATTGTTGTTTAAGGGAATAGATTGTACTTTAGTGAAGTGAGCTGATACAAATATGTTTTCTATCTAAACTATGCAAAAATTGTTTAGTTTATACTTTCGCACTTCACTCACTTTCTATGATTGCTGTTTCCCTGGTAAATACCCAAATGTAGTGCTTCATTTTGAAGTAAATTTCCAGAGTGTGACTCAATCACTATGTAATAAACTGATCTATATTTTTGCACGTCTTAATGTAACAGCTAACCAATATGAGGTTTACAGTAATTTAAATGATACATTATTTCTGTTTCCTTGACTGCGACATTACTGATAAGGTTTTCAGCAAAATGAATTGCTGCATAACATGTACATTGCTCCTAGACTTGAGTAAAGCTTTTGATTGTGCTTATCATAACATCATACTTCAAAATTGTTTTACTGTGGAGTAAGAGGAGCATCCCTACAACTTCTTGCTTCCTTCTTGGACAACCAGGTTCAAAGTACTAAAATGGCAGATATTATATCCTTCTTGCACACAACATATGGTGTTCCACAAAGATCTTTCCTTGGAAATTTAATATAGCCTCACACTTTATCAGTAATATTGATTCATATGTTGATGATATCTATCTTCATATTTAAGGGAAGAACTAAAAAAATGCAATGAAACTCGTAATGGTTGTGCCAGTAGATCGGTGCAACGTACAATAGATCGGTGCAAAAAATAATGGTTGTGCCGGTAGATCGGTGCAAATAATGGTTGTGCATTATTAAAACACGAACAAAAACCGGTAGATCGGTGCAAATAATGGTTGTGCCGGTAGATCGGTGCAACGTACGTTTACCTTGATAAAATCGAAGAAGATTGTTACATAACAATCTTGTTGTTGAAATCCATACTATGGGTGCAGTTAATTATCAACTGCTCCTCCAAACAAGTGGCATGAACTGGAAGGGCAACTCATACCGCAAGGTCAGCAGTGCAACAGCAAAATGTTTGCGATGTAATACACTGCCTTACACTTACCTGCTTTTCAAGACGCATAAGTTAAACCCGAAAAGTTTGTTAAAATTAGATATCAAGAACACATCGATACGGTTGTTTAAATCTGCTGGGAACGTCAGCACCTCAAGCATTACTGCATTTTTAGAATTTATACTGGAACTTATCAGCGCACACTTTTGCAAAAATGTTCCAGACGAGTTTTGACAAAATGGCCGTCGATACATTGGAGATCTGTTCAACTAAAACCACCGCCAGACTAAAAACATAGAAACTGAAAAGCAAAGGCCCATGTTTTACATTATGGCAGATGTGAAAGCAATTTATCCAAGCTCGTACAGAGACACTGTGACAGAAGCACTTCAATGTGGCTTGGAGAAGCATTCCATCTTCGACACCATGACCCGTTAAAAATCATTGTTGAACTGAACAAAATTTGCCTCAACAACGTTATCACCCATCATGGTAAACACTTACATGCTGACGCCGACGGAATTAGGACCAGTGATAATCACTTTGTCTCCTCGGTAAGCATTTCTGTGCATTACACCCTACAGCCGATTGCCGGTGTACTTAGCGAGGCGTAACGTGCCCGTAAACACATCGACGACATACTTTGAATAACCGCATCGGAAAGAACAAATAAACGCATTCGACAAGCACTATCTCCAACATTTGCCACCAGTGGCTTGGAACTACAGTTTTGACAACCTTACGCAGCCGAATAAGTGGGAAAATTGGAATTCCTAGATGTAAAACACTGCACAACCACTGAAGATGATTTTGGGTTTGTCATTAAAGACTTCCCAAAACCCAGAGTGGAGGGAAGGTAGTTAATTAACGGGCAATCACACCCAAAGACGACGTTTAAGTCAATCTTATTTAGAGATTCAATAAGATTTGGGCGTCGCAACCAAAGGTAAGAGGATTACCTCAGCAGCTTAAACCGACTCAAAGAATAAGTGATTCGCTCGCTTTGGACATGAGAAATGGCATGACAGCAGTGGCATCAAAATGAGACGAACAGCCCCCCCAAACATGAACATATGACAAGAAAAAGAACCCTCAGGTTTGGACTAAATCGTTTCCGTCTCTTGTTAAATCGATCAATGATAGAAAAAAAGCTAAAATATGAAGGCAACGATAACCTACAAACGTCCTACCACCACTGGGTCTAAAAACTAAGCGACTAAAAGCACCTTGCATTAAGTGAGACAAAAAAAACAAACCGAGGGTGCTTCAAGGCCTTGTGAGCACTGCGCACTTTGTGGTTGCCATGGAAAACACAACAAATCCATGGTGTCAACTGTTTTTGCATATCCAGGCAAAAAATAAAACTGAAATCAAAGCCCTACTTGTGCAGGCTAAAGTATTTATGTGTCGAAATTGCATGATGTGCAATCAACCGTATGCTGGCCAAACAGTCAACACATTTTCCATGAGATGTTCAGCGCACGGAGATACTTGGAACAAACCAGATAAGAGTGATGACAACGACCAAATGGCCTTATCGCGGGACGATACAGTGTTTCGTGACGTTCTAAATAACGTTTGCCATAGGTTCTTCCTCAAGTACGTCAAGCAAACTTACGAGAACCACACTGCTTTTAAGCTTTTACATAACAGTTTGAGGGCCTGACATCTTACGCAATGTGATTGTTTCGGGATATGTAACGTTCTGTCAAATCAACAAGTTTTACGTAAATATGTTAACTCTCATTATTGGTCAGATGTCTTTGCGGCCGGATGAAAATGGCTTCACGGGCTGGATTCAGCCCGTGGGCCGTGGTTTGGTGACCCCTGACCTACATGAATGGGTGGGTGCAAGGGAAAGCTTGATACACTTGCTGCCGATAATTTTCTGTCAATGCGGTGCGAAAGTAGCAAACAAGAGCATACGCGCCCAAACCATTCTTGTCACTCCACAGGAAAAGCTAATCGAGGAAAATAGAACATTTTTATTGTGGCATGCTTTGGTAAGTTTCGTCCAACACAACAAGATATGTTCAAAACAAGTCCTCGATTTTATGGGCAGTGTTCGCTGGATCACGTTTCAGATTTTTTGAAGTTGTACATGGCCAATGTCTTGGCAAACCACAGCTTTTGACGTTTTCTTGTTTTAAGGAATTGTCAACGCGTGACATTAATTTTGGAATATAATCGGAACAACCTTTATATATCTGTTTAGATCAAAGAAAGAAAAACGCGTAATTGACCAACATGTGGAAAACGTAATGAAAACTCCAAATATGAGGAGAAAGTTCATAAATAGGGCGGATCCTGAGGAGCTGCTGCAGAACATGGGAGAAACAATACCCCTTCGAACTATTGTAAGTTTCAACGCTGTTAGCATCGCTTACATGTTTCCGGGCGCATGCGCCGAATGTTGGACATTATATTCACTACCTGTGTTCGAAAGTTGGTAGACTTTCATGTTACAATTTCGTTAGGTTGAGTTTAGTGTTTGCTTTTAGTGCAGCATTGCTGAGCGTTACTTAAAAGCACTAGTGTTTCTGTATGCTTTCGAGGAATCAGTCGACTGCCATCTGCTTTCGTATTTTTGCNATGATTCAAACTTGCACATATCTCTATTCAAGTATGTACTTTACACGATGGGTGTAAGCAAGGAATCTATCAGCAAATTTTTAATAGGATTATTGCAACTTTTCTTGCATCCACTAAACTCGGAATGATTTTCTATAATTTATACTATTATTTTGAGATCAAAATTTTTGCTGTGCATAAATGCACCAATCATCACCAGTAAGGGTGTTCTTTTGCACTGAACTCAAGAAAAAGTTTTGTACTCGTGTTTCGTAAAACGCAGCAGTGTCCATTGTAAGTACAGCAAATGGTCCACACAACGTAGCCATCTTGTTCATTGCAACTGGCTTTAGGTCAGGCCCATGGGCGGCGGAAGGGGGGAGCAGGGGGGCAAGGCACCCCCCTAGATTTTGAAATATTCAGCAAATAAAGCTTNTTT
>JGI24022J15233_10004309_pt1 | contig 14642 bp, 7 predicted proteins | sample Ectturendosymbi2_FD_15233 | JGI IMG/M metagenome (IMG submission 15233) | reverse complement strand
CAAGGGTGGCCAAACTACGGCCCGCCAAACACCGTGCACACTTTTTTAAGCACCACGTTCGCGACTGTAGACAGTGCAACAGCATTGACTGTTGCCTGTCTCTTGTTGACTTGTCTGCTGCGGCAGCACTTAGCTGCTAGCAGCGCTATAAAAGTTGGAACAAAGCGGTGTGGATTTATCATTGTCTTGTGCTATACAGTACATTTTAACAACTTATTTTTTGCATAGATTACGTAAATCGTACTGTATCCGGCCCCCCAGTAGCCAGGCAGCCGCGAATTCGGTCCACGGGTCAAAAAGTTTGGCCACCCATGTTATAGATATTCTACGCCGTCCGACCGCAGCGCTTTCACTGGCCACACTGCGGAGTAAAGGAAAATATACCTGAAAAAACGCATACACTGAAAATAATACTCTCAATGCTTGTAGAGGGTTTGGTACTTCCGTTATGCTCGTTACGCAGCTGGTAGAGACTTAAGTGAAGGAACATGTTGCGAAACAAACAACCGCGGGAATAATTTTGCCTGAGACAGGATCCATAGCGTTAAGAAGTTTTTCAAAGCACAATTTACATCGTAAAATCGAAGTATGCAACACAAGAGCATAGTTAACGGCAAAGAAAGAGTGGAAATTGAAATTTATCAAAAAGTTGAAAAAATTTTAATGTAGGTTTATAGCAGGCAATCAGTTCCCTGGCATTCTACTTATATATTGAAATGTAACCTGATCCACGCATTCAATTAACCACCGGTTATCGTCAGACATTAGAACAGTGTGTCATTATTGTTCAGCTGCTGCTGTGTTGGATTAGAAAATCAACACATTCTTTACCGACTTCGTAACCCTTTACTTGATCTTTAGAAAATCCACAGCAAAGTTTACATTACGTCGTCAAGGCGACGGATAACGCACCATCGCAAGGATTTAACAAATAACTGTGAATTTGCTGTTGTAGTCGTGCTGTGAAAGAACGCACCTAAAAGCTATGGTTGCGAAACGCGTTTGAAATAATTCAACAGCAGACCGAAATACTTTTCTGCTTGATTGATTGCGCAGCCAGCGCTACACAAAAACCATGTTGTATGAACGGGTCATTACTAGTAACGCAGAGTGCTATGAATTACAACACAAACACAAAGACAGCATTAAACACAACCTTATGCCAACTAACCAACCCTTCGCAATTTATTCTGCCCTTTGTAAAAGTGGCAATTGGAATGGTTACTCAGAAATGTAAGGTTTTCAACAAGGACGAATTTATAGTTGGATAGTTGGCACAGGCAACCCGTCTGTATCCACTTCAGTCAAAAACACAAAATAAATCGGTTTGCAGTGCTCCACGGATTATTTTCACAAAATCATATACTATTACTTACGACCGTGATCCGGAAGCGAGAACTACTTGGAATGGATGAAGGCTTGCAACCCTCGACTAGTTGTGTGTGATTAAGCTTAGCACTAGTAGATAAAAGAACGGCCAGGTCATTTCCAGGGAGTCTAATACGAGGTATATGAACGGGACAGTGAGTTTGTTGTTATACGAATAAGCGACTTTCAAGCAGTGCGCGATCTTACTTCGCATTTAAGATACGAGCCTAGAATGAAAGAAATAATCCACATCCTTACTTCAAAATTTAAGTATTCTTGTTTTTTTTTCAATTAAAACAAATCAACCGGAAGTACATCATTGATACTGAGCGATTAAAGGATTACTCGCATCAAACAAGAAAATATCAAATCAACAATTAAACAACGTTAAGCTGGTGACTGGGGCTTGTGAAGTAGCTATTATTTGTTCTTCATAAACTTGACCATTCGCGCACTTACTTTCATGCTGCATGCGCTCTGCTCCACTATTCAGTTCTGCTCTGCACTGCAAACAACAACAAAACACACAGTTACCAACAACTGTTTGAATTTCTTTACCTTCTGGGCTTCCCGAAATGTCCTTATTTCTTTGCTGATGAAGTCTTTTTCATCCTCTTCGAGTTCAAGCTCTTGCAAATTTTTCTGAAATTAAAAGCATAATAGTTTGGCAGTGAACCCAACCAGGCCATGTCTAATATCACAGTCGCCAAGTGTTTTCAGACATTTGACTCACCTCCACATTGTGCGATTCTCTTACAGTGGGAACAGTGTATTCAAGCTTCGGAGATTGCGAGGAGTCCTTTTCCTCGCTTTGCTTCGGAGTGTTCAGTTCAGCCGCATATTCCTGAAGGAGGGTTTCCAGACCAGCTCTCGCTTCATCAACACCAGATATTTCAAATTCTTTTTTGCTTTCTTCGCCTTCCGTTGCATCCTGCACGATCCGTACATAGAGAAAACATTTATCAGATGAAAAAAAGTTTAAAAAGCCATCGCAGAAAGGAAATTAGGTTTCAACTTACATCTGCAAGTTTCTTCTTTTTCCACTCATCAATCAGATCCTGCGTCTTTGCGTCAACTTTAACCTAAACACAGAAAAAAATAATGAAAAAGCACATTTCCTGGCGCCAAAATTATTCCTGCTTTGACTTAAAAGTTCAAAATTTTGTGAAGTGCTTCACCCCGTCTCCCGCCGAAACTCCAAAAAGCCAGCTAATCAATCCTGCGGCAAACAATTCAACTCTTGAAATCTTTCTCGCTAAATTTAGGCTATCTATGCTTTGTGTGAGGTTACCAAGAGACCAACAAAATTCTAAGCCCGACTTCGATCATTCGTTGTCATTTATAAGAAATCCCCCACACCGCTGCAGAACAACAGCAGGAAGAAAAAAGCATTCTGATTTGACTCAATCTGTTATGGTTGTTTTAGTTTCTCTCATCAATGTGACTCTGGATCCGAAATTGGGTGAATCAACAAACTAATAAACCTTGCGCTTGGAAAATCTTCCAATATGGTATTAGAAACAGGTAGGTTTTCAGTAAAATCGTGCAAGAGTTTCGTTAACAACCGATCACATATTTAGCAAGATTCAGAGAATTAATTTCGCTGAGGAGTAACACAGCTGTTTTTAAACACCTGCTGCAAAACCTTTACATTCAGATCATTGGTTTCAGAGTTGTTTTTTTTAATTTCGAATCCGCCTAGTGCAAAGGTCAACAACACATTTAACTTAGGCGTTATGACCACTTTTCCCGCACTTAGTTTGCTCAACGTTAAGGTTTACAAACAAACTTACGAACCCTGAAACACGAAGTCAACAAGGTGCTAAACCACAATTGCTTTCACTTGCAAGCCAACACATTCAAATCATTCAACTACACTTAAACAGTTCTTGCTGTACCAAAAGTTTCTTGTCGCCAAGAGAATAATCATGTAAGATCTTGATTGCTCGCAATGCAGACTCAGGATCTCTGTATTCGCAAAATCCAAAAGCTGAAAAACGCAGCAAAAGTTGTTATCGCCAGCAGAACATTCATTGACACACGTAAGGCGAAACAAAGTGGTTTAAAATTTAGTGCAGCAGATAACATTCACAGCATTACATAGCGGGTCACACCTGTTTTTTTTTCGGTCATATACCGATACAGAAACCTTTTAAATGGCCAAAACAATTAAATCAGTTAGGTCATAATGTCCGAAAATTTGGCTGGTGAATACTGTTTCGGGGAGTTTTAATACTGCTATGGGACAAATGACTGAAATTTCTCAGCGAAAAAAAAACACTTATCAAGACCACTCCCAAAGAACAACTAACCAAACTTACCTTGAAGTTTGCCAGAAGCTCCTTGCACTCTTTTCCACGTGAAGACCGAACCGCATTTCTGAGAAGAATGAAAAATTACGTATAGACCAACAACACATAAGCAGCAGAACTAACCATCAAATGTGAAAGGACAATGACAGAATTATGGACATGAAGCCACTTACCATCAGTATTTGTCTAACCAACGTATCTGATGCGCGATCTGTGATATTCCCAACAAAGACAGTGATGGACGGGTCAGAATCTGAGCCATTTGGAAGTGTATTCGACTGCACAAATTAAACTCAGATGCAAAAACTATTTTTGCATGTGGATATTTCAATGCCACTTTACATTTAACAAAAAGTGAATCACACAAGCAGTGACGGCAATGGACACTACATACATTTTCCGTTCCTCCAACTAATTTGTTGTCTGTTACAGGTTTCGGTGTTACTGCAGGGATAGGAGGAGACTTGATCCAAATCTGAAGTATTGAAAACAAATATTAAACCAACCTGCATGAAACCACAACATCTAACAGATACCTAAAATTTGAAACAGCACAGCATCTCCGAGAGAAAGTGCGCACCAATGAACTTAGTTCTGCTTGTGCACAACCAACAGTCAGTCAAAAAGCATAGGCAATGAATCATGGTTATGATAAAATCCAGCATCAAAAACAAAAAAGCAGTTTCCTCTACACACCATGAACAGCAACACCATATTACCTGGGTAGTCGTGGGTTGTACGATTTGTGCAGGAGCAGCAATAACCTGTGGTACTGGCTGAGCTCTGATTGTTGTCATGAAAGGTTGAGCCGGTTGAACCACTGGCCTAACCATTACTTGCGTAGCAGGGATCTTAAAATCAATTTAATGTTTACTTTATACAAAACAGTAAATTTTACACAAGCCTTAATCAACACACACACAAACTTACAAAAGCTACATACAACTTGACAGGTATAATTGCTAATACTATTCTTAACACAAGATGTAGATCCCTTCTATACACAGCTTATCTTTAATATTACCCTTACCACAGACAAACTGGGAATCAATTCCACTGGCACCATCATTATGAAAGATGATGTCCAAACAAAAAATCACTTCATGCAAACATGCATGCATGAGTCAACACAGCCTCACCAACTAAGCACACCTCTTGATGAAAACGCTGGTTTGTTAGTATGAATTATTATTGAAAGGCTTCACACGAAAGAAAATGCCACACTCAGATTTAGCCAGCAAAGCAATAGATTTTATCATATATGTACTAGTTTATTTAAGATCTTATTGAATGAACATGTCTAGTGAATGCCAATTCATCAAACTAACTACTGAAAATGTACCCAGGAAAGCAACACAATTCTAGTGCATTACTTGACATAAACAAAGTGTGCTGGACACTTGAAACACACGAACCAAACACCAGCTGGAGAGAAATCATCCTACTGCAAATGAATGCATATGGGTACACATTCTCAAATGCACATATATAATAGGTATTTACAGGGAAAATTTTTCAACAAACAATTACTGCCATACAAAATGGCTTCAATAGCCATAAATTGTTTATTAAATTTTTTTTAATATTATAAAATTTTTCAAGCTATCAAAACCATTTTTGCATAATTACAACATCATTACAACTGCAACAAAATAGAAAAATTGCAGTATAGAGCTGAAATAAGCTACAACCATGTGCCACACAAAAATTGCAATTTTGTTCTTCAGGGGCTGCATGTTCTGGTCTGTACCAATCATTATTGTCAGAATTATGGCTCATATTTTGCAAATGAACTATATAAGCTTTTTGTTTACACACTGGCTGCAAAATCATAATATTTTTAAAAAGCAATTACATCTTCACAATAAGACCTGGAAACTTACAACACTCCAGAGAGATTTTACTCTTACACTCTCTTAAGATCACGCTCTCATGAGAACATGAGGGGAATTAAATACTTCACATTTGGTGGAGGAACCTAAACTGTTCACAGACTGATTATTTTGCAACTTAGCACAAGAAGTCCATAAGTAAAAAATTGCTGGATTTTTTTCTTGGCATAGAATGAATCTGAGAGTCAATGTACACAGTACACACAGAACTTGCTTTAGAATTTTGCACAACACACGCTCTTAACACCTTCGGCGCTGGTGTACGAAATATTTGTACTTCAAAAGCCCACAATTTTCCACCAATTTGCAACTCCATAACTCGTCAGGCAATTGGGCTAAGAGCTGGTCAAACCCTCAAAAGATGTGGCAAGTTTTCTAGATTGCATTGAAAAAAAAGGAAAGTTTTGGATTTCAGATTTTTTGTGGGTGACATCATAAGTGGGGTAAGTCTTGTTGCGATTGGAAAGCCTGAGCAGCAAGTGCGCAAAGGTTCCTACTGTGGCAGCAAGCAACAATAGAGACCACATGCCATGATCACTCTACTATTGCTTATTTACACCATGTACATATTGGTGTTATTCTTGGCTCACATCCCGTTCGTGGTGAATCACGCATTCAACGCAACGCCAAGCGAGAGGTTGCAACAGTTCTAGGCCATTTTGGCTCAGATTACCTGGCCCTGGGCACCAACTGCTAGAGGGAATCTTTTGAATTATGTTTTTATTGGAAACTAGGCTAGAATCCGAGTCTTTTGAGCTGAGATTGGCTTTCTGGCATTTCTGGTTCAAAAGTTGCAGCCTAAAAATATTAAAAAATCATTTTTTTGGGATTTATATAGGGGATTGATTAGTCAATTATTTTGTTGTTTTTAGGCCATAACTTTTTAACTCCACTTATAACATCACCCACAAAAAAATGAAGCCCAAAACCTTCCAATTTTGTTTCACTGCAATCTAGAAGACTTGCCACATCTTTTGAGGGTTTAAGCAACTCTTTAGTGCAATCAGCGGACGAGTTACAGTGATACAGAGTGATGGCCTTTATGTGGCTCACGTGAGTCTGAAAGGTAAAAACAACATGAGCCGAAGTTTTTAACAAACCAACATAGTTATGAGCTAATTGATCATGCATTTGCAAATAACACTGCGCTTAATTATGATATAGTAATACAATGAATTTTAATTACCTAATCTATGCAGCAGCAACACAAAAAATGAGCTGACTGATCTAAATGCAACCACACAATGCCAGTGTAAAACATTAAAAATGTTTAAGATCCTAAAGCTGACGTAATCATATAACATGCACGCAAGAACAAGCAAATGATCACAGCATGCACTAAAATAAAACTGCAAGCATAACTACAGCCAAAGTTTTTTCAAACTTGCAGCAAAATTTTATGCTGTCCCACATGCAAAGTTGAACAAAAACCAACAACCACAAGTGGTGATGTTTTCATCAACAGAAGTGAATTAACATGGAAAGTGAACAAACACAGCTCAAACATTATGAAAGTTGCAATCGCTAGTGAGATGCAGCAAAAGTATAAACAGACCTTAGAAGTTGCGCTTGAAGGCTGTTAATTAAAAATCCAATAAATGTATAGCACTGTTTCATATGTCAACACATTTAGATTATTAAGTTCAATAACATAGCTGTTGCCTCAGCACACTTCATGAGCTTTACTTTTACAAAAGCGGAGCATACATCTTACCATAGTTATTTCTCTTACCGGAGCCATTTGCACCATCATAGCACCTTAAGAATAAAATACAACCATTTAACCCACAGCTTTATCATGCACTAGAAGGATGCTAAAGTATATATATATATATATATATAAGGGGAGACACCTGGCTGGACAATCTTACTTAATTTTTTTGGTGTTCTGGTATCTTGTATTGTCAGGCTCAAAAAATTTTTACAATTGATTTAAGCCACTAAATTCAAATTGAAAGCTACAGTAATTCAATGCAGAAACTTTGACTAGGCCAAAAAACTATTAATAACAGCTTAAATCCAAATACATTATTATATAAAACCCCTTAGGTCTGAGCAGTTGTCATAAAAAACATGAGCATCAGACAAACAACCAAACGCTATGTTGGAGATTAATTGTACAACAAAGGCTAAATACAGAAAAAACTGTCCTGTGGAAAAAAAACAGTCACTGTCATAATTAATTCAAAGTTTAACCTCAAAGTGTGAGTACTTATAAACACATCTCAGCGATCTATTTTCTTTCAGATGTTGTGCAGATGACTTGTTCACTTTCGAGGCATTTCATTATAATCCCACAAATTGATGAAAAAATTGTAAACACTACGTCTCAGAATGAGCAAAAGGGAATCACAACAAAAAAATATTCATCAAAATCAGATCAGTGGTTTTCAAGATATCGCCTTTTTAAATTGTTGCCACCACTAGCTGGCGCTCTTTACCCACTTTAACAAATTTGCAGTTTTTGGCTTATACTCAAAGTAAAAAGTTAAGTGTTGATTCCACAATTTTTCATAGTGCAGAATTAAGAAATGAAGCCCATTTTTAGCTACATGCAGTAGCTAATTAGTTATGAGGCTTTTTATTATTTTCAGGGAGGTAAAAACAACCCCCAAAATTCCTATGTGGGAAACAAAACACCCCCTAAATTTTTTTGCTATTTGGTAGTTCCTTGTATCTGGTTTCTTATAATGGTTCATTTTTAGATGAGACTTGTATATTTTTTCCATGATACAAATTCACTTTATGTAAAATCAATACAGCCACTTTGACTATTACAGTCTTTGAAGTTATTGTGACACTTGCCTTGTGATGTAACAATGCTGATTAGATGGTTATGGCATTACTGTTTAACAAAAGGTAAACTGGATTGGCTGCACATAGTTAAAAAACAATATTAGCATATGACATCTAAAGCTAAGATGTGCTTCATTTTTGGGCTCCCCCAAGAAAAATGAATGGAATCAATATTTCACTCATATTTTTGCCTGAGTAAGTCAAACATGGAAAATGTGTGTAAGTGAGTGAAGTAGTAGCCAAAATTTCAAAAGTAGTACTTTGAAAACCAACTACTGATCTCATTTCAATTAATCTTTCATTTTTCATTTTTGCTCTTCTGCAATATATAAGCAACTTGGACTAACAAATTCTGAGATCTAGTGGTTAAGTTGATTTGTTGAGTTATATGCAATTATTACAGTGCAAGCTTTTCAAAATATTTTACAACTTTGTTGAAATTGTTCAAATTCAGGTATACGTGTATAAATTTCTTTTCAAATACACACTTAATCTGGAAAACTACAGGATAGCAACAAAAATGTTCCATAGTGAATGCCAGCATTATATGCTATATCTAATTATATCACATTTGTTAATTACGTGGCTTGAATCAAAATAAATAATAAAAAGTTGTTATAATTGGAATGGCTACGGCACATAACTATTTCAAAAAGCTGTCTTTTAGAAAACACTATTGTACAAGCACTAGAAATCATATTTTGAAGTTGTGCATGTTAAAATATACCTAGTATGTCATTTGTAAACTAATTAGAATACTGGTAATCTAGTATACAGATAAGAATAGTTTTGAGATGAAGTCTAAAATACCCCACAGCATATTTAAAGCATCATATAGCTACCAGTGCTTTAAGGGCAGTATTCCAAATGTTACCCAAAGTTTCTCTTTAAAATTACACAGATACACACAAGAAAGGATTTCAATTGTAGTTGCATATTATTTCTCATGCAACGAGTCAAAACATCTTTAAATCTTCTGTTGCTCAATATTGGAAATAGTACATTTTATATTACCAGCACAAATTCCAAGTCGCAGGTAAGTTGGGTTGTGGAACTTTACACATAATATGTGCCAAAAAAAACAACATTTATCTTGACGTTCTGGCCAGTAGTATGTTGTTGATGGACCAGTAGGATGAAGAAAATTGACATATCTGTCCCCTTCATTTAAAGAGATTTCATCGACAATACCTATCCACCATCATATATACATGATACATAAGACATGGTTGCCACATCAGAAATGCACATTGCAGGAACAGCACTGGGAAAGCTATGAATACCACAAAAACTAGTTTCAACTGAAACTTGTTTAAATTTTAAAACACCAACATTATCAGATGCAAAGTGGTGAAATGACCTGGTACAGTATTTGCAAGAGCATGCCATGCCTTTGCTCCAAATAAGATCTAGCCAGTGCAAGTTCTTCTTTCTGACTGGAGAATATGTCTGTGATGCAACTGATACTTTCTTTGCAAAATGAGTAAACTGCTTGTGCAGACAACAGTTGATTATCTGTGGTTGCATTAAACTCTCTCATTAAGTACCAGTTGCATCACAGACACATTCTGCGATCACATTTGTGATGCCAATAACCTACCCCACTTATATTTATCCCTTGACACTACAGTTCATAAACACAAACATTTGCAGAAGGTTCCGCTGTAGCAAAAAGGTTGAAAAGCACTGCAGCTGATCAAGTTGTCTCATATACTCTACAAAATCCAAAACTTAACATACACTGACAAAATTATACAGTGTGTGCTAGAAATCATCAATAATATGCAGGTTGAAAAGTGTAAGGAATAAGTACCTTGGGATGGTATTAAAAAATGAGTGAAAGAAAGGCAGAATAAGGAACTTGATTCACAGACTGATAAAGCAAACACATTTGTGTGTGAGCTTTGTCATTCTGTGTTCACATAACGCGAGCTTTCAAATAGCACAAAAATGTCAAACTTTAAATCGGTCTTTGTTCTGATCCTTATCTGTGGCCATGAATCTTGGGTAATGACTAAAAGAGTGCTATCTTTTAAGTACAAGCAGAACAGATGGGATTTTTGCTAAAAGTTTGCACGGCATGACACTTTGTGACAAACTGTGCAGCTGTGAAATTTGTAAAACCTTAAATGTAGAGCCACTTTTCTGAATAAAGATCTCAGCTGTGGTGGTTTGGCCACATGACCAGAATGATCTAGGAAAGATGAGCAAGGCAAGTGCTGTTGGTGTCTTAGAGGTCAACCAAAAACCACGTGGTATGATTATACTTCAGACCTGTCTTGGTCCCATCTTGGTATGAAGCCAGCAGAGCTATCAAAGGTTGCTGAAAACTGTGAGCCTCATGGATTGATGCACCTGTGATCCTCCCGAGAAGGAAGTCAGTGAAAATCAATGAAGACAAAGTCATAAATCAGTCCTTGACACAAGTCATCATACAGTCATTACAATTCACACACCTTGATTATGCAGTTTTTGCTTCATTAGCTTATCCTAGTCAACTCATGTTTTATGGAAAACCTATCAGTGAGTAGAACAAAACCCAGCTTTACAATACTGGTAACTTAGTTACTTTTTTTACAGTTTTGTGATTCAAGCTGATGCACGTCAGTTTTGAAAGAAAAATAATAAGTTACACAAAAATATTTCAGCTACTTCATCTGCAGTGATGTTCCCTGTGATACATACACTAGATACCTACTACAGCAGCGGTGCAAAATTTTCTGTGAATTTTAGTAGCGAACACATACATAAAACATAGAGTTTCATATGGGTGAAGCATAAAATGCAAACAACTTAGGAAAGTAAATACGCGATTTATTTCTTACCTCTACCTATTCACAGACAAAATTAAGGTTGGTTATCTTCTTTCATATATTTACATACAATAATGAGGTTGGCTTTCTTCTTTCCCATACATACAGACAAAATAAGGTTGGCTGTCCTCATGCATTAGGCAGGTCTCGTCAAGTATAAGTCTGACCACTCTCACCACGTGCTGCTAACCGCTTCCACGCAGGAAAAGAGAACACTCCCACAGAAGGAGTGTGTGAACAGCAAGGAGCTCGCTTAGAAATGAGCACTGCATTGTAAAGAGAAAAACGTTCTCATACCAAGAGCGCATCAAAATGAACTGGGCAGTTAGGCACTGCTGCTGGAAAATAAAATTGGCAACCAACTTTACCAGCATCTTCAAATTTAACTGTGGGAATGCTGGTTAGGTTAGTCAATGTATGTATGCAGCCTACATTGTTTTAATTCCTGCACCCATACTATACATTTTTTGCAAAGGTGCATCTAGCCTGGAAAAAAGGGGCCTGTCATGGAAGGGCAGCTTTTGATACAACTTTTCAGGTTAACACCTTGACAATCGGTTTACGAATATATCGTACCTGGCAGACTAGAAGACATGCCGAATCTTTTGAGGGCTTGAACAGCTCTCTAGCACAGTCGGCGGAGGAGCTATGGTATTGGTAAGGCAATGCAACTGAAAACAGGTGGTTTTAGGCTGAAATCCAGGTACGATATATTCGTACACCGCCTCTTCAAGTGTTAAGCATTTGATCAACTTTCTAGCATTTCTGGTTAAAAAATTATGGCCTAAAATAAACAAAATAACTATGAAATTATGGGATTAACTATTAATTTTGTTTTTAGGTCATAACTTTTGAACCCGAAACCTCAGTAAGTCATCCAAAGTATCAAAAGACTTGGATTTTAACCTAGTTTCTCATAAAAACTTGAGTGAAATACTACGATCTAACAATTTAGGCCTGGGGCCAAAGGATGTGGGCCAAAATTTTGTTGATGGTTAATTGAATACAGTATAGTACTAATTTTAATCTCATCAACTTGATGCTATATATTGTACTTCTTTCTTCCTTTACATTGTTCACCATCTTTCAACTTTCAAGCACTTTTTGATTTTTTTTGTTGTAAGCACGTAAGCAGTTCTCTTTCATTCAGTTTTTGTTCTTATTGTTTTGCTATTTTTAAATTTTTTTTATTCATAGCACTGTGTTTATTCATTGCAGACCATGTATACTATGCTAACAAGTTAATCATAACAATTCAAAATCATAGCAAATTATGAAGTTGCTGCAATTTAAAAAATATTAGCTCATAAAACCTGATTTTTTTAAGTTTTTGAAAAAAAAGTACAAGGCATAGAATACATTATATTTTTGCTAATGAAGCAGAAAAGACGATTTGAAAAATTTAGAGATGTTGGTTATTGGTATTGACCCATGAATAGGCCAATATATTGGTATCGGCTTCAAAAAACATATTGGTTGATCTCTACTTCTGACAGCTTTGCTTGCATTAGAGCTGAAGCGACTGGAGGAAGAAATTCCGAAACACATGCGTTCGACACAATATCAATTTAGAATGTTCACAAACGTGGATTGATTCATGTCATTACACAGGAGCCACTTAGACAAGGACGTTGTTGTTTCCTAATAGTACTATGCAACGTCTAAGGGAAATGCTGTTGCCTGTTCCAAACCACCTGCATTAGAGACCTGCAGTAAAAGCATTTGTTAATATTTATTGGCTTTAATGCTGAGTACCTGCAGTACAAAGGGGCCTGTCATGACAGCCAAACAGAAGCCCTCCATGTGCCCCTGATTTTTTGTGATGGTAACAATTTTACAAGGGATGCCGGTAAGGTTTGCTGCCGACATTATTTTCTGACAACAATGATTAACACTTTGGCATCTGTCCTGTTTTGAGGATTTTTGCGCCAAAACAACCAGATCGCACGTGGCTTTGTGCAAGCGTAACACTGGCGCTGAAAGCTCAAAAGATTCGGCACGTCTTCTAGTCTGCACTTGAAAAAGTTTTGGGTTGCCGGGTGCGGATTTTTTATGAGTGACGTCATAAGTGGAGGACTTTTAGGCAACCTTGGCCCACTTCACCTGGCCCTAAACCGTTAGATCAGGAGTGGGGAACCTGCGGCCCGCGTGAACATTTCATATGGCCCGCATCAGAATTTTTGTTACCCTAGTTAGAGTCCAACATTGCGTCAAAACGAAGCTCCATGATAAGCAGGTACTTAATAGTAAATCAAGAGAAGTCATTCTTCCTCATATTTATGTAAAGGTAGAATTTTAGGATGAAACTAATTGACTTTTGCGACCCGCAAGCGATAATGCACTATTCATGCGGCCTGTGATAGTAAATAGGTTCCCTACCCCTGCGTTACATGGTAGTATTTCGCTGAAGTTTTTATTGGAAACTAGGCCACAAATCCAAGTCTTTTGATACTTTGGATGACCTGCTGAGGTTTCGGGTCCAAAAGTTACGATCTAAAGTAATAAAAATATTTGATTAATTAGTTAATTAGAAAATTAAATAATTTGTTTATTTTAGATCATAACTTTTGAACCAGAAACGTTAGGAAGTCGATCAAAGGCTCAAAAAACTCNGACTCAAGCCTAGTTTCCAATGAAAACTTCAGCTAAATACTTTGGCTTAGTGGTTGGGCCCTAGGCCAGATAACATGAGCCAAAATGGCCCAAAAACTACTGCACTTATGACGTCACTCACAAAAAATCTACAACCCCCAACCAAAAAATTTTTTGAGTGCAGACTAGAAGACTTGCCGAATCTTTTAAGGGTTTGAACAGCTCTCTAGTGCAATTGGCGGAGGAGCTATAGCGTTGGTAAGGCAACAGAAAACTGCAGGTTTAGGGTGGTTTCCAGGTACGATATAATTGTAGACCGGCCGTCAAGGTGTTAACTAAGGTTCATTTGTGCTCTTTCTCTAGGAGCATTTTTTCTAAGCAAGCCCTTCACAGATGCACTCTTGCTGTAATAAGGTATTCTTTTTACACCTGGAAGCTGTGAATGCCGCATGGTGAGAAGTGGTAATGGTCGTACATAGTAACAATTGACGACACCTCACTAGGTATATATAAAGTTGTCACTGCTACGTCATTGCAAATCCAGTTCGTGCACTCCAAGTTCTTGGTTGCACATGTGAGTGTATGCCGCATGACCGTATTTTTGCACCCCTGTACTACAGTGTATATGCATGTAGTAATGTTTATCTACAAATAACCATGAGGAATTTACTGTCATCAAAGTACTTGTAAGATCAACTTCAAGTAGCAGTAGATGTGATGGATATCATCATAGTAATGGTTTGAAGTACTGAAGTGACAGCAGTTTTAACCATCAGCAGTGTTTGTAAAGCCACATCAGTGACCCACACCAAGCGAATCTATCGCAATTTATTGCGTAAGGAAACTAGTTTCGTGTGTTACACATCTTC
>JGI24022J15233_10004308_pt1 | contig 14642 bp, 10 predicted proteins | sample Ectturendosymbi2_FD_15233 | JGI IMG/M metagenome (IMG submission 15233) | reverse complement strand
GGGTTACTTTTCAATTTCGGCAGTAGCAATAGTCTGTGTGTGTGTGGTCATTTCTTAAGTAAAAACATGGGTAAATTTCGGTTGGATCGGTGAATTTAGCCGGAGTCCGAACAGGTGTCGGATTCTCGGATTTGAAAAATATCCGGGTCTAGATCCGGATTCAAAAATTTTGGAACAGGAGCGGAGTCAGAGTCTTAAAAAATGACTCCGGCCACCTCTGGCAAACATGCAAAACAAAGACATGGAGGAATTAGGCCAGGTTCTCTTCACGCATGGATGACCGCAAGCATATGGTTTCGCGCTAATTTAGAAACCAGTCCTGCCACTGCTGGTTTTTTTTCCCTAGATCTATGGGTTTTTCTGTTTTGTCTGGTGTTTTTATTGAAAATCTGGGGTTTTTGACTCTGGTCAGATTTTAGAAATGTATGTTATATTACTGTATTTTCCATTCAAGAAAACAGTAGTTTCAGAGGCATGGTAATCAAGAACAAGTGCACAGTCAGTAGCCAGCACTTGAGCAAGGCTAGGCTTAACCAAATTGTTTGAAATCTAATGTTTTACACATTGAGCACTGACTAGACATAGGTCAGGACTCTAATCTATCGCTGATATGTCAACGGCTGCTTGTGCATGATTTTGGAATGCTTTTTTTAGTTTTGAAGATGCAATGGTTGAGAATCTGTTCACATTTCTTTCTTTCAGGCTTCTCAGGTACATTGTGATTGGTATGAATGTCACAATGTGAAATTTTGATTGTTAAATTAGTAGTCAAATACTGCAATGATTAGGTTGAAAAGAAAACTGTAAGACACTCTACAGACCTGGTAAAAGTCTCAAAAGACGCAGCAAGTCTTTTCGTCTGCACTCGAAAAAAAAATTTTTGCTTGGGGATTGCAGGTTTTTTGTGAATGAAGTCATAAATGGAGGACTTTTTAGGCCACCTTGGCCCACTTTGCCTGGCCCTGGGCGCCAACTGTTAGGTGGTAGTATTTGGCTAAAGTTTTTACTGGAAACTAGGCCCCAATCCGAGTCTTTTAATACTTTGGATAACCTGCTGAGGTTTCGGGTTCAAAAGTTATGATGTAAGTTAGTAAAAATATTTGACTAATTAGATAATTAATTTGTATATTTTAGATCATAACTTTTGAACCAGAAACGCTAGAAAGTTGATCAAAGGTTTAAAAGACTCGGACTCAAGCGTAGTTTCCAATGAAAACTTCAGTGAAACACTTTGGCCTAGCGGTTGGGCCTTAGGCCAGGCAACATGAGCCAAAATGACCCCAAAACTATTTAACTTATCATGACATCACTCACAAAAAATCCGCACCCCCCAACCAAAAAAATTTTTTTTGAGTGCAATCTACTAGACTTGCCGATCTGTTTGAGCCCTTGAACAGCTCTCTAGCGCAATCGGCAGAGGAGCTAGGGCATTAGTGAGGCATCCGAAAACTGCTATTTTTTTAGGCCAAAATCGAAGTACGAACAGATATTGTACGCTGGCTCTCAAAGTGTTAATCGTTTTCACAAAAAAGAAAGCTTTAGTCTAAAAAAGCTACAATTAAAGTCATTGCTGTAGCTGACAATAACTGGTTAAAGCAGATTCTCTGTGAGTTTTGTAACTGATATTTTCGATATTGGTGTGTGTCTAAGATTTTGAATAAACAAGAAAAATGGAAAAGTACATTCTCTTAGTCTGTAGTCTTCACACATCAGCTACGTGATACTGTGACACAACGCACTAGGCTTTCATGATGATACCATCTCAAATGGCTTTTCAAGTAAAGTTATTTGAATATTCTATAACCATCGTAACAAAAAACTGAAGCAGTTGAGCATGCCAACCAATTCCAAACATAACTCTTCTTTGTTTACCATTGTTACATCAAGCAATTACGAGTCTATTCGAAATCCTTTCGTCACGTGAACTTTGTTATTCACTGATTTCTGCTGAGCTGCTATTGTGTAGAGCAGGGCTACTCAAATGGTAGACTGCGGTCTGAATCCGGAACTTTGTATGGCGATGGCCAGACTTCGTCAGCCTCTCAAAGGTGCATTCTACACCCAGAAGTTTTTATACCAAAATTTTGCGCTTTTGGCCATACTTTTAAAGCATTTACTCTTTGCCAACTGTGTGATTGTCGATCAAGCTGTTGTTCAGCTAAATTACGGTGCATACCTGAGTTGGGCAAGCTACGACTTTTTGGTTCAAAGTCGTTGTTTCGTCATAATTAGTCATTCAAAACGAACTTAGTCATTTTCTGAGGCATTTGGGGAAAACAAAAGCTAGAAGATTCCAGATATATTCAACTTATTGAAAAGTTGATTACTAACATTGTCAAACAGTTTGGCGACTTTCTTTTTGAAAACAGTTGCTGCTTTTTCCTTAAAACTCCTTTTAGTGATAGACATTACCGAATTCTCAACTGAAGTAAAAAGACACATGCACATGCAGTCTAGGACAGTTCGGCGCTGCCGTTTTTGATGTTGGTGGTCGCAAATGTTTTACGTGAAAAAAATGTGTGTTTTTGAAATACTTTGAATGTTAGTGTACAAAGGATGTTTGCTTCATAAGGGTTTTTGTTGTTATCCTGATGGCCAGTGTACTTCCTGTCTGTTAGGATTTTGGAAGAACTTCGTGCGACCATGACCACATGTGTAAAGAAATATGGCTTGTGACATTTATTTTTGCTGGCATGAGGCGTTTACACAAAAGTTGTGCCTGGACAGCTTCTATTGCTTGATCTTTCACTTAGGCACATCTAGGGAATCTGTTTGCCTGTCATGACAAACGAGGTGTTTTGGAACAGGCAACAGCCTACATTTCCCTTATAACGTTGCATAGTACTATTACAAAACAACAACGTTACTGCCTTGTCTAAATAGCGCCTGCGCAGTGATATGAAACAATCCACGTTTTTTAACACCCGAAATTGATATTGCGTCAAACGCATGTGTTTCTGAATTTCTTCCTCTGGCAGTGCCGGCTCTAATGCTGTCAAAATCTGTTACACTGCCACGCACACGCAGGAGCTGTTTTGTAATATTTCGCTTCATGGCAAAAGGACAGTCTCCAATCACGACCGTTTCGTTTTGCAGTTTCAGGCTAATTTTATCTGCTGTTTACACCTACTAGGTTATGACAAAATTAAGTAAATTTACGCTTTTCTCAATGTTATGCCAAGTAACGTGGGTTGTTTCCACTGAAACTATATTTTTATAAACAACTTCTCATATTGAAAGACATGACAGCTAGCCTCAAATTGTAACCGCATTATCTGAACAAAATATCAGTCAAGCGTCGTGTTTCAAAAATAGCCTTTTTAGAATTAAGCAGTTGATGATGTTGTTTGCTGCCCAAGAAGTCCTATATTGATTTTGAGTAATTCACGTTTACACTATGATGCAAAGTAATCAGCAATTGCAATTCAGTTGTTCTCTGCAGTGATTTTACAAGTCTACTTATAACACTGCCATCTTGATAGACAGCGCGATCCATAGACGCAGTTGGCTGTCAGCATCGATTAAAAGTGTATGTATGTTTGGATAAATAGCTATCATTACTGTACGATTGGGACAAGTGCTAGACCGAATCTTGCGCCTACATGCTTTGCAACAGCAGTACGAACTTTTGCACTTGGTGACATTCCAAAGGAAAACACATTTCACATTTCCTCGTCGAAATGGTGGCGCCAAACTGTCTGATTCCATGTACATGTGTGCAGGTACCGGAGGTCTTCTGGGCATCTTCGCTTATATTTGTAGGCAACCGCCCATCATTCACTGATGAAAGTGGCAGAGCGGAGCTCTGGCAGCTAGACACCACTGGTATGGACGCAGCCAAAACTCAACTGGAATAAATTGAATTCTAATAGAATGTAGCAGTGAAAGAAATATTTTTTGATGGCACATCTAAGAACTTTTTGTCAAAGGAACGTATCTCTAAAATTTTTTCCACTTCTCGCAAATAGTCAGTGGAAATTATTACAGTGTTTGGGTCTACCTGCTGCTTTTGGAGGGGCGAATTGACCCTCCTGCCAGCTACAGTAAATGTAAAACTCAGGCCCCCACGTGGCTTATACTTCAGTTTTAGTATTCTTTTGGTTTTCAGAAGTTTTTTTTGCATTTTTCAGAGTATTTGTTGTTGATTTAAGGTTTTACTATAGCCATCCACATCTGGATTCACCATCATTTCTCAAGAGTTTTTCTGAGTGTTGCCAGTAACCACCATACAGTGGGCAGTGGACCTTTTTCAGCTACGTTTTCCTTCCTGGCCTAAACATCTAGTTACGCCGCTGACTGCTGACAGTCCATACTGTAAAAAAAGAAGCTCATAAAGAACAAGTATCGCATTTGTATCATGAATAAAACCTTGATCATTACATTCTATTCACTGTCACTACCTTGGAACAAAAATTTTGGTAACTGCCAAGAAGCACAAAATGCCATTGCTCCCACCAGCAGAACAATTAATAACGCTGACAGCATTTGTTAATATCTGTATCCATTTACCGGATTTTGTATATCTATATACAGTATAATGTATTAAATTCTCATATTACGTTGTTTGTTAGAAAAATCCAAGACATATCAAAGTTGCATGATTTTATGTGAGTGAACAGACCTCGAAAAATTTTGACATTTGTAACTGGACCCTTTCTTTACATAATTGAGTAGCCCTCATGTAGAGCAATGTTTTTCAACCTTTTTGCTGCAGCGTAACCTTCCGCAAATGTTTGTATTGCTCGTGGAACCCTATGCAATGATCCAGTTGTCTAACCTTCTATCTGCAATAAACCAGATGGATAGAAATGCCATTTTCTGTCTGCTTTGGTTGGACCTCAGGCAGCCACTCGCGGAACTCTGCGGTTCCATCGAATCTCGGTTGAAAAACACTGGTGTAGAGGATGAAGTTAAGTAACTGTGTTATTATCAACTAATTTGATCAAAATGTGCAGCGCCTTAGAAGCAGGAGCATGACCAAGGTCCGAAAATCAGATTATCATTCATGCACTGACAGTTGCCATGGTTCGCTCATGCTGCTTGACTAATTAATTTGATCGAAATAGGTGGCTGTAGTGAAATCTGAGGGTCTGTTCTACCAGGGATGCATTTTTATTTCAAGTTGGGACTTGTTGTAGTAAGTGTGTGGACAAGTCGTCAACACCAATGCAGCGCATGTTTGTGCATTTTGCGAGACTAAGTCCTTGTGCAAAAATGCGAAGTGTGACGCTTACGTACTTTTTTGTGGCACAAACAGTCACGATTGGCAAGCAGAGGATCATTCCAGAGTCTGATTTTTTAAAAGAATTTTTACCCACTCCGACTAATCTAGACCAAACTCCTTCCGACTACCCAGGCTTGGTAGTGGTAGTAGTGTTTAAGATTAGTTCAAAATATGTTGGAATAACATGCTCACTTGCTACAAGATGGACACTAGGAATACCGAAATTGTTGAAGTGCATTAGCCAAGCACAACCGGAGCCATGTTATAAAAAACACAGCTCTGGAGCCATGCTTACGCAAACAGAGAGCTCTGGAGCTGGAGCCATTTCATATTTACAAGGGCTCCACAGCCCTAATTCAAACCCTCTATAAGCTCACATTATAGCCTAATTTCCAATAAAAACTCAAGTCAAAAAAGTGGCTGTTAGTATTGGCGCCCAAGGCCTGATGAAAATGCGTAAACCAACCCCCATTATGACATCACCATGAAAAAACCCAAACCTTTCCAATTTTTCAAAATCAAAACAACAAGACTTCACATCTTTATAGAGGGTTTGAACAGCTCTCTAGCTCAATCTGCCGCTGAGTTATGCCTGACCAAAATTTGCCTTGATAGGGCAAATCGTACCTTTCTTGTAACTTTTATATTTTTGCGAAAATTTGGGGCTTAGAGCCATAATGTTGGAACCAGAAATGCTAGAAGTCAATCAAGGGCTCTAAAGACTCGAATTATAGCCTAGTTTCCAAAAAACTTGGAGCCAAAAATGGCGCTTTGGGTTGGTGATCAGGTCCCGATGACCTTGACCAAAAATGAGAAAATTACCCCAATTCATCGACAAAAAACCTGAAATCCAAAACTTTCCAATTTTTGAAAAATCTAAACAAGACGACTTCCTAAATCTGGAAAGCAGTGGTTCCCAAATTTGTTCAAGCTGTTATCCAAATCAAGGTAGCAATTATGTCTTACACCCTCAACATTTTGCAGTGATTGTTCATAATACAGAAAAACATTGTGGTTTTGGTTCTGTGTTAAGTATTGTATTGTGTAACGTCTTCACTCCCACATGCAAAGCGCTAGACTTTAAACATGCATCACAGTAACAAGGAATACACAAATACATGAAAGAAGACAAAGATATATACGTGGTGGTAGTAGAGTGTATACACTTAATGGTGCTAATACATACACTTTATGGTGCTAATACATACACTTTGATGAAACACAAGCTTATGGGACACACGCATGAATGACGTCATCATTATTTATTATAATGTAGTACTGCCATATTACTTGGCATAACACTGAAGTAGGCCTAAACCTCATTTAATCCTGTCATAACCTATTAGGTGTAATCAGCAGATAAAACTTAAGGCCGTAACTGCAAAATGATTGTGATTTGGGACTGTGTCCTCTTGTCATGAAATGAAATATTACAAAACAGCTCTTCATGTGTCTGACCATGTAAGAGCATCTGACAGCTTTGCTGGCACTGCCAGAGTACGAGATTCCGAAGCACATGCATTGGATACGTTATCAGTTTTAATTGTTCAAAAAACCATAGATTGTTTTTATATCATTCTGTAAACACTATTTAGACAAAGCAGCAACATTGTTGTTTTGTAATAATGCTATGCACCGTGAGAAGGGAAATGCCGTTGCTTGTTCCAACCACCCACATCAGAGACATGTAGTGGCAGGGTATGATATTTGATCAGCATTAATGCTGAACACCTACAGTACCAAGGGCACTTGCCATGATAACCCAACAGATTCCCTGGATGCGCCCCTACCATTTATTGACACAAAGTCCTGCTAATAAGCAGTAAATTCATTATAGGAAAATCATCGTTTGTCTGTTTCAGCCAATGCTGCTCTAATAAACAGCAACTCCGTTAAATGGCATTCACTGTAAAAGAAGAAATATTAATAATTTGCTACTTTTCATATGAAAAACAAATGATCCTATGGAATTTTCAGGCAATCCTACTTGAAACTATAGCTCACACATTGGAAAACAGTGAACTAGTGTAAGGATTTATCTATTTACTGTTAGTATGATTACAATTGTCTTTGTTTGGTAAATAAGTGGCAAATCTTTATTTTTTTCAATAGTGTTTTGGGTAAATATAAGTGAAACTTTTGTGCAAGTGTTATCAAATAGTTGTATTGAAAAGTTGTTTCATCTTCATGATCGAAATGACTGATGTGGCTATTCCAAATAAAAAGCTGAAGCAAAGTAAGTCAAGTTTATTTTGGTTATTTAATTATGAAAAAGAAGCACTGTTATTGTATTATTATGTTACAGAACTACATTGGATGTCTGCAAGTACAGGTGGTTTGAAACCATAAGAGTTGGGGTCAAACATCAACACCACTACCAAGAACCATTAAAATAAATAGGTTATTTTTTATATTTCCAGGAAAATATAACATTTTGTACTAATTTTTGGATATCGTGACTTTTGAGGGCTTTTTGCAATATTTACAGGGTGGTCCAAAAAGATGTATCCAATTTATAATTGCTGTCATTTCATAACAAATTAACCCATGCTTCTGTTTTCTAAGTAAATCGTATATACTTAGAGCTTTATTTTCTGGCTTTAGTGGATCAAGCAGCAAGATTTCTGTGCAGTAGAGACTTAAGATTGTGAAGGCCTTAAGTGACGAAATCAGTTGTCCAAACTCAACGACAATTTCGGTGGGATTTTCCAGGGAGAAACGCTCTGATCAGACTCACAATAAAGCACCTGGACAAATTCGTACACACAGGAAGTGCACAGGAAAACATTAAAGGTTGCAGTGGCCAGCCATGGTCAGTCAGGACAGAAAATCACATCATGACTGTGAGACAATGTTTGGAGCAGATGCCAAGGAAATCCACAGATGTTTGTCCTAGGAGACAGATCTTTCAAGGAGCTAAGTTATACGCATAGTGCACCAGGCTCTTCACCTGTTTCCATATGAGATACAGATTTTACAACTTTTGACAGATGCAAATATCACTGAGAGACATGCGTGCCTTCAGACAAACTATCAGTCAGCGCATCAAAGACTATTCTGATGTCTTAAACTTCAATTTTTTAAGTAGCAAGGCCAATTTCCATGCTTAGTGGTCATGTGAACAAACAGAAGATATGCTTTTAAGCTCAGCCTCATGAGTGAGTATCGCTGACATAGCATGGAAAAAGAAATGTGGTGAGTTGTAATGGCATTGTAAGGGCATACTGTTTTAAGGATGCTGATGAACATCTGGTAACTGTGAACATAGAACGATGCATTGAACTAATGAGAAGAGAATTAATCCCAGAATTGAGGTGGAAGCCAGGAGTGGATGTGGATACCGTGATTTATCTGCAGGATGGAGCAACACCACATTGCTCCAATGCTTTGCGCAAATACCTTCCACATTGCTTTCCCAGAGACAGTTTCATATCCCATCGAATGAACCTCCCTTGGCCTGCACATTCTCTATCCCTCTTTGGATTAATTATTTTCTGTGGAAATACCTAAAAGACAGGGTCTATGCCAAAGGTTGACAACTTGTGGCTCTTTCTGGATATAACAAAACTTGGATTTGAATGTGCATTTGATTATTAGAATTAAGTTTATTACAATTTAGCTTATGTCCCCATGAAGTCGTATGAAAAATTAAACAGTATTTACACTTTGAGAGCTGGTCTACGAATATATCGTACCTAGATTTCAGTCTAAAACCAGCAGTTTTCGGTTGCCTTACCAACGCCATAGCTCCTCCACCGATTGCGCTAGAGCTGTTCAAGGGCTTTTAGTGTCAATAAAAACTTTATAAAATATTGATTAACATAAAACAAACCTCAATGCGATATCTCATCATTTCATTTTTTAATAATTTTTTTAAATTTTAAGAGACTTTATGGACACCCTGTATTTGTACACCAGAAGAGAATGTGTTAATCTTTTACATTTCAATACCTTCATCAGAAAACAGTCACCACATGATCTTCAATTTTTCTCCTTTTGTATGTTTATCTTTTCAGTGATTTCTACATGTAGCATGACACAGTTTTTTGTAAAATGTAACAATTTACACAGCATGGACAAAATCATAGCAGGCAAATATAATGTACCAATTCTGAGAACAAAAATTTTACAACATTTTCATTTCATGTAACTTAAAAGAAACACGTTTTCTTGAGTTAAAGCAATGATCTGTTTATTAAAGTGTCATAATATTAGCTCTGTTAACATTGTATTTCCTATGAAAACAATAAAGCCTCAATTCTTTATATTCAGCCCTTAAAATCAAATACCTGCCAATATTTTCATGTCCACCAAAACAACTCTGTGGGCCACACAAAATATGTCAGTGAGCTGCATGTCAGCGTTTTTACCAGTCTGGTCTAATTTATGATTTTGATTAAAACTTTTGCAGCAAGGTTGTCTTTTCCTAAGTTGGCTTCAGAATTTTCTGAGGAAAAAGAAAATCTTCACCAAAAATCCAAAGGTGCTGCTCGAAAGTGTTCAAAGAACAACTTGGTGCTAAATGAGAACTGCATAGTTGACTCTGAGACAAACTTCAAATCTTTGTCTAAGAAGCATAATGAACTGTCTGGTATGGAGAGGTGAGTTGTATTGGCCAATAGCTGTTACATAGTAAGTCATAATTAATGTAAGTTTGCTTATGCAGTCTTAAACCTTGTGTTCTCTAGAAATTTATCCATGTGTGGGTTGTTGTTTGTTTTTCCTCCAAATTTTACTCCATGAGGCTCTCTCCTGCAGCACTATCCACAAAAACTAATAGAAATGAACCTGCAACTATTCTCCAAGTTGTTGTTGCTTGCTTTCAACTTGCATCCATGTGACCCATGCTTTAATAAAAAGAGTTAGGGTAAAATTACCAATTTTATGTTTTTTTGGCCATAACTCTTGAACCAGAAATTCTAAAAACTCGATCAAAGGTTCAAACGACTAGGATTTTAGCCTAGTTTCCAGTAAAAACTTGATTCAAGTGAACTACTTCCATCTAGCGATTGGGCCCAGGGCCAGGTAACCTGAGCCAAAATGGCCAAAAATCTACCCCACTTATGACGTCACCCACAAAAAACCTGAAACCCAAAACAAACAAAAAATTATATTGCAAACTACAAGACTCACCAAGTCTTTTGAGGGTTTGGATCAACTGGCGAGTTATGGTGTTGCAAAGACTTGGCCAGTACTGGTAAATTATACCTATTAGCGTAACTCGGCCGGCTCCAGAGGTGTTAAGTGTTATATTTCACCATACTGATGATGGCAGCAGGGTTTTCATAAATGTTTACAAATTTTTTCTTACTTTGTTTGTTTTGGGTGTTGTTGTTATCGTAAGGCTGTTCAATATTTGTTTCCCATATAACCAAACTGTGTAATTTCATTAGAGCAGGGGTCGCCAACCTTTTTGGACCTGAGAGCTACTTCTTGGTACAGATTCACGTGAAGGGCTACCAGTTTGATACTGTTGCAACCTCTCCGGTGGCGTTGCGTTGATTGTGTGATTCACCACAAACGGGATGTGCATGAAGAATAACACCATTATATATGTTGCGCGAGAAAGCAATAGTAAGAGAGATTGCGACGCATGATCTCTATTGTTGCTTGCTGCTGTGATGCGAAGCTTTGCGCACATGCTGCTCGGGATTTCTGATCTCAACAAAATGGTGCTGTGATCAGGATGTGGAATTCGTGCCGAGTTTAGCCTTCACACAAAGAACGTGCGAGCAGGGTGGTTCGTTGTAAAAAGAAGGGGGTGTTGTTTGCAACCTCTCCGGTGGCGTTGCGTTGATTGTGGGATTCACCACGAACGGGATGTGCATGAAGAATAGCACCATTATATATGTAGTGCGAGCAAGCAATAGTAAGAGAGATTGCGACGCATGATCTCTATTGTTGCTTGCTGCCACGGTGCAAAGCTTTGCGAACATGCCACTCAGGATTTCCGATCGCAACAATACATACATGTCTGAAATAAATATTTTCTCAATTTGTTTTCAGTTATGTTATCATTAATAAAAACTTAAAGATATTCATCAATGTGAAGACACTGACCATGCTTATGTTATTTTCAGAAGGCCGCGGGTGACCTGGTGCCTGCATTAGAGTTTGACTTGCTTCTAAACAGTTTGCTGCAGAATGTGCGTCTTTGTATTACAAATCAGATCATCATGGTATATTTGCAGCATTGGTTGCTGAAAAGCAACAACCTTAAACTTGGCTTTGCAAGTGTGTTAGCCATAGAGAGCTTTCCTTGCAAAGAAATAAAGAGAAATGTGCTTTTGCACCAACCAGTGCAGATCAACGTGTGTGGAATAAGCTCTGTCGAATACATTAAGCGTTTTTCTATTGTAGTTGTAGCTTAGATGTGTCACAAGTACTATATCATTTTCCAAGTATAAACCTGAATTTACCTATTTTTGTCATAGGTTTGTATCTTACTGCTGAAATTTGGCCATATATTATTGCTAAGTGAATTATGAGTAGCTATTCACTACTAAATATATTGAACCAGCATGGCAATATGCTCAGCAGGACCCTGCGATCTTGTGCTCCTTTTTAATAACAAAGGTTTGCACAAAAATCTGTAAAGTTTACATTCGTGATTTATGCAGATCAAATGTGATTGAAGTCAAGGTTGATGTTCATGCAACCATTCAATGCCCAGAAGTATCCACCTCAAGCATTCATTCTGAAAGTGATGAAGAGGTGATCACGTGGACCATTTTCAATTTATTCATTATTAACCATGATCTGTCAGTTGTGTTGGGTTTTGTATCAATTACAGCAATGTGTTTTTTAGAACGTAACTTCATTTTGTAAGTAGTTTCTGAATTAAATGCTGTTGAGTGCTTCTCCCGATCTTTCAAAACTTTAAATACTTTACAACAATGAAATACTAATAACTAAACCTTTCAATTCATTTAAGTCCATTGATGTTTGTGGCAAGCTTGACGTACTATAAAGCAAGAAAATTCACTTCTTGTCCACAGGTTCACAACTATTTGTCTCAAAAGTATCATTCGCTTTATTTCTGGTGCTGGCTGTGAATTAGCTTTTCCCTGGAAAGTGTACTTACATGAGATAAAGATCATTGAAACTTATAATTTTTTTCAAAAACGAAGTGAAGAGCAAAACTATTGTTTTTATTTTTTTTGCAAACAACGTTCCAAATCAGAACCTTTATTTTTTCACAAATCATCCCAATTTTCAAACTTTACATCTTTCATTCTTCAATTGTCACTACTGTTACTTAAACAATTTTTTTGCCTGAATGTTAGTCTGAATTTGACCACCTCACCACACTAGAGGTCAGCCACTCTCACCGACCCAGATACCTATGGTGTCTGGGCTAAAATGGTGAGAAGGCACATGTTGGGCGATTAGCAACACTGTAGCAGTTTAAATTGAAATGTGCACTTTTTGTTATGTAATCTGGGGATCGTTGATATGTTGCTTGGAAAGTGGGAATGCAAAAAAAGGACTACTGGTTAGCGTACAAAATAGTGGCATTGGCTGGAAGGGTACTTTTTCTACAAGTTGCAGAAATTCTACAAAAGGAGATTTGTGCTCAATGAAATGCAATTTATCAACTACACTCTACTGAACATGAGGACCATTCGTGCGAGCAAAACAATGAGTATTACTAGCAATTTCACATTAGATTCGAAATGCGGAAACATGGCCATTATACGTCACATCTTGATGCCAGTCGTATACTGGCATGCTGCTCTAGATGTTGCAGCATTATTTTTGTGCATTTTTTATTCAGGATGACACAGAAATGAAGCAATGTAAAGTAATTGACCTCACTGATACAAATGATGCAAATGAAAATACAAAGGTATGTTATATTAATGACCAAAGCATGCTGATCACCTGTTTTCTAAAGTCGATTATAAAGTTTCCAGTATTTTTCGTGTGGATGAGCAAAACATTCACATCTGTTGTGTATGGTAGGAACAGTATTTCCACCATTATGTTGCGCTACTACTCTGCATAAAGAGCAAGGAAGTTAGTTTACGAATACTAATATTGCTGATAACCAACAAGCTGTCTTGTTTGAACGTAGAACTTTGTTGTACACCTGTTGTTTTTATTGCGATTTTAAAAATCAGCAAATTATTGAATGAAAAGGTGAAATAGTGCAGCATTGAAATATGAACAAAATTTTTACTTCAGTGTCTTGTTGAACTGTACTGTAAAACTTTGTTCGATTTAACATTATAGGTAAGTTGTTGTACTCCGTGAATGTGCATCTGATTTGACAGTTAATGATCTACTTTTGCCAAAGGTTACGTCACATCGGAAGCTTGAAGGCAGTGCTGCTGAGGAAGAAAATATGTCGAAGGTATTCGTGTTTTTTTCGCGCATGTCAACAAAGTTGGAGACGCGACTGTCAGTGAAAACAAATTTATTGTGGTCTTCCAGGTCGAAAATCCCCATTGACCAATAAATGGAAGCAATAGATTTCTTAAGTTTCTAAACCTAGCACAGCCGACTAGCCGCACTGAGTGTGAAATGAATAAATTTGTCTAGCTTTTCAAGAAAGTTGTCGGCAACAAGTCTTGAAGAGTCGAAAATTTGTTTATAATCGGCGTTTGTGGTAAACTCTGTTTGCACCTAGCTGAAAAGTGTCGGTGCTTACGTAGGAAAATTTCTGCTATTGCGTGGTTCAAAAGCATATTGCAACCAGGGTTGCGAAGTTGGAAGTAAAATATCCGACCTTTCCAAAATTTCCGACTCCCAACTCTAATTCCTTAACATAAAGGGAATGAGGCTTCGCTGTTAACAATTTTGTAGCAGTTAGCAAATCAATGGAAATCGTGGTGCACAGCAAGAAATCTCAGCTTCAGCAAAAGTTTCAAAAGAAATAGTACCATTTCAACAGGAATTTCCAACTTAGGAGCGTGATGTAAAAAATGATGTAATTGGGCTCCCGAAGTCGGTCGTCAAAAAATCCGACACGGACTCCTAGTGTTGTTAGGAATCCGACTCCACCCAAAAACCTCCGACTCCTTACGACTTCCACTCCGACTCCGCAACCCTGATTACAATCCTTGGATTGGTTGAGCTTGTATGAAGTCACAAAGCTGCAAAACGTAGCCTATCGTTGCCGGATCCGTTTTATCATGTCGAGCAATAACATTGATCGGACTGGCGACTTCCTTCGTACTAAAACTCTGGTTGCTGTTCAGGACAGTGTCAACTTCTCCGTATCCAAAGACGTCGAGCAGAGCTACGATGACGCCATCACTGCGGCCATTAAGCGTTCCCTGGACGACCCGGAAGGCTTGCTGCAAAGCATGGCGTGCAAGAAGCGCAAACGGTCGAGCTCCTTCGCTCGCGCGGACGCCGTTGATTCGGACGCGAAAGAACCGACCAGCCCGGACACGTCGTGCAACGACAGCCC
>JGI24022J15233_10004307_pt1 | contig 14648 bp, 8 predicted proteins | sample Ectturendosymbi2_FD_15233 | JGI IMG/M metagenome (IMG submission 15233) | reverse complement strand
CATAAGCCGGATCGTAAGCCGTAATCGGATTCTGTGTGAAGCTGCCTTTAGTCTTATAAACCAGCAGTCCCCGAAGTTCGGCCCGCCGGCCAGATTCTGCCCGCGAAGGGTTCCACTCCAGCCGGCGAGGTTTCCTAGGAATATTTGGTATTTTAACATTTTCCTGTACATAAATTATTGTAAGATGTACAGTAATTACACAAAAAGCATTTGCTGTAATTGAGAATTTTCTCCCGATAGCCATTAGAAACCTATACAAATCAAGCTTTCTTCTTTGATCAAACGCTAACTGCAAACGTTGTGGAGTTTACGTGCAATGTGTGAAGCAAAAGTGATTTACTTGGGACATAGGCAATTCGTTCAGAATGTTATATTTATATTTTGCGAACAATACATACCAGTAAACGTAAAAACACATTCTAAAGAGAAACTGCCTGGATGTTCGAATGCTCAGTGGCCCACAAACTTGCTTCCTTGGTGGATGTAACAGAAATTGTAAACTATCTGAATGCGTCAGACCAAGGAAAGGACAAACTCATTCACAACGTTTTTGGTGAGATTAGAGCATTTGAAGCAAAGCTAAAACTTTGGCAAAGCCAGTTACACCTAACTGAATATAAATTGAAGAATAATAGTGATTGTTCCAAACCATAAATTGAAGAAAAATAATGATTGTCTTTAACGATAATTAAAATGTTGAGATGGTAGATGCACTGGTATTGGTTTTCAGAAATAGGGATGGCATAGAGCTACGAAGTTTGCAGAAGATGTTTGAGTTACGCTGGGAATTACGGTTTGGATTCCTGCTTCTTTAAGAAAAACTAGCCTAATAAAATATTTGCTAATCTACTTCATCGTTTGCGTAATTTTGGGTTTGGTGATGTTAGATCAGTGAAGAAATTTCTCACCTCTTGTCAGCCTTGTCGTCCGCGAGTTTGTCTCACTTACCACGTGACAAGCCTGTGACAAGCAGCGTGATATGGTGCTTGTTGAATTTAAAACTGGTTAACCATGTTTTTTAGTTTCGCCGCAGCAAGAGGAAGACAGTGTCGTTAAAGTGCATTTGAATTGTGACTAGGTGACTGCGATGGTGCTAGAATACTACAATCCTTCCTCTGGTGTGCATGGACTGAAAAACGTCGCTCATGTTTGACTGCCTTATTGGTCCTAGACGTCGTTCGCATATTAGCCGCTGTGCAGCTACAGAAATGCGTATTTTACTATTTTGTGTATTTTTGTTGCAGGCAATCTTCTGAAGAAAGCCAAGGCAGTTTTAATGTTTGTGTTCTCACATAATCGCCTTCTTGACGCATTCACAACAAGTTTATTTGAAACTGTGACTGTGCTGCGTGATTTCTGGTTGCGGATGTGAGTTATGCGAACGGTATAAACTTTGCAATGGAGTTAAACTTGAGGTCTAGTTCACTACAATCCCTGATGTCAACGTTTGCGTTTATGATGCAATAAATCAAAACATTATTCAACTCTAACATTAGGTCTTCAGATTCTTGGAGAAAAACTAAACAAATTAAATTTTAGATGTCGCAAGTATACAGGTATAACTAAAGGAGGTAGTGGAAATGTAGCATTTTCAAACGCAAGATCAATTTTTATGTGTTCTGAATGCCTTCATTGAGACATCATTTTTACTACACTCCTTCACCCAATATGATCATGCATTGTCATGCATTTGAGTGTGAAAAAGCAACTGAATGCCAAAAGTTACTGCTAGTGCACTAGGGTCTGTGTAGTATGACAATAAAAACTTACACGATGAAATGTTGCCCAAATGCTACCCTTGACCACATTCGGAACCTGTTTGCACCCAATATTTTCAATTTATGCACCTAATGCCGGTGGCGGAACTAGAGGTTTGAGCCAGCAGGGGCAACGCTTAGCTGAAGGGGGCCCACTGGTCACCGTAGGGGACCCACTCGCCAAAACTCAGAAAAACGTTAAGAAATGATAGTGAATCTCTGGATGTTGTGGATGTCTATACTAGCTAAAAAATCGATAACAACCCGAAAACGCAAAAATACAACAACCTAAAGAATACTAAGTATCAAAATGTCAACTAGAAGGGGCCCAGCTTTTACATTTAGCTTGACAGGAGGGGCGGCTCGCCCTTTTGCCCCCATGTCAGTTACACCACTGCCTAATGCTGTACTTGTGGTTAGATATGTCCCTGACCCATTTTATTCGTGTTTTTATACTTTTCATAAAAGGAAATGCACAGAACACCCTGGGCGGCAAAATGACATGCAACGTTGCTTCAGAAATTTTTTCATGCTTCCCAGACCACAATGTCCAAATGTGTTAAAACTTTCAAACAATCTGAGAAGGAAAACTTACGAAACTTCGGAGAACATTTCAAATATTTAAAACATTCTCCCGAAATTCAAAGTGTTGGTAAATTTGTAAAATAGATCGTCTGATTTTTCCCAGATATTACTACATGAAAAGCATGGCTTTGTAATTTGTCTTGAAAAAGCGAAGCAAAAAGTTAGAATTAAGCGAAAATGAACAAACAGAATAAATCAAGGAAACATCGAACAAAGATTTAGAACGGGGTTGAAAACCTGAGGCACGAGGGCCAAATGCGGCCTACGCGAACATTTAACATGATCCGCTTCAGAATTTTGTTACATAACTTGTGTAAAAACGAAACTACACGATAAGCAAATGCTTGCACAGTAAGGAGAAGTCTCTCTTTGAGATATACTTGAATACTTATTGCGATTTGCCAGGGGCATTTCACAATTCTTTTGGCCTGTGATTGAAATAGGTTTCCCACTGATTTAAGAACTACTTGTGCTTCTCCTTTCACATAAGCAGCAACCCTCAAGCGATCCCTACAAGTTTGCCCAACTGACAAACACTCTCTGGACCAGGAGACGCCAAGCCGTCAAGGGAGTTTGTTGGTCAGAGGGCCTTGCAGTAATGGATACGTGGTGTGCTATTATATTTTCCTCCCCGCATATGCACGAATCTGTCTCTCTCAGCCCCAAATGACACATGCAAGAGCCGAAGCGTGCGACTCTAGTTCTGTGCGTGTTTAACGTGACCTAGAGATTATGGGGAAGGTTGCAGCCAGAGGGAAGACCGATGTTTGGGATCACGCAAAACTAGAGATAGGTGTAATGTCCCTCCATGAGTCCATCCATGCTTTTTTGATCTCGAACCCAGAGGCTATTAGGGTGGCAGCATGGCGATGGAAAGGGCATCTCGACCTCAGACGTTGTGGATCGAGGCCCTGCAGGTCTGCGATAAAACCGTAGAGGGGGCGTTGATTGTTGAATGCAGCTTGGCATCCCAGTTTGTACTGGATGTGAGCTGCTCACTGCGCAGGTTTGGTGGTGCAATGCCTTCCAAAATCGGCAATAGCCCTGGTGAGGTGGGACGCAAACGACCAGTGATAAGGCGCAGCCTGTCATGTAGTGCAAGATCCAGTTTTTTGCTGTGAGAGCTAAGACACCAAACTGGGGAAGCATATTCAGCTGCGCTAAAGACGATCGCAAGTGCTAATGTACTAATGATGGGTGTACTGGCACCCCATGACGAGCCAGCAAGGCAGCGCAGAAGATTGTTGCGTGCAAAAATTTCTGACGTAGACCCTCGACGTGGTGCTTGTACTGTAGGTCAGTTGACCATCCAACTTGACCCCAAGATACGCTGGGGTGTAGGGCAGAGTTTTGCCTTGGACGTTACCTGAGTTGATGGTTTGTTCCTCTCGTATTTTGGTAGAAAGCGGTTGATGTTGTTTTAGTCACACTACGTTTAATTTTCCATGGTGAGAGGAACTCGATGGTTACGCACATATCTGCGGACAAAGTTTTCTCCAGCTCTTCCCAAGACTTGTTCGAGTAGAGTAGGGCAAAGGCGTCGGCGTATCCGTACTGACATGACCTGGTTGACTGAATATCACCTAAATCGATGAACAACAAAGACGCCAGCGATGAGCCTTATGGTAAGCCATTGCTCAAGCGTCGCAAACGGCTACATTGCCCATCGCTTTTTCGAGTTTGAAGCCCACGAGTTGAAAGGATATTGACAGTAAATTGCACCATCTGTCTGTCTGGGATAACCCGTACAAGCTTCAGATAACCCGCAGGAGCTAAAAGATGTAGATGAGAACTTTGCCAAGAATCAAACCCTCTCATCAGTTTTGTTTATTACTTTTTTGCCAGACAGATATTTCAGAAGAGCATTTTGCAGCATTGCACAAAGATGTGAGGTGAAGTTCGGTTGAAAAGTAGGTTTTGAAGATAAAGTAAATCAACTCTGGTCAACAAATCAAATCATTTTTATTCCTAGTGTTAGCAATTATTTGGTTATTTCGCCCAATGCGGGCACTGTTTGCTTTATCAAGAAGGCTAATTCAACTGGTATTTTCATAAAGTGTTTTCATGAGGATATTTGATTAAATTCTGCTGCTGATACAGATTATTTGTATTCATGCATAGCCTATCAGGAAATCAGACGTATTATTCAATTTCCTATTTTCATGGACTTGCGGTGCATAAAAGACTTCCCATCAACATTGCAATGTTTAGAAATGCCGGTAATAAAATTCATTCCCCACTACACGTTTCAGTTTTTTATTTAACGCGCAAGTTCATAAAAAAGATTTCGTCTATTTTCACAGATTCATGCAACAAAGCCTAAATTCAATACTCCACCCAGTTGTGAGAATAGTTTCCAGACTTATTGAAATAATTTTTACCTGAAAAAAGATACTATTCCTTTATTTTAACTCGCAGTTGTGAAAGCAAAATAGGCCATGGTGAAAGTTCGAACCACCTTCGGAATGTGGGCACTTTGTTACACTCTAACATTTTGATGCTCTGATATACTGTAATTGAACTCATTCGGCCAATCAATGGATGCGAGAATAGCGGGTATTGTCGCGAGCTGACAAAATCTTGACTTGAGTGTACAAGAGCACATTTCCAAGAATTTTGATGATACTGGCGAGATTCTGAGCAAACAGGCTAACATCATTTCAGAATTATCCCGCGTTTTGTAGAGCACCAAATGATTCTCGACGCATTGAAAACGTGGGTGCCTTTATGGCGGTTTTTCAATTAATGGAATTTGGATATCTTGTACGCAACCATGAGCTTCAATACTTTCTTAACTTCTACCTACAGCAGATTTAAAAATTGGCGGACAAACTTTGTTACTACACTTACATCAGAAATCAAACGTTGGCCGCGGAACGCAAAACGATAATAACAGGTTTCTACGGAATAATTACAGACGTAACATCCCACTGAGTGCCCAAACGTTTCCACTAACTGCTAACGTTTATTATCGACTGTGTCAGTCGCATATTTCTTCGCGAACACACGGCGTAATCCATTGACGTAGCTTCAATCAAAAAGCCTCAAGGTATTTGACTTTTATTTACTAAATCCTAAACCTTACTTTCAGATAATGCAAACACATACATTATAATTGCCAGTCCTTGAAAGCTTAGGGGAAAAACCTGCAATCAAATTGTGTTGTCCAACCACGCAACTATAAAACAGGATGAAATAATTTTTCGAAATGTGGGTTGTAATTTAGGAACGTTTGCGAAACCTGATGAACAATTACGTGACGTCGTAAAGATGATATAATCATCTACAACTCTTTTTTTCATCCTACACCAGTATGAACAGCTCGTTATAAAATACTGTGTATTAATGGGTCATTCACAGTAGTGGTAAAGTGCCCCTTTGACATTGGACAAGTCAGCAGTTCAACTATTTTGTCAAATTTAATGAAGCAATGCAAGGCGCTATGACTTGTTGCTTCGGTCTCATAAAGATTTTAAACAAACTACTTCTTAGGTACCTTTCAACGAAGGAGGTGTGCTTTTCTTTGCAAGTTTGTACCAGATGTGCTGTTCCGTTTTGATTTCCAAGGTCATAGAAACTTTAACTGGCTTGTAAGATAGAGACGGCTTGTGTGAGAATACAAACCTTCTGAGGATCATGATTTGTAAGGCAATGACTGAAATCTAACTGTTTATGCAGGAAGATTAGTGTACCCTTTAGAATATTTGATTTTATATTCTGAATATTGATACAGTATGGCCAATATGAAGCTCTTGGTTATTTTTATTACTTTAGTTGCTTCCGGAAAGTGTAATGAAAAAAATGGAACCGAATGCGGTGAGTTGTTTATGCGTGTAATTTGAACACAACGTAGGAAAAATATCATTATATGCGCGTAGTGCCCCGTGAATGTAAAGCAGAAAAATCATGATTTGGAGCTCATGGAGTGGTTCGGTTTCGCTGTGGATTGCTGTATTGTTTAAAGCTGCAGGGCGACGTCAGTTAGGTTTGTAGTTTTTATGAGCATTCGCTTCTGCTTGCATTATTACAACATTTCAAAACCTTCGATTTTCTAGCGTTTTAAAAAAAATGTTATATGATAATTTGTATCCATTTCTCAATCCAGACTCGAATTGCAAAGATTCCAGCGTGGTTTGTGAAGCGAAAGGAATCGAGAAACTTTGCCAAGATCAAAACTTGTACAGCTACTTTGTGAAGCAGAAGTGCAGGAAAACATGTGGAATTTGTAATTCTTGCAAAGAAATACAAGCTCGCTCATGTGATGCAGGTAATGGATATTGCGCATTAGAGCAGACGAATGCCAAGTAATGAAAATGCGTCAAAGCATCTCGTTAGTATTTCCATTTTTTTTTTCATTCGTCAACTTTCTGTACAAATATTTCTAATTAGCTGTGTTCACAAACTGTTTTCTTGGGCGATGTTGGTAGAAGAAATCGGTCAAGCTAATGATGCAAATATGATTTTCTGATGGTGATATTTATATATTGTTTTTTGTGGTAACGTTTACATTCGACCTTAATTTTTTGCTTTCTTAGAAACTAAAACAATCACAAATGTCAAAAGACACAAAAGAAGTTTTAAAGTGAAGAAGGTTAATCCGAATATTAATGCTATCTGTCACATTGATGGTAACATTTTAAGGAGACGCACTTTTTGCATTAAAGAAACTTTTCTTCAATACCAGGTTCATGCAAAGATAAAAGTTCTTGGTGTTCCATTCTCGCACCTGCTTATTGCGATTATGATTCTTTTGGACTGAAAATCGCAAATCTCTGCAAAAAATCCTGTCGAGTTTGCACTTGTGCGCCTTCCGTGGAGATTCAACCTCGTCAACTTACATCATGTAGAGAAGGTGACACTTGATGCTTTGTTTGTTAGTGCTGTACTTTTCAGCAGAGAGTTTGGTTGATATCTACGTGCAACACGTGTAATAACACGTTATACAAGCGTTGTGTCAATACATGATAGTGAAAAAAAGGCAATCTCAAATCGTACGCACTTTTTCACATGCGATTGTTGTGAGATTGAGATTAAGAAAAAATTTACTGTCATGTCTTGTCACAGCTCTGTTGTGTTTAGGTTTGTTTTTACAAGCCAAGACTGATATTATGAAACAAAATACCATTTTTGTAGCTTCTGCAGCAACACTGACAACGTGGATTTCAGCATAATGGTTGTTTGGCGTAACCACTCGTTGCCAAGGTTGAATGTCAGATCATGCACATAGATTGAAAAATGTTCAAAGCTCATGGGTGCTGAAATCGTCTCCATTGTTGATAGAGAGACTAATGAGATTGATCTTGTGTTACATCTGCGGCAGTGCAAATTCAACCATAATGTGCGAAACGTGAAAACAAATTCAATACAAGTCTTGTGCTATTATTTTATATTTTATGTTCGAGGTTACTAGGCATTATTCAACATATCGTTATTGAATAATAATTGTTGCTTGTAAGTAATATTATTAAAATAATAACACTAGCGTAACCAGACCAAAATTTTGGGGGCCAATCCTTTGACTTTAAGCTAGCAACAGTATTTCATTTGGGACACCGCCTCTGAATGCACAAAATAATACGAAATGCTAGAAATTGGGCGGGGCCCTTGCTCCGTTAGACCCCTGGCTTCGTCTGTACTAAGTAATAATGCATATTAACATATCTTACCTGTTTTAACTACAAGGGATATTAGAAAAATTTTCCCCTTCCTTTTAAGCGATTTTCAAATAAGTAGGTGTATTATCGGGTTTTGATGCCATTCAAACAAAATTCTTAAAATATTCCTTTATACTGTAAATTGGAAATGGATTCTGCTTTCTTTTGAATGTTATGAAAAATTGTTTTGGAGTTGTTACGAGTTAGCATGCAAAGCATACGAGCCGTCCCATGCACCTGATATACAACAAATACACAGCCTTTTTACTATCAAACGCTGGTGTAATATTCAATGAATTATTGGCAAGACATTTTCAGCATTGTAAAGTCTTTGAAATAATGTTTCGATGTAGGACGTAGTTTACATGTATTTTCGTTGTATTATACACGAAATCTGTGGTGTATACCTCAGTTTTTATTCGCTTATACTTCTGCAGAAGGCAGTAAAAGTCATTGTGAGTGCCGAAACATTCCAACAAAACAGCAACATTTCAGAATAACATTCAAAGCTTTAAGACATCCCATCGTGCTTTAGCAATATTTTCACTGAACAAAACTACTTCATACTTTTATTCTCAGATTGCATGGATAAATACGAAAACTGCAAATTCTGGGAACAACAAGGTAGTTGTGCGAGCTACTGGCAAAAAAACTGGATGAAGCAAAACTGTCCGATGAGTTGTCAAGTGTGCAGAAGATGTGAAGTCAAAGAAAAGGTTCTAAGAGATGAAGAGGAAGCAAAATCTTCTTGAATCCATCCTGCAATCTTCAACATTAAACGTTTGCCAAAGATGAAATCTGTCTTTTGTTTTAATTAACTGATGAGAAAAATGGACGTGAACAAAATATTTTTCACAATAAACGTGCTTAGAAAAACTGATGTTTTAGTTGGTGGCAAAATGGCAAAAACATTCATTTTTGCATATCAAAGTGTTTATATATCTGAACGCTCCAGCGACCTCTCAGCGACAAGAGCTTCAATCAAAACAAGAGGTTTTCCAATGTGGCATCATACTGTACTTTGGCGAATGTGTGTTAGCCGATTGGAAAATTGTCAATGTTGCGTAGAATTGCAATACGGGCCAAAGACGTTATCATCATTCCATCAGCTTGTGATAGAGCAAAAAATTTTGCATAATGCAACTTACCATCAAACAAAACGCTATGATGTTCCGCGAGCAAATCTCGAGAGGATAACTTATTTGTTCTTTTACATTTTGCCCCTCAGCAGTTCGTTTGTCATGTTAAAGAAAACTATGCCAGTGCTGCGATGTGACTCAATCATTTTTTTTGTTGGCAACAAAATTGTTTGATTTTATTTTATCTCGTTTCTAACTGCGCTTCTGAGAATTTTGACCTGGTTTAAGGGAAGATGTGTAAAGGTCCTAGAGCAAGACATTTAATTATGCAACAAACAAATTTGAGAAATATGTTTCAATACCTGTATACCATTTCAGCGGTACACGATTTACTGCTGAAGGTCGGACATCTCTTAGAGAAATATTTATATTCCAAATCACTTTGAGTCCTATACTTGTGCAACATTTTAGTCCATTTGGGCCACATGAGACACATCTTGTGTCTTTTCATGGAACATGGAAAACGAAGGAAGAGAAACGTGTGACTGATACAATGACGATTTCATACTCCCAAAACGCCTGTGACGTTTTTGAGACAAATACGTTGTATAACGTAACAAATGGTTTGCCGTTTTACACAAGAATTACATGTTATTTTTGTTACAGTTTTGTGAATATTTTCCCTGATTGTGCTTGTTCGACCTGTTACCAACAAAGTTATGTGTTCTTGAAGTCGCAAACGTGTTCAGCACTTCATCAGAAAAACTAGCAAGAAAAGTTGTTCGAATCTTAGAGGTCTTGGTATGTTTGTTGTAATTTGACCACTTACTGATTTGTGGCACGTTTGTTATGTTATGCGATCACTTGTAATTCCAGCAAAGAGTGTACTTGCCACTTGTTGACTCATGGATGATGCTGTTTTCATGTGTGCGTAAGAGTATTTCTTTAGATCAGAGCTGGGCAAAGGGTGAAATTTGCACCATTGAACTTAAATGTATAATCCTAACTTTGATAACTCGCTGAGAAGATGTTTACTTCGGATTTATCGTATAATAACGCCTGTGACAATAGAAATCAGGTTTAAGTGAAATGTTTCGTAATGGTGTTATTTCTATCCTAACGAATTCTCTTTTAGCATCTGTTTGCGTGCATGTTTTTTGTTTACTTATTCCAACATTCGAATTTTCGAACGCGATTTTTCTATAGTTTCATTCAGTAATTTTTCATATTTTCCTCTTGCTTTTGTAAACCACAGTCCGATTTCACATGTGGAGTTTCTGGAAAATATCATTGTTGTGATAATGTGTTTCATTAGCAAACTGCCTTCCTGCCCGAATAATTTTTTTTCTTTACTCCTTGACGAGTGCATGGGCCGGATTTCAAACACCGTGATCATGGACAGCTTCCAAAATATCACGTTATCTCACGAAGTTTAAATTTTTGCGAGGATCAAATAAACATGGCAGTTTAGGTGTGTTTCTATTGTGTGATAATTTTCCATTTTCGGATGCAACAAACGTGATGCGGATATATACTATAATCATGCCTAGACTGGATACATGTGCAATGCTATTTTTCAAAAGATTTGTCTGAAGCAATTTTTCCCGGATCCTTCTCAGTCAGAGTCACTGTCTGGTACCGGCTTTCACGACTTGGCTCCTTTCACCAACATTTTTGCAACAAAAATTCATGCGTTATCATTTCAAATTCAGGTTCAGTTTCATTAAACTCACTTTGACCCACTTTTCGATTTCATCTATTCATAAACTTCGAATACAATCTCGCATTGACAGTGACGAATGGTGTTTAAAAAATATTGCAATTACACTGGATAAGAAAGTACCATAAGATAGCCCACAAGATGGCGCTCATAAGTGTTTGAATCAAATGCAACAACAACCGTCATCGCAGACAATGTTTTGGAAGCGCTGATACTCAGTAATTCACTGTCACGCTCGTCCAATGTTCGCCAACTTTTTCCTAAACTGTGCTGATTACATCCGGATAAAATCGGCATCATCCACTATCGCGTTATCGTTGCTTAGGTTGTCTTAGTTTTTCGCTGGGTGAAAACCTGGCATACCTTGATTTGAAGTAGAAATTTTTCCAAAACCGATAGTATCAGCATTCAGCGAACTGTTGTCGTTTTATCAAAATAACCATGTTATTTCAAATGTTTTGTGGAACTTCAGTAGTTGCGTGCGCAGTGCTTTTTAATGTGTTTTAAGGGACCGAAACGGTATCTTAAATTTTTCCAGTTGCCTCTCGAAATGCGGTAAAACTTCGCTTCATGACCACTTTGGTAGAATGACCACGGTTTGTGAGCACCGAATGAAATTCACTGTTTTTCTATTATGAAGGACCTCAGTAAAACGGGCACCTCGCTGTTCAGAATTGAGAACACGGTACAGGCAAGCGAGATTTTTGCCTCATTTAAGCGAGCATTTATAAACCTACTGACAAATTTTCAACGGAAAACCAAAAATAGTAGAAATTTCCATTGAAATGTAGCGTTTAACCACAATCCTGTTTGTCACGTAATATTACCTCTCAGTTCAGATCACTTCCACGAGACATTGATATTTGACAGGATACAATGAAGTGCTCCCCAACTGGTGAGCTGCGGCACATTGGCGCGAAGTTTTCAAAACTGAGGACGACTTCGTTGAACCCACTGTGTAAGGATCCTCCAAAGAGGACGTTTCCAGTAGTTACGTCTCAGTCATTATTTTTGATATTCCGCGCGAAGAAAACTGAGTTGAACAGTGTGCCGCAGACATTGAAGGTATGGAACCACTGGGATACAGTATCATGTCGGCAAATTGCGGTTAGTCTAGTTTTGCTCAGTAGATAGCTCATCATGGCGGAACAAGTTCAAGGACGTGGCATTCACTGAAATTACAAGAACGTGGATACTAAGACGAAATTGTGTTTCCCAAATTTATACATTGCGTTTTGGTGTTACCTCGATGAACACTGATGGATAAGAACCTGTTTCGTTGCGTGAGACTCGTGAGACTCAAATTGAAAAACGTTTCTGTAACATCTGCATTGCTAATGACTATAAATATACTGAGGCAACCGCGGTTATCTATACATATTTAGATAAAAAAGTTGCGGTCTCTTGAAACTTGTTAGGGCTCACCAAATCCAAGCCTCAAAGAACTATCTCAGTGGATCATGGCTTACTGGTCTTGTACAGAAGTCGAATGAACAACATTTTAGGTTGGTCCTTGTAGTTTTGTGATGTTGTTATGTAATGCTTTTTAGGAAACTGTACGGACAGTCTTGATTGATTGATGGCTTCATTGAAAACCAGTCAAAAGGAAAGATATCCCTTGTTCAAAAGCATTATTACAAATGACATCAAGGTTTGTTGTTTATCGCAAACAAGATTAGTGTTTCAAAACATGCTTTGCAATGATGTATTTAGAATCATATTTTAGCACTGCTAAACTTCAATTTTCATTCATAAAAAGGATCATGTCAACTTTCCAGTACGAATACATGATTGCATGATTTTCAGTATTTTTCAAAATTTTACAGATGTTCAAAATATTTTTCAGGCTTGCATTCCAAAGCCTGTAAAGCTTTAGGATATTGTTAATAATGCCTTAGTTACTCAAAACAAAGCTATTTTTGAATTACGCAGAAGTAAGTCACGTCTCACTCTTTAGTATTTCTTTACCTCATCATAGCTATTACTTCATCACTTGATTACAAGTAACGTAAGATCATTTCTCAAATCAGAAATTATTTGACTCGATGACCTCCCTTTCGTTAACCTTTGCCCTTGGCATAGTTAAATTGTTACAAGCTAAAACGTGTTTTTCAAACCAAAACGTAACGTCGGTGTGCCTTTCCACAAGCAAAATAGAATGCTCTTGGGTTGTACGCACGCTTGACACAACGATTTCAGATGCGTGGTTACCAGTCCATGTAAAAGGGAACTTGATTTTTATGCTTCACTGCACGCGATTTCCGCTGACGTTTGAGCGATTCCGAGATGCTTTCTGCCGCAGAAACGAGTCCATTGAAATTCATCGCGCATGAGATTTGTATATTGCACATAGACAATCACCAAAGATGCTTAAAAATTAACTTAAGCTTACAATTAGTCAAAGACGATTTATCTTTTGATCTGTAACACCGCTGTGCCTTTTCGAATTTGAAAGCTACACGTTAGTCGCAGCAGACATGAGCGAATTTAACTACTCCATGCCTGATTCAAAAGAATGCAGCCTATACAGATGCTTCACTGTTTCACTAAAACTTGATCACTGACTTTTAAATCATACAAAACTCTCTACCAGTCATGGTCAAGAAGCTGCTGTCCATGAGCAGCAATGAGAATCTAGCACAAATGTCACGAACTCCACATCTGTACGCAATTCGTAGCATTCTTCCAATGCAGGAGTCTCCAAACGTTTTTGTCCGAGGGACACACAAGCTATTACACAGCAGTTCGATGGCCGAACATCTTGCGTATTGTGATTGTTTCGGGAAATGTTACGTTTTACCAAATCAACAAGTTTTTCGTGAAACCCTTTTTTTCATTATTGACAAAATATCTTCGCGGGCCGGATGAGATGGCTTCGTGTGCCGTAGTTTGACGGTCCCTGCTCCAATTCATTGTGATTTGCTTTAAAGAGTGAAAACAGATTTAAGGGCATGTGTTTTCCAGCGCTTTTGATATGTCCATACCCGATGTCATTTTTAATGGTATAAATGCACAAATCACATTCTCAATATACCGCAGGAAGTTTGATTGTATTTCCATGCCACCTGAGATTATAAAAATCTGGTTAATGTGTCCACTGACGCAGTGGTTACACATGAATGGCGGTTGTACAACACCAGTGGTGCCTTGGCAAAAAAAGAGGTTACTGTGCACCAGTCCTGACGAAAGTGATTTGTATCGCACCTTGGCAAGCGTTTGCATCAAATAACATGTCATGTCGATCACGGCTTGCACCGTCGTCTAGTCACGTGAATCCTGTTTTGCTTTTGAATTGATCACAGCTCAAGACAGGCCTTGCTGAGCGAGCAATTAAATCACGAAAACGAGCCGCCGATCCGTCTACTCGAGCACGGCGAAGCAAAGGTCATGCTTCATGGAACACAAGCCTGACAAAAGGCATATTGCGTTGTAAGTGAATGTACAAGGGCATTGATAGAATATGTGGAATGGAGGCAACAAATGATGGTGGCCAGGCTTGTCAGCGAAGAAGCGCTAGAGTAACAATTGTTTGTCAGGTATCTTAAAGGGTGTTATGTCGGTGAAGTTTTATTAAATCACTTGATGTTTGCCGATGATATTTGTGTGTTTTCTCCAAGTGTACGTTGGTTGCAAAGAATACTAGATGTGTGCCAGGCGTATGTAGAAAACTGTTTGTGTGACATTTAAGGCTAAAAGTGCAAAAAGCACAGACACTCCAGTATTCAAATTGGGTGGTCAATACGTAAAATCTGTTGGCCAATACAAATATCTGGGGATTGTATTGGATACTGAGCTCTCAGATGACAAAGACATTCAGAGACAACTGCGATATCAATATTGTGCAGCAAACAAG
>JGI24022J15233_10004306_pt1 | contig 14649 bp, 10 predicted proteins | sample Ectturendosymbi2_FD_15233 | JGI IMG/M metagenome (IMG submission 15233) | reverse complement strand
CGCAATTACACAAATGAAGTCGAGGATGTATACATTGCGGTAGTGTAGAGTATGCGCTTGATGGCGCTAATGCATTTTCTGCACTTTGATGAAACACAAGCGACAGGATACCAAATTTCAAATATCAACTATTTTTCAAAATTTATCCAGTAAACATTTTCGGCATTGAGATGTGATTCTTTATTTAGAGTTAGTCCCGCGTTAAAATCATGCAAGAACCTCGTCTCGATCTTGAGCGACACTACTGCCTCATACCAGTATTGAGAGAATATCAACCTCTATCACATGTAGCAAAGCATCCGGTTTCTGATAACAGTTAGCTCCCTACTCATACAAACTTTACTTGGTGAATGGTTTTCATGAATACTTATTGCACTGGAATCTATGAATGCTTTACCAATTTTTTTCTTTATTAGGTACGTTTCTTGCTTCCAATACGCAGCTTGGAATTACCCATTCTAAAACATTGAGGTAATGTCTCAACACAGCAAATACAATTACAGTGTTTGACCACTATTATTCTATTCAGTTGCTTTGAAACGACTCTCGAAACTTTGAAGTGGAACGTTGCATATGAAGTTAAAATTTGCTGAACTCTGCCTGACCGCATCTCGGTTTTACAATACAGACGACATCTATGAAAACTATCTCAATCAATAATTACTTGCTAAGTACTTATAGCAAAAACTGCGAACATTTGGATTTTGTTCAATTAGAGCAGGTGTTCACAACATTTCGTTGACCATACACCCCTTCAGCATTTCGACAGATGAGCATGTACCCCTAAAATTAGAGACAGATTAAACAATGAGCATATGATCAGTTTTGACAATAATAATTACTGATATACAGTATGTATAAATATTTGGAAATAAACAATGTATAGATATATATTCCCCTCTGTTTCTACCCTCTAATGTACACCTTTAGATAGGCAAATGTACCCTAAAGGTACATGTACCTCAGTTTAGGAACTCTTGGGTTAGAGAGTAAATGTATATTTTAGAAGCTAATAATTACATTATTTCAGTGTGCATTATTGCAAAGTTGAAAGGCAAGTAATCGTACGACAAAAAAGTGAAAACTAGGATTCCGATCAAGACAGTTAACGATATGCAGGTATTTTTTTAAGGAAAATGTTAGGTGCCCGATATGATCCTGTAGGGACCCGATTTCTCTGATTCTAGGGACCCGATTTTCTGTGATTCTAGGGACCCGATGATGATTTTCTCTGCTTCTAGGGACCCGAATAGGTTCCCTAAAACACCTTAAAAATAACCTGCGATATGACTACCGTTTTTGTACAAAATCAAATAGCCTTTGGCCGGATTGATTTGCACATTCAAAAGAGCTATAAAGCGATGGAAAGAACCGAATCAGCGAATTCACGTCGTCGAACCGGAAAAGCGGGTTTTACGACGCCAGCCCTCCTTCGGACTGTCAGTGTTGCTGCATGGATACTGTTACATCACCCAACAAACGCAGTTGCGAACTTCTGCGAACTGGAACGGGGTTGCCGGTTGTCGGTTCATGTTTCAGTAATCTGATGCTGCCTTACAGAATATTGGTTCTCAACCATTTCGCTGAAGAGAGTCAAATCCCGTCTTACGACTTTGTTTGAGAATCGCACTACAAAAATTTCAACACAAAGTCAATTGAAACGTTTTATTTCATAACATAACGAAGTCTATTACACAAAATATTGGAGGTTTTATTGAAAAGCTGCTGAGGACCGCACAAAGGGTGCTTATAAGCCGAATAGTGGTTGAGAACTATTGCTATGGATTCTCTTTTTATGCTCACCGGCATATGTGTCCTTGCTGTAAACATTTGCGCATTCTGTCGTCGTCGTATGTTGTACACACATGCTGTATATTCTAGTTTGTTCTTTACTAACGCTTATTGTATTCGGGCGACATGCTTGTATCCGTGGTTTTGTTGTTGAATCGTTGGGCACTAATGATTTTGATTTTCACTGAATGAGTCAATGATTTTCGCTGGCATCAGTTTGCTTGATTCATTATCCTCACATTCAATAAGCAAGCAACAACTTTACTCTTACAATAGTTCATACGTTACCCAATCACCAACAGTGAGATTAGCAGCAGAAATGATGTGATGGTACTGCTGGACAATGATCACGTACTAAATTGGGTTTTCTTTTTTGACTAAACATAGACAGAGATTAAAAGAAAATAAAATATTCGTGGTCTTTTAGGCAATGCAGAATGTTTATGAAATGCACCTGCAGCCAACGCTCCATCTATCGCCGAGAAGCACTGCAGTCTCACCAATTGCTGATCCTCAGGAATAATGAATTATGACGTTAATTTCGGAGAAACGCTTAGTGTTTGCTCTTGAAGATTTGATTTTGTTTGTTGATGTCTTTCCATTCAATCTCGAAGCTCACACATGCTGGGTTGATTAGATGGATTCTGTTGCCAGCACTGCTTCACAATGGACTCTAGTTCTTGCATATGAAAAGTATTGTTAGAGCTAATATTAGCTGCGTCTTTAGGATTTGCGATTTCAAATTCTTCCACGAAGAAGTGCGATGGATTGAAGTCAGATCTACGTTCTTAATCATTTCAGTGAAAGCGTACACTCTTGAGCAATGTTCTGATAAAGATTTCTTAAGTTCCGTTATAAAACAATGCTTCAAACACAGTTCGGATTTCCCTGCAGATTATTAGAATCAGATTTTTGCTCACAATACATTTTGGCTTAGTGAGACTGCGCAACGCAAAGGTTATAAAATTTTTACGTTTTTCGTGTCATGTTTACGTCGTGGGCAAGCAACCTTACAGTCGCCAATATTAATCTATACCTACATAATTCAAGGACAGAAACTAAAGAGAAGAAATACAACTAAGTTTTTATTCCTGTGCTTTAGAATACAAAACGTTTTTTTTTTTCATACTGTGATATGGTTGATACCTATTACATTCACGGAGGAAATCTTGGTAGTCAGCATGCTTATATTTGTGCAAAATAGCGAAAAAAGAACCATACAGACGATAACGTTCACACTTTCATATTTTAAAGCACAGAAATAACCACTTAGTTGCCATGACAATAGCATTCACACCTGCAGCTAAAAATGTATTGAAGATTTCTGCAATAAGATTTTGGAGGTAGGGACATGATGAATGATTTAGAATAGATTAAGACTGTTACTGTTAACACTCTGTGACCTGTTTTGTTTTACGTACATACGGCCGGCACTACATAAGGCCCGCCGCCCGCATGCTACCAGCGACAGCTTTCGCAATTACAGAAAATGTTGCAACAGCCCGACTTCGGATATATAATCAACTGTCGTTTCAGAAATTCTTTCAAGCTACAATAAAATAAAATAAAATATTTTTTGCGCCCAACAAGTTTATGTTGGTCACTTTGGCCCTTCGATCTTTCTGAGTTGTGCAGGCCTGTTTTACGTTAATTCTGTTACTCCTTCACGTTTTCTGCTATTGTAAACTATTTTGGTAATAACTAGTGAATAGTAAGTGATGTTATAGGCAAAATGATTATAAATTAAGGAGTAAAAGGTATGATGCAAGTAGTATCCGTGGTGTAGCCTAAGTACTTCTTAGTTAGATTGCTCTAGCCCAGCTATGTCCAACCGAAATGGCTTACTGAGCCAAAAATTATGTCATTATCTTAACCAGGGCCGAACATTGAATGACATATTAATGAGGGTCGTACACTGAATGACTTTCTGTGACTTTAGCAAACTAAATGCAGCTTAAGCTAATTTATGAAAGCGTTCGTATCCTAACTGCAATGGTAAGAGACGTGATAAAGAGGCACTGAGGACCACCTGCATCAAAAACGTGAAATTCAAGATTATCAAAATTAGGACAGGTTGGCAGTATGTAGGATACTTTTACTACAACGAAAAGTTAAACTGGGCCGCACAAAACCTTCGTCTGGGCCGCGGGTTGGACATAGCTGCTCTAGCCAATTTCAAAATAGACAGAGCTTGTACATACACACCTCCACTGAGATGTGGTTATTATAGGTATACAACATGGATGATACTGGAGAGTATACTGGCACATAGATATAAATAGTTTTATGAAACCTTGACTGGTGGAATTGGCAACCATGTTTTTGCGAAAATATTCCCCATTTCAGCCTGTTTGTTCGTACTAACACTTTACTTTTACAGTGGTACCGATTTTTTAAACGCACATTTAAACCTCCATTCAAATGATTCTTAAAAAATAAACTGAGTTTGCTGAAACCTATGTCTGACTTTTCTCCAGTGGTGATTGTTTCATGGCGGTAGCATAGTCGGAATAAAAAAGTCAGAATTAGTTTTGCAAAACGGCCTTTGACCTTTGACCTGTACGGCTTGATGCATTTCAACGGGTCGCAAAACATAATCATGAGCTGGCTTTATTGTGATACAGTACTGTATGTTGCTGTTTCAATTACAACAAAGCTTAGCAAGCTCCAATAAATCATTACATTTTGTGACCCTGCGTCACATTATCGTGTTTTTCTCAAGTTACGCCGTACAGCAAGAATAAGGAGCCTATTTACTATCACGGGCCGCGTGAATTGTGGAATATCGCTGGCGCGCCACAAAAATTAATAAATTTTATTTCAAAACTTTACCTTTTATCTTCCAAAGGAAAGTGAGGAGAAAAAACTATGTCAAGGAGCGAGAGCGACTTCTCTTGACTTACTGTTTGCATGTTGTCATGGAGTTTCGTTTTGAAGCGATGTCGCGATCTAAATTCGGTAACGAAAATTCTGATGCGGACCACATTAACTGTTCGCGTGGGTCGCAGGTTCCCGACCCAGCTACTTTTTTTTACTTGAACAACATCTATACCCTTTGGTTCCATCAAGGGGTTGCTTTTTTTGCCATTAATCGCCACACCATGTCGTTTCTGCCCGCATACCCGAGCAGCAGCTGAAACTACACTAAACGGTTTTGAACAGTCGCCATTCTGTCTCCGCGTACACAGTGCTTCCGGAAGCTCTCAGAAATATGATGCGCTGTCTACAAAGGTCTTTCAGACATCTCTGTCCGTCTGGTCCTTCCTCTTTATTCGGTAGAATCTCCTGGCCTTGCACATTTGTGTTGGCCCCAGCGGTTTTTCCAGATGCAAGTTGCAGATCACCAGGTGTTGTTGGGTCGACACTTCTGCATCTCTTCTGACAGGAATGTCCAGCGCTGAACTGAACAAGTCACCTGAAACTATGCAGAAATTACTGAGTGACTGCTGATCGCCAGAACCTCTGCACCAGGTGTTCTTGTGTACATCACTGCGTTGGAAGAAAGTGTTCATGATGCTCAGTGCGTTGTTCCTGCACAATTGCAGTATAGGAGTCTTGTCTTCCGTTGTCGTTAATGTCAGCATCATCGTTTTGGCTGATCACACTCTTCCAAACCCAGACTGTTTCCCAGGATGTGCACTGACGTCTCCAAAAAAGATTTTGTTTTGGTTCATTTTAACCCTTCGCAAGGTATCTCTAATTTCCTAATCCAATTCCGGGTATGGTGTACCTGGGTTTTGGCCGTATGCTTGTATCAAATAAAGCGGTCCAGCAGCTTCAATCTCAACATGCACACTCTTCCTCCAGGTGGGACCCATTCATCAACACAGCTTGCCAACTGTGGGCTTACAAGTATACTCACTCCAGCCTGGGCAAACTTTGCTGGCTCAACGCCGGAGGAGAAGAGTTTCCACCCATTGTCCAGCTCCAAAGTGTTAGAATCACTACTCCTAGTCGCAGAGATACCAACAACTTCCGCGGAACTTAGGTCGGCTCCATTGCCGAGTTCATGCTCTATCTTTGTGGCGAAGTGATGTATCACTTTCCAATTACTAACGTATGGCGACATTGCCATTTGCGCTCTTTGAAGTCTGCCGGAGTAGAAGCGCTCTGCGCCGTCTCCATTCGCCTCGCCAGATGCGTAGCGGGCGCAAAATGAGGCCTTAAGTTTTGGATAGCTCATGGAGGTAGCTGTAGCGAATAGTTCGAACGAGCCCCTCTGTCTAAAGCACGGTTTTTGGTTGTGGTCACGGTCGAGTCGATTTTTCTTCTCATGCAACTCAGCCAAATTGAACTTCGGAATAAGCATTTAACAATTAGTATTTAGAGTGTGTGCCACATTAAAAGTTCGCTCTTTGGAACAGCTTAGTGATATGTGATGTGATCTGGTTTGCTTCTCGGAGCCTCAGTCGCAGGCTGCTGATGAAGCCAGACCGCATGTATACATCTTGAAGATGAACCAACTTACTCAGTGCAAAGGCGGCTAAGTTTGGCCAATGGTGATGTTGCTAACTTTGTGCCCTTTCACCAACGTAATAAAAAGGACAAATGCTACGTTTTTATCTTGTAGTTCTAAAGTTGGTAGGGGGAGCATTTTTCATCCACGCTCAGTGGCGCAGCAAGAGGAGGCCCTGAGCGACACCAGGGGGGGGCAAGATGTCGATTAAAATTAATTTTTTCAAATTATTTTAAGTCTTTTCAGTTTTTTTTATTGGAATCTCTAGTCTAAAAAACTTGGAAATGTGATCGTGGACTGAGCAAACTGATAAAATTTAATAGAACTGATTTTTTTTGTATAAAATAATGGTCAGGGATAATGACGTTCCAGAAGCGAGATTATGCAGTTGGTGTGTTTGCGTGGGTTATTTAGAGCTCAGGTTGTAAGGTTGAATTGCAAATGGAGTGAATCAGTGTCAGTGCCTGTCGATAAGGAATGTGCGTTTCATAAAAGCTTCGACTCTTTTGTTCAGCGGTGCACATAACATTTGCACTCACAGAAAAACCATTTCAACAAGAAAAGCTTAGAAAAAGTGTTGCTCTCATTTTGTAAATTAGCGGCGATGAAACACAGGCTGAAAACCGAAGGCTAGTGCAAGCGATATACTTAGTTATAATTGTGATGAAGGTTTTTATTGAACAGGGCTTTATCTGTAACAGTAGCGTGGCTGTAGTGGAAAAGGTGTTTAGAGCGATTTGCGTCGAACTTAAGGCGTTTTAATCACAGCTGAGTAATAAAAAGGCGGATGTTCTTCGATACGTCTGTTGCTAACGAACAAGGTATTGTGCAACGTCTTCACTCCCGCATGGAACACCCTGGACTTATGCATACATTGCATTAACAAGAAGCACACAAATACACGAAAGCACACGAGGATATATACATGGGGGAGACAGAAAAGTATACGCTTGATGACGCTAATACATTTACTTTGATGAAACACAAGCATAAAGGGCACAGGAATGAATGACGCCATCACGATTATTATAATGTAGTGCTGCGATGAATTCTACGTATACCCTCTAGCTAAGTCATGCCGCTTGCCGCAGACTGAAAGTCAAAGGACAGATAACGCATTATTCCGGCATCAAGCGAAATTTCTAACTTGCAAAATTTCTGACTTCACGCCATTTGCGCATGCGCATAGTAATATTTTACATATCAAATACGCTGAGAAATCTGATAACTAGGGCTTAGGGTTTGGTGTTCAGGTATGTGTGTGGGGTTAGGGTTTGGGTCAGGCTGAGAAAAAGAAAAATAATTGAGTCTAAGGCTAAGTCCAATATTTTTCAGTGGTTACAGTTATTCCCGTACTGTAGTTTGTTGTGAGTACCCGACATCCAAACAAAAAGTTGAAATTTACACAACGCACATCAAAAAAGCAATCGCTAAACTTTATTCTTTTATTCTGAGAAGCAAAATAACATAAAAATAATAGGTCAGAAATTTCGCAGAGGTCAGAAATTTTGCTTCGCACCGGGTCCACAGATGCATAAAGAATGCAGAAAAAATAGGAAGAGAAATGATAAGAACTTTGGCGAACAAGCAGATAAAGCAAGAACCAAAATCGAAAATGAAAAACAAGACCCATTTCAATTTATGAGTGAGTGATTGTGACATTAAAGATACTTGCTTATTCCTACGAACGAAACATGATCTTCGTTTCATTGTAAATCACTTGCGAGCAAATTTTAGGGATGTAAATGGCGGCAATTTTATGGTCGGTCCCGAATAACACTTAGTCCCGCTGCGCCACTGTTCACGCTGCAAAAGAATGTGTTCTAATGTATTTAACAATTGTAAAAAAGCTTGATAACCTAGAAACGTCGTAAGTAAAATTCACTAACCAAGCCCATGAAGTCGTTCAAATACAGGTACGTTAACTCTGGCAGCAAAACAGGAAATATTTGCTATTTTCCTATTCATTCCTATCTTCAAAAATCCATATATTTTTAACACTAGATTTAAAAATTGTGTAACACAGCAGCAGGTTTCGAAAAAAACTGCCTAAAGACAATTTAATTTTCTAAAACTGAAAAACGTTTATGAAACAAGAAACCTGCAACGTCAGCAGAGCTAGGGTAGTAAATCAGATGCTTGTCATTGATGCTGTAAAAAATGTGCAAATTTACCAACAGTTGACACGGATTTCTTGAAGTTCCAATTGCCAGTCATTAACAGATTCTTGTTCTATCGGAAGAACAAACATTAACAGCTGGTGGGGATTTTTCTCTGACTACTCTCTTGTGCCGTCAACCTTTGTTGCCCCGTAAAAATGTGGACAGATAGCAAGCAGGTTGTTCGTGAGACGTTTTCGTGCACGTGACATGCACTGGCCAATGAGCGGAGAGTAAAGCAAAGGATTCATTGCGCTGTTTATCGGAAGAAGAAACCCAGCGCTTGCAATGTAAGCATCGGGGGGTAGAGACACCCCTGAAACTCTCAAGTAGGCCATAATGCACACTGGAATCCAACAGAAAAAGTCAGTCAGCAAAATTCTAGAAATTCGTTTTTGCATACCTAGATTTGTATCTTTCCTAGCAGGTGTGGAAAATTTTGTGCCAGTGGCTTTCTTGTAAACAAGTACATAAACGACCACCATGTAGATGAAGACCATGAAGTTAAGTGTAATCAAAAACGTGGAATACACCCAAGCACTTTCACTGGTAGAAGTATAGAAACGTGGCATGCAGACACTAGTTTGAGAATAAAACCCAATCTCTGCTTTTATTTCATGGTATTTGAACTTATCTGAAACTGTCTCCTTGACACTGAACCAAGATTGGCGAGTCAAATTTGAGCCAGAAACTCGACTGGCTATGTCAAAGAGATCATCCTTGGAAACCGTGTCAGTTTTGAAAAAATGGTTGGGAAACCAAATTTCATACACAAAATAACCAGACTTTAATCGAATCCATGGAAGAAAAGCAAAAAGCAAAGAGAAAAACCAACATAAAATGCCAACGAGAACGATCCATTTGAATTTCATAGCGCGAGTCAAAAACGGTTTGTAAATTGTGACCAGTCGGAACGTGGACATGGATGCCATAATGAAAGCAGATGCCTCTGATGACAAAATTGAAACTGTGCCAAGTATCCAGCAATGATTGCTTGATCTCCATTCTTTATCAACAAAACAATAACGTCCAGAATAATTCACTCCTTGACAAACAACTCCTAACAAATACACGCCCATTAAAAAGTCGGAAATGGTAAGGTTGAAAATAAAGAATCTATTTCCTAGCTTCACGAAATTATTTCTCTTGTTAACACAAGTACTGCTTTTATTGCCAGAAACCATCTCCATCAATGTTAGAACACTTGTGGCTAGATTTCCAATCAAAGCCACAACACCCATGATCCAAAAAAATGAGCGAAGAAGAGGATTGGCGATCATTTCATATCTATCTGAAAATAGAGTTTTGCATTCGTCTAAACCTCTATCGCAGTCTTTTATACCATTTTGAACAAACTTTTTATCGATTGATATTGGTTTTCCACTTTCGCAGTAAAATCGTTTCTCTCCGCATAACTGACGACTCTCATCTTCACCTTGGTTGCAGTCTCTAATTCCATCACAAACAAACGCTTTGCTGATGGAAATGGCGCCTCCAGCCGCTGTGCAGTTGAATCGTTTCGTCAGACAATCGGTGGTTGTTTCGTCAGAGTGATTGTCACAATGGAATATGCCGTCACAATAATAACGTGTGTCGATGCTGACCAATCCCTTACTTTTACAGGGAAACCTCATCGGACAGTTTTCTTCCACTTCTCGATTGCAGTGATCTGAACCATAGTTGATCCTGTTAATATATCCATCACATACACGGTTTCCAAACCAATATCTGCGACTCGTGTTTCCACACTTATCATCACAAAACGATGGTCGAGGTTCGCACTCGCATTCGTCTTCCATATCCACGCACTCTGGTCTGTTGTCGCATCGTGTGGCGAGTATAGTGATGAGGTAGTTGTTTGTCGCATGTCTGCTTCTGCAGCGCATTAAACCACTGGATCGCTTCTCGTGACGACAAAACCTTCGATTGATTTGATCTTTGCATTCAACTGAAAAATTGCACAGAACTTTGTCCATGGCCACACATTCAGTGGAACTGTTGCAATGCATCTGGCCTAGGGGACATCTTGATCCCTCATTACCAGCAAGTGTTTGTGCAACCGATTGATCGGAACACAAAAATTCATCAGAACCATCAAAGCAGTCGATATGTTTGTCGCAAACCTGTTTTGATGAAATAATGAGTTTTTCGTCCAAGCATAAAAAACATCGGAACTCGCCATCTACGAAACATACATCAGAACCATCTGCACACTGAGACGTCGAATCGTAAAGATTTTTCTGCGGCAAAACACAGGTGCTTTTTCTTGACTTTCCTGAACATCGAAAACCGAAGTGTTGCTGTTGTTCGTCACTCCCATCTTGACAATGTACCTTTGTGTCGCAATAATGAGCATTGTCTATGACATGTCCGTTCTCACATTGGAAGATATCTCCTAAACATTTTCCACACAGAGATGAAATGCAGATCCATTTGCTTGATACGTTCAGATGATGGAAAGATGGGTTGTTCATATGGCAGACTGTGGTCTTTTTACTTGAATTTTGCAGCAACAACGTTTTACTTTCATTTGTTGAACATCGATTAATTATAATCTGGCAGTTCTCGCACCCACCTTTAACTGCTGTGCATGGTTCATCACTGTGGCTTGTGTTGCAATCATCCTTTGCGTCACCGATCCAAATGTTAGGAATGCACTTTCCAGATGAGTTGCAATTGTCATTACCAGGAATGCACCCACACTTATGACCCTGAGTCCCGCAACATACAAACTCGTCATATCCATTTCTCATGTCCACTTTTCCATCGTTTACTTTCGACCTTTCAACGCACTCATCGTTTCTACAATAGGCATTTGTGTTTAGACAAAACTTTTCATCCGACCAATCACCACAGTTGTTGAACCCATTGCATACCCTCCATCTCCATATGCATCCCAACCTCCCCCATGTGCAGCCATTCTTAGACTGGTAACAATGACATTGGAACTTATAACTTGGACACTGACATCCGGCCTCGTCTGAATTGTCGCCACAGTCGTTCTCCCCATCGCACACCCTCGATTGACGTATGCATCCCCACCTCCATGTACAACCATCATCAGACTGGTAACAAGGGCATTCAAACTTATCGTCTGGACACCGACAACCGATCTCATCCGAATTATCAACACAGTCATTGTAACCATCGCAAATAAACGATGACTTCCACCATAATGATGAGGCATTGCATGTTGGTGTAGGTTTGAAATCTATAAAATAAACTTTTTGAAAAATATTCACAACAGAGATGAAAATGACCAAAGTAAAAACCTTTGTTGAATGTACATACAAAAGCGCCAAAAATTTCCAAGGAAGTAAAAAACAACAGACATTTTTATTTGTTATGGTTCAAGCCAAACAATACTATTCACGATAATCGGGAAAAGTCAACCGAGGTAAATATTATTTTCTTCTTCATAAAACGTTTCATATATTAAATAAAATACCAATTAATTTTTAAGTTTCAAATAAATTACGACGACCGTCGCATATAAACGATGTTGAAACATAAGAGGTTGGTGAACGTTTGAAATTTCCAATATTCCCTTTTTTCAAACTAATCACAAAACACATGCAAAGGTAATAAAGTTAAAAATGTTGGTTGGAATGAATAGCGAAGGAAGAAAAAAACTAAAGTAATAAAACGACGCACATTTATTTTGTAAGTTTCAATTATAACGTTTTGTTTTAAGGTTAAGGTAGTAACAAGTGCATTACAAGGTTGATTTCAGTTGAATATTTTCGAATCTGCAGTAAGACTTTCTGATCACGCCATGTATTGAAGACAATGCATTTTCTTAGAAATAAAACAATTTGCGGTCTGAGATACTTTATAAAAAAAAACATTGCTGCAGTCAGGGTCTTGCAAGTAAGAAAAGATTGGGAAGTACTGGCCTAGTGTAGTGACTAAATTTTGAATTGGACAAAACACGTGGCACAAGTTAAGACTTTTTTAATTTAAGATACATACAGGTGGAACAGACTCAACGTTCAACAATAGAAAGTCGAACTCACCATTCGCTTCAGCTGGTCCTTTAAACGACAAAAATGGCAGAACTATCGCGAGAATCAGTGACGTCAAATGTCTAGCAAGCATCGCGGTTGGCATGTCAACAGGAAGAAGCGGGTTTCAATAACTCAGCAGTGCTTTACCCATAAAAATCTGTATTGTAAGCCTTTCTTTGAAAAATTATCTGCAAAGACCACACTTGCCATTCAAACTTTAATTTATTTAAAATTAAAATTACTCCACTTTTCGCAACAGCGTTTCCTCTCAGGAGAGCAACTGAAGGAGCTGCTAAAACATGAAGACTAAAAACACCTCACGGTTTTCAGAAGCCTCCCATAGTTCTGCTGGCGTCATACCAAGATAAAAGTGAACCAGGTCGCCTATTCAATTACACCACCGGATACTTGGTCGGCATCTTGGGTATTTTCCAGTGGGTGTGTTCAGCAGGACACGCCTCGTACCTGGGATCTCTCTAATCGGAGGAGTAGCTCAACGTTCAGGGTTTTACGTATTTCACAGCAGCGCACTTTGTCGTGAACTATCACGCACTGGTCTCTTTGCAAAATCACTTATCTGTCACTTGCACTTGAGATATCGCTCTTCCAAGCATTACCCAAGATTCCTGACCATAGATGAGAAACGGAACAAAGACCGATTTGAAAGCAGATGCTTTGCGGAGTTTGAAAGCTCCCGTCTTATTACACGGGGCAATAAATCTTCCACAATTTTACGTGTGTTTTATCATCCCCCGTATCACTCTCTTTGTTTGGCCTTCAATCGACTACGAAAAGCGACGGCTGCAGGGCTACAAGATACTGAAGCTCAGAGAATGAGGTGAACGTCACTAAACAGTTGCGGTTCATCTTCAATTACATTAAACTGTTCACGTCAGGATGTATGTTATTCTTTCTATCACTTGCAGTGGTGAAACTGTTATCACTCAATAGCTACCTAACCGCTAAATAACTAACTACACAGTGTCAAAGAGAAAAGGCGATATTAGCAATGTTTTGCCGCAGGTAAATTTTCTACAGTTATCAGATTTATGAAACAATAGAGGGAATTCCAACTACAAGCAACATGCACAAGCGATGACTTCGTAACTCCAAACCACATGTAGATTATGCATACCTCTTCAAAGTGACCTATATTTATGTTTTTTGTAAATTCATGTTTTCAACTAAATTGCAATATGTCCAAAATAGCATTGTTTCATCATATATGAAATAAAGCATCTGCTTCCCAAAGCGTGTTAATCGCTATTCTGCTAATACTCAGCATCTGACAAAAACATTTATAATGATAATATTGCCAACACATGAAGACGTCAATCACGCGTTTCAAAAAGTACTACTGGTGCGATGTTTAAGAAATATATTAACTTTACATATTTTCGTTTCTTGTTACTGAAAACCATGACGAAAAGGTCAGTCAAACCCATGAGACATATTTAACACACTTATGATGTTTTTTTTTAACACTGGTTGGTTCTGGTCGTTACAAAGAATAATTTAGTCATCGCTTGCTGAACCCTGCTCAGGTAACCTCTAAGCACAAACACTTTTGTTGTCCTTGCCTAAAATGGGCAGATTTAGCTTATTCGCTTATACTAGACTAACTGACAGGTTTAGACATGTGCGCGGTTTTTTTACAAGTTAGCAAGTCTGCTCAAGCTCATCCGATCAGAAAAAAACAACGTGTTGATTTTGGAAAACTTTTTATATAATGAAGAACAAAAGCAATTTATTTCGCTCCTAGACGTCATTGGCGGTTGGTTTAAGGTTTAAAAAGAACCTCATTTCAAGCTTGTGGTTCTATCTGCAATAAAAGTAAATTAGGTTGAGACATGAAATTTTTCTATTTTCATTGCCATTTTCAGCCACATTAATCAACCTTGCCCAAAATGGGCGAATTTTTTTACGAGAAGCAGGCACATAAGGTAAACGTGCCCACAATGGGCAAATACTTTACGACAATTGTTGGGCAATCAGATTGATCGCGGCACTGCTATTGACTTTCATGTCTCACATACGGCCAGTCCCCGTCGCCACAGGGGAATTTGGTGGGCTAAGCCCCCCAAATTGAAATATTAAAACTATAAATGAGTGGAGTTATGTCAATTTTTACAATGTCAAGGCATCAACAGGGAAACAAAAAACTCACTCTAACCACAACGTGGGGTGATTTTCACCCGAACTCACACTAACCATAACGTCAAGTGATTTTCACCTA
>JGI24022J15233_10004305_pt1 | contig 14650 bp, 8 predicted proteins | sample Ectturendosymbi2_FD_15233 | JGI IMG/M metagenome (IMG submission 15233) | reverse complement strand
AGTGCAAAAAAATGTAGGGGGATAAAGTGCATCAAGTGAGGGGTAAAATAAGATGATTGCATTACAATGCCTAGTTCGCTAGACTGTCTGGGCAGAAGTTGGGGGGGTAAAAACTCGAAAAGTGTGGGGTGGTGCGGTGCAGTGCGGTCGCGGACAGGGAAATGCACAACAAACGCGGACGCGGTGTGAACAGAGGACAGAAACTTTTGGCGCGGTGCGGGCAGAGGACAAAAATTTTCTGCCCGCGACATCTCTAATCCATACTGCATTGATCACTGCAGTCAAATGTTTGATCAGAGTTTTTTTCTGATATAAATCGTATCGAATCAAATATTTGGACGGTAATACCGGATTAGGATCGGACTGGATTACACAATAAAAATATTGGACTTGAATAGGACTTCAAATATGTCTGATCCGTTCAACACTGCTGCCCCTCTGGTCTGGCTTAGAGGTGGGACCGGATCCGGATTACCGGAGTCGACTCCGGTAGGATTCTGCGCTTTTCTTTCGGATCCGGGCCCGGTGTCAAAAATTTGTGAAAAACCGGACCCGGATCCAGAGTCACATTTCCATTTCGGCACTAGCAGGAGTCTGTGCGGCCATTTCTTAGGTAAAAATATGGGTGAATTAAGGTTGGATCGATGATTGTAGCCGGAGTCTGAACAGGAGTCGGAATTTCAAGTTTGAAGAATAGCCGGACCCGGATTCAAAAATTTTGGAACAGGAGCGGAGTCATAGAGTGAAAAAGTGACTCTGGCCACCACTGTTCTGGTTGCAAACTGCAACGTGTAGTTTTAGCCGGACGTTACCGGTACAGTAGATCGTACACGCTGTACTGTTTGTCACGGGTCACCAACATTCTGTATCCGGGAGTGAGAAGCTGGTACAGATTCATGCGAAGGGCTACCGGTTTGATACACAGACTTCTGAAATAAAAGTTGCTCAATTTGTTTTCAATTATGTTATCATTGCTAAAAATTATAGATAATCATCAACGTGATGAAGACACTAATCATGTTAATGCTATTGTCAGAACAGGCCCGCGGGGGACTCCGTGGTCAGTACGGGCGCTTTGGTGCTTGCGGGTACCCCCGGCACCATTGATGTCAGATGGGGGCGACTAGGCCTAGGCCTAGCAGAGTGAAGGTACTGTAGTATGTGCATGAATGCCACAGAGGTTTCAAGTAATGTGGAACATAACACCCTGGTCTGTGGTCTCATCATCATTTATTCATTGATGATCATAGCAGGCTGTGTGTGTGATTGACAAGATAATCTAATGATTGACAAGAAAAGCTTAAGAATATATTAGTTAACCAATGCGCAAGGGCAAGGTAACACTGCACAAGCTAAACAGAAGTAAGAAAACGAGGATTCGGAAGGCAATAGCCGTACATGACACAGGGGGCAAGGGGCAAGCTACGATCGATGCTGGTCACTGGTCAGGACATTATAAACAACTAACTAAAAAAATAATAGATAAATAACAGATCAAACTGGCACACAGACACAGGTCAATCTGTGCTGGCAGTGTTTCCTCAGACCACAGCCAGGGATAGGTGCTGGTGGAGCCACTGGCACTCCTCAGTCCTTGGGGTCACCAGACATACATATCAGCAAGTTTCTTTGCGAGGCCACTCAAAGAAGGGGCAGTGGACTTGCCATCCATGCACACCAGTAGTCTCAGTTATTGCAAGTGGTTGAAAGTGTAATTGCTTTGAAGGTCATGATGGTATTTTTGGCATTTTGCAGCCTTAGCTTTTGCAGCTGCAAAACCTACCTGTCTGGCAGTGTCTTTGTAGTGGCCCCAAGCAAAAGCATCCATGACTGTTGCATCCCATACTAGGCATAGGCCTCTGTACCAGGGACCCAAAGTCAATCCATCTAGCCTCCTTTTCTTTTGTCTGTTATTTGTCAGGCCGATAAGCTCCAATATATAGAGGGGAGATTGATAGAGGCGAATGCCCTGTTGAGGATGGAGTTGATGGCTAAAAAGTAAATGTCTAGGGAAGCAGCCTCCATTTTTAGTAAAGGAGAGGCCATGGAGCCCAGCTCATCAACAATTTTGCCACAGCGACATTTTGTGCCTTCGAAGATTTTGGTACCGGTTCAGAAGGTGTGTCATCATGCATCCTTTCAATCATATCTAGTCTACTGTAGTACGTAGAAATCAGGCCCATAACCAGCTCTGAGCTTGGGACACCAGGCCAGGGGGTCCGAAAAGCTTTCTGCAAGGAGCTCATATTGTTCAAATTATGTCCAATAGTTTTAAACTATATGTCCAACGGCAACACATTTTTCAGGGAAAGCAAAATTTTTTTCAGGGGTGCTAACCCCCTCCCTGTACCACCCCGGTTACATGCCTGGTAGAAAGTAAAAGGCATATAAAGCAATCTTGCAGCTGGGAAACTTCTGAAAAAGTCATCACTGTTTGTTGGCTGTCAGCAGGTCGTGTGGAAGGAAAGGGCTGCAGAACTACTCGTGGATCTTCTTGGCCTGTGTGTGCAAGTTTGATCTGATATTGTCGGCTCTTTTTTTAGTAGCTTTTAATGTGTTGACCTGCATCGCTGTCTGCCACTTGCCCCTGTGTCAATATATACAGTAGCTATTGCCTTCTGAAGTTTTTTCTGCAAGTTTAATTGTTCCCTTAGTTGTGCAATGTTACTGTGTGCATTGGTTAACTATATTGTCAATCGCACAGCTTATGATGAGACTGCAGCATGGTGTTATGTTCCACATTGCTTGAAACCTCTGAAGCATTTGCTATTATTAGAAGGGTTATTTGTCAAGCACTTACGTTTTTGCCTGTAAGTGCAATGGGACAGATTCCTGATGCAGAGGGGATCATAATAACTGCCATAGAGAGAATGTTAATAATTGCCACTACAGTACATCATTTTGATTTTTATGTTGTTTTTTTCATGAAAGAAAAGATAAACATTCATTACTCCCTGATATAACAAAAGTGTTAAACAAAATTTAACACAGAAAAATATGATACATAAGAAAAATGGAATAAACACAAATATTATATATGTGAAGAGTTGACATGCATCATAGATGCACAGGGAAAAATACCATGAAGAATTGACAATACATAAATGTATGTGAAGAATGGGTAAATCTATATCAACTGATCCAAAAAAGCTGGTCTTTGCCACCTAATATCTCAGATGTTCCTGATATTTAATATTAAGAAGGCAGTGGCTATAGATACGCCTGTGGATCTTGAAATTTGAAAACTTATTCATATGCCACCTGTGACGGAATAGTAACGCAAGACGAGAGTGCAGTAGGCTTGGTAGGTAAAAGATCAACCCTAAACCTAACCTTAACCATAGCCCTAGTGCTAACCTAACGCTAACCTTAAACCTATGCCTAACCCTGAGCTAACGTAACACTAACCCGTAAAAGTAACACATAAGCCTGAAAAAAAGTAAAAAAAATGAATTCGTCAAGGTGAGAGTCGAACTGAAAACCATTGGCATAGCAGCCATGACGCATAACCGCCACACCACAAGACCCACACCGTTTGAATGATAAACTGACCCTTTTATTTGAATTGTGTTAGGCCAGGCGTATCCACAGTCACTTCCTATTAAAAAACTTTGGTGATGATTTCAGCAAACAAATATATGAAAATCAGGCAAGGTTTCATGAAGTTAGACTGTACAAAATGGGTACTTTTTATGAATCAACGATGTGGAACAAATACTGTAAAAATCATTACCTCATTTCAAAATCAAATTGTTCTCATTCTACTTGTTGAACAAGTTGTTCAGTTGTTATGAAATTTAAAAAATAGATTGCCTCATATATCTTCTATTCACATATGAAGAAAAAATATAAAAATCCATGCATTTGCCTCAGTTTAGGGGTTAAGAAAAAGGGTGGTTCTCAAAATCAATCAGGCATGACCAAATTTTTTAACGTTATTAACTTGATGTGTACAGAGGTGCTATTGACATGTGTAATACATCATCTGAAAGCTCTTGTTGAAGAGATTTAGTCATAAAATACTCTTATGCTTATTTGTTAATTTTGAATAACTGGCTATTGAAGTGTTTGCATGAAATTTTAATATAGTTTTTTATATTTAGTTTAAGGTTATGGCTGTGTTTTAAAAATGCATACATTTAAATAATGAGAAACAGGAGGTAGAATGAGTTAGAACCCATGGCTTGTGAGCCGCGTGTAACTCTGTGACTGGTTATGTGGATCTTATGTTTGCCAGAAGTCCCACTAAATAACATGCATAACAATAGATGACATGTAAACTTCTGTCATAGTCAATTTGTCATGTTGGTATATGATATTTACAATAAATCTAGCTAAACAAAGGTTTGTGTGTGAATGAGGAACAGATGGGATGATCTTCATGTGTGACAATGTGTATGATGTAGCTCTTTGAGGTAACACAGTAAGAAATGTGGCTCTTGGTCTCTGACTGGTTGGCCAACCCTGCTCTAAACAGTTAGAACAACAAGAAATGCAACAAGCATGAAGTTAAACTGCATCACTATCTAGCTAGAACAAATATTGAAATAATGGAACAATACTAAGTATAATTTATTATAGTAAAACTTCAAAAATTACAACCTTGGCAATGTTCAACATGAAATACATAACAATCAAACATCAACCTCTCAGATTTTGTTTTGAGGACCACATATGCAAAGTATCAAACAGTTTGTCACATTGATTATGCCATTCAGTGAGCTACTGGTGACAGCTCAATTGCAATTAAAGGCATGGTAAATATTTTACTGCATGCTGTTCTCAAAGTTTGTATTGTGATTTTTTCTTAACTGTAATATTAGATAGATGATATTGCCCTTGGACTGTTGCCAAGGTTGTACTGTATATGTATCAAACAAAAAAAATGTAGTGGAACCCAGCATGTGTCACTTTGCTGTGGCCAGTGGAATGAAAATGCTGGTCCAGTTGGATGCATCAGCGTGACTAACAAGTCTTTGTTGTCTTTGTCAGTTTCTTTCACCACACCTATATATCATTGGTGTTTGTACATAGAACATAAAAACTAATTTTTATTTATCTGATACAAAATATAGCTGAGTTATTTGTAAATCCACAGTTAGAGAAAACCTTGTATCATCATTGATTTGCTTCATTCCTAGTTAGCTAGAAGAGATTAGCTCAAGGTAGTGAAAAGTATGTGTTCTTTTAATTGTAGATACTTTGCTAAAGAGATGATGCAGCATGGATTTTATGTCAGACATGATTGTTAGTAGCATTTTGGTAAAATGATCCATCATCATAGACATAAATTCAGTAATTTGATTGTTCAAGGATCTTTGGAGACTGTCCATTGCTGCTGACTGTTTCACAGTGCCACCCATTCCATCACATGGCGACTTTCCATGGCTGGTGGCAAAAAAAGGCCAAGTGATGTTTACGTTAATCAATTCTATGCTGGCATAAGTTGTAAAAGAACTTGCAGATTTTATATTGTGCAGCACATCCTACTGTCAAATGTTCAGCATTTGAGAAAACTTTAATTTTTGTTTTCAGACAAGCCATGACACTTTCCTGAATAAAATAAACCCCTGCAGCACCGTGCTGCATTTTTTCAGACAGGAAACACATTCTGGCATGCATAAGGTCATTTTCTTCGCTCTTAAAGCAACAAACCACTGGATGAACAGTGCAAAAGTTGTTGTTGGTCCAATAGTATCCTTAAGCTTCATCTTGGATGTATAATGAATAATTTTCAGCAAAATCTGTCAAAACCAATGAAGTGCTTGAAGTCATAGATTCCTTTCTTATGGTTTTATGTATGAAGATTATGCGTTGGGTATGTAATGGTGTGGAATTTATGCAGAGATTTTGGAGATGAGCAATTGAATAAATTCTGATATCGGCAACTGCTGTGAAATGAACTCCGTTCTATCCACACCCATTTGTATTGGTTGGCCAACAACCTTTCTAGCTTTGCAATCAATTGCCAACTTGTCAAAGCATTTCCAAAACAGTTTACACATGGACCTGCCGTCGCCCGTCACCATCTTATTGAAGAAGTTTCACTTCAATGAAAGCATTTTTGATACTATAAAAGCAGCTAACACTTGCATTATACAAATGAACTTTATCAACATGTCTGCATGCACTTACATATTGTTTGCAGTACAATCTTTCCTGCTTTTCAATCAATTGACAGCATATCAAAGCATTTCTATCAAAACTGCACTCACTGCAGCAGGATACTATTCACCCTTAGGCAGACAAACTAAAACAACCATAATTTCAAACAACCTATGAACTACAGAAACTTCAACATCTCATTCTAAGACCTGGTACTGTATCTTTCCAATACAGTCTAGGACTGTAATTTTTTGGTAAGAAACATTCAGAACCAGTCCTGAAATGAATAAATTTTGGTACGAATGATATTTTACATCCGCCGAGCACTGGTGCAAGGATTCTCCTGACATACATGTATGTAACATGAGATCGAAGTGTTAAGAAAAGTATGGGCCTTTAATTATGACTGAAAGGATGGTTTGGGCCAAACGTAACGAAAGTTCGCTGATGACTGATTTAAACCATAAACTGTTCAACATTGAAGTTGGAAAAATGATACTGAAATAGATCTTCTGCACTGACCCTGTGGGAGCCATTAGATTTCAATGAAATAAAAACAGGTCAATCTTTAGTTTTTCTTCTGGCGGTGCAGCATAGTGTATCAATGGTCACTTAAGGTTGTGTTAATTGATGTCATTCTTGTACCTTTTAGTGTTTAGTTTTAAACATTCTCAAGTGCTACTTGAGTTGGCTGTTGTAAGTATGATATAGTTACTTGTGTTACTGTAGCTTGTTCCAACAGATTTCATGTTTTAACTTTTTTGGCCTTTCTGAAAAAAATTGTTGATTTTGGAATGAATTTGTTTTTGTAGTTACTACAGTACCTATAATGAAACCTTACTTGATTTTCATTTTGATCTAGTTTTGTAGGAGTTCGTTCACTGAATGTCCACTGAATCTCATTGATCATGAATATGGATGAAGACAACACAATTAAAGTTGACAAATGGGACCAAAATGCAGTTAGAATTGCTATGGATGATGCTGCCAAAAAGGTGTGTATGTTGTTGCAGCCACTTGATAGACGTTGAATGCGCAATGCACTATGAATGGGATGTGGGCTAAGAATAGCAGTAGCACCCACGTGTGTGAACAAGCAATAATCTCGTGTGATCTCTGCTGTTGCTTGCTGCACTTAATTCAATTTAGACTATTTGTATGACAACATTGAAAGACACACATGCAGTATGTAAACATTTCTATTGAAATGATATTATAACCAATATATTTGGAAAAAAATCAAAGTTAGGCCTATATGTATGTCTTCTCAAAAATAAGGATGCATTTGTGTATTGGAAATATGTTTCTTAGAGAACTTTTTTCCATGTGTTCTTCCTAACACTGTTGATCAAAGTATAATTGTTCTCAAGTAGTTAAAGGCCACAAAGATGGCAACAAGTAAATCAGTCACAGTTCATTGATGGGGAAACTAGTTTTGCGTTTTCCAATGCATCATCAGTCCTGTAAATGTAAGACAAATCGAAATGTTGGCACTTGAAAACAAGTAAAGAAAAACACACGAACTGTGGCTAGTTGCAACAACATTACTAAAAAATTTTTTTCAAAGCTAAAAGGCTGACCTTCCCAGAGCCTCATAAACCAGTCACTGCTAAGAAAATGTGCGTTTGGCAGCGGTCTAACAAAGACACTTTTCCTCTGGAGATAACATATGTACGCGATGACGAGTGCCAGAGACAAGCCACGCGATTTAAACAGAGCGTAACAGTTCACTAAAAATCAAGGAAGGCAGAGCCTTTCAACGTACATTGGAAGCGTGCAATGAAGCAAATTTTTAGTTATTCCTTGTTCCAAACACAACTTGTTTGATGGTTTGACAGTTCATCAATTCTCCCTTTTCCTGTTTCATAGTTCTGTTAGTAAATGTCAACATTTGCGGAAAACAGTAGTAGCGGGGATTCTCTCAACGGATCGAAGACAGTAAACAAACTTTAGCTCTTGCGGCAAGCTTCTGAGGAATCTGCCTGCTTTCTGCTTTCATTCTTCTGCGACGATTAAGACTTGCAAGTGTATCTATTTTTCATAGTTAAAGGCCACAAAGATGGCAGCAAGTAAATTTTTCATCTGACCCTCAACAAAATTTACAAAATTTTATAAGGGGAAAGGTCTCAGGCTTCATAGCTCAACAAAGCTGGAATTTTTGAAATCAGACATGTATAATTTGGGTGTTTTTCAAGAGAATTGGACCAAAAAATTTTTGTAGTTTTCCTGTTGGAACTTCAACTGATTGTCATTCCTTTATCTCTGAATATTTTCATTGAATATTTTGCAGTAAAGTGCATGGTTCCATGCTGAATAAAACAAGACAGAAAGTTTTTCACAGGTGACCTTTGAACCCTGGTTAATTGTTATTACAAGGCAACATGTTTTTGTGTGCTTTCAAGCATGATGATATTTTAAATACGTACAACTCAAATAGTGCAACTTCAATTGACTTCATTTTTTTTATTTAAGGGCTGGTATTATGGAGATGCTACTGTATCTTGTTGAACCATGCTTATTCTTGAGCTTCATGCAAAAAAATTATATCGTTATATACTAGTATATATCCATTAAAAAATTGTTTTCAAATTAAAAAATAATTTTAATGAATGTTGAACAATATAATTCTTAAGTATGCTCAATCCCCTCAATAAAAAAATTTTGAAAACAAAAAACACATTAGAAATCGTGAAAAAACTAGAAAAAAGAGTCAATTTTATTGTGATAATTTTTCTAATTTTTAAAATTTAAACAAAAATAATGTAATTTACATGTATTATTTTCATGGTAGGAACCATTATTTGCATGGTGTGACCATTACTATTGTGAAATCTAAAATGTAATCTGATTTATGAAATAGTACTAATTTCCTCAAATCTTTTCATTATCTTTGTTATTGATCGTGAAGAGGCATAGTAGTAGCCATGAGCTGATTTTAGCCATGGTGCTTTGCAAATAAGTTGGCTGCATTAGTATCCAGCAAATAACATCTTTTTGTGGCCAAAAATGAAGAAAGTGCATTAGGATGCATTAACCCTTTAATGTCATATGTGCTGAATTCGTCCCATCCAACGTTTTGTTCTTTTATTCTGCACACGGTTATTTTTATCACTCAGCGACCGGTGTCCCGAATTCGGCCGGAGTTGCACTTTCTTTTCAAGCACTTTGTTGCCTTTTAGTGATTACAGGTTTGACACCCGCCATCTTGAATTCTGTTGACTGTTGGTTCTTAGCAGGAGAGATTCAGTAGAGATTTTGATGAACATTTTTTGGAAAAATTTTCAGTTCTGGACGACAGAAAAAATCAGGACTATAGAGTCACTCCTATAGAATAAGAATCTGGCATTTTTTGTTTAGTATCATTGCTTTGTGAGTTCTTAGGCAGGTATTTGTGTCTGGGACAAATTCGGCACAGTGGTCATTTGGGCATAAAATTGTGGATAGACAACACTATTCCGCAAGTCTGGGTTTTGCGGTATTCTTTTTTACAGTTATTACTGTTTGATTATGTCGAGATATTTGTGGAAAAAGGTATTACTTCTTACTGAATGAAACCAAGATCGTTTTATGGCAAGAAAGTGACTGGAAAATAAGGTTTCCACAATGTGAAAGTTATAATAGCAAGTAGTATGACAATAATGGAGATCCATGCTGTGTTATTCCTACAAGAAACAACTTTACAGCGATTCATCTGATTTCAAAGAAGACACTTGTGACATGGCATTTCGGAGTTAGAATGTTTGTAACAGTGATTCAAAAAGAAACATTGAACAGTCCCAAGCTTTCCACTTTGGAAGTGTCAGAAATTGAAGCATATCGTATTCCAGAATTGGGCTAAGATGAATGGAATATTACCATAGTTCATATTTTTGTCTTGTTGATTTGGTTGTCATGATTAGATAGCTTTTGTATAGATAGGATTGTGATTATATTGGTGTTCCGAATACAAAGCAAAAGAATTTTTCGGACTTCGAATCCAGCGTAACTGAAGCCTTTATGAAAAAAGGCGAGAACATAATTTCCAAACAAATGCAAAACCATCTTTGTAATTGAAATCTGGGGTATCTGCAACAAGAAGCCACAAATTCTGGGGAATCTGCTATGCAGAAACATGCAAGTCACAAAATTACATGTGAATAAGATTGGTCTGAGGTGGGAGCGAGGCAACAGTGATGCAAGAACCTAACATCAGTGATGTAGTCGACCTAAACGTCGGGACTGAGACCTGGTCAAAACTTCGAGACCGACATCTCATCGAAAAATCTGAGACTCGAGAATCGAAAATATGTGGATTATGAAGTTGCAAATTTTTTGAATTTCTGGCATTTTTCCTACCTGCTTTGGTTGTTTCTTACCTGCAAATGCAGCAGACCAAAAACATGTTGATTTACAAAAGTTTTACTAAGCCATGTTTTTGCAGTACTCAAAGCCTCAAGTGAATGTACTTGTGATCGAGACCAAGACAACACCTCAACCTTCGAGACTGAGACTCGAAAAATGGGAAGTCTTGAGACCAAGACCAAATCTCGAGATTCTATCACTGCCTAACATGCAGTAGGAAAAACAATATTCTCTGTAGTAAATGCAATGTACATATATGTTTGAACCAGTGATGGAATGTCGAGACCCATTTTTGCGAGTCTCGGTCTCAAAGGTTTCAGGTCTCGTCTCAGTCTTAAAGGCTACGGGTCTCCAGACTTTGAATATTGCAAAGAAATAGTTAGTAAAATTTCTGAAATTCAACGATTTTTTGTTTGTTTTATTTGCAGGTAAGAAACAATCAAAACATGTTTGAAAATGCCAGAAATTAAAAAATAATTCAACTCAGAAGTGATGACGACATTCAAAACAAAATTTTGGCAAAATGCTCAAATTTTGAACTCTCGAGTCCCTGTCTCAAATTTCAAGCCTCGGAGTTTTAACAATGTCTCAGTCTCGAAGGTTATGGTCTTGACTGCATCACTGGTCTAAACAAACACACATTGTTTCAAGCTCTATTACCAGTAAAGTACTTCAACTGCGATTCTAGTGCATTTTCAAATGCTTTCAAAACTTGCAACAGACATTGATCTGGTGTATGCAATGCTTCCTTTGATAAAGTGGGAACCATTCATAAGATGAAGATTCTTATCAGTTTTGGAATGCTTTGTTAGAGACAAAGAAAAAAATTACCTTTTCAACAAAAAAATACAACGACTTTGAAATGCCTAAGGCGTAAAATGGTTATGAGGTTTCAACAAGTAGTGTAAATAATTACAAAAGCATTGACTTACGTCTTTGCATTGCTGTCATTTACGGAAATACTATGTTTATAGAATAAATGGCAATCATTTCAATGCAAATTGGTAGCAATTAATAAATATCTGATTTTGTAATGACTCAGATCTTCAAAGTTGTTTCTTTTCAGCAGTGCTGCTTCATGTAACCTATGTTTCAGTTTTTCTTTGCTGTTATGAAAGATATTGACAAAAAACAAAAACATGCTTATATTTTTTTTAAAAGTCAAAATTCCATGTACACAGGCCCAAATGACCAGTGTCCCCAAATTCGGCACATGAATCCATTCCTCCCCAATAAAGCTTAGAATAGGAAAATAACACACAATTTAGTATTTAGGTTCATATTTGATAATAATTTTGAGTAGAAAATTTTTTTCAACAGGTGGATAATAATGCGGTCATTAAGGGGTTAATTGTATTGAAGCATCTACTTGTTCCTGGTCAACATTTTGCGCTATGCTAGTATACCATGTTTTGTCATACATAACTGCAACATAACTTCCTTTTAAACATATGGCTTTGGGTTGACAATCAGTTGAAGTTTGCACTACTAAAGAATGGGTGCTAACAGGACTTATTCCTTTATATTTTATTGTCTTGGATGAATGTAGTGGAAGTTTTGTTTAGCCTATAGCATTAAGATTGGTGAAATTGAAGCTGCATTGCCTCTTGCAAATAGTCTCACTTGAAAAGTTTCCAAAATACAGTACTTCGAAATTTTTCAGTGCAGTCTACCAACACATCTGTTGCTGTTACAATTAATGTGTGTGGACAGTGCATACCTTCTAATACAATTGCCATCACATGGTGATTTGTGTTACATCTTGTAAAAAATTACTAAGAAGCCAAAATCTGATTTGAATGTTGACAAAGTGCAAAAGGTTGTGCAATTTTCATGTTTAGCTGCACATCTATCTGCAAAATACTCAACTTTCTTCAGATTAAGGATTAATTTCTAAACTGCAAATTATTTTCTAAATTGCACAAGAAAACATTGGTACATCATGCGGAAGATCACCTGATATGAAACATAGACTTTGATAGCACATTGCTTTTTCAAAATAGCAAACTGTGTAAATGGTGCAGTTCCTATGTGTCCAGTGACACCTTTCAGCCTCATTTTGTACTTGAAATGTATAGTTTTCATACTTTTCAGGTTACTGTATGATTGTTGCAATCCTAGTAGCACTGTTGCATCATAGTTGTAACACTTCTGTAAAGACTGAAAGTAACAACTATGATTTCACAGATTGACCACAAAAGTACCCTTGTTTAACCTTTCCCTGGTTAATCTCTTAATTTTTTGCGGGTATGATCTTGCTTGTTACCACTTGGCAGTTCTGATTTTATATAACACATATTTTTTTGCATTTTGGTGAGTATCATATAGATAGGACGCCACCTCAGAAAAAAAATGTATTAAACAAAGTTGGTAAAATAAAATTTTTGTATTTTTATTATATATTGAAATACTATGCTGAAACCTTTAAAAAGTTGTTTATTTTCAACATACTATCAGAAACATGTCTCATGTCAAACAAATGAATAAAAGTTGAGGATAAAAATCATTATTGCAGCTCGCTCTAGTGCATATATTAATTATGAGTCAAAATCCCCTTAGTTATTTAAATGACAAAAACAATATCAAAGAGGTAAATAAGCAAAGATTTTCTGCAATAAAAAAATCTTCTACCCTATAGCTTTCAAATAAAACAAGAATGAATTTCATACCAGTTGACCTTTTTGAGTTATGAGCAATTGAAATATGGTCATGCATGAGCACACACAAAAACTATGTCCTACTTGACCTTGATTAATATAAATTCAAAGATCATAGGGAAAGTGCCAATTATTGATTTTTAATAAACACTTCTGACACATTCTTGTAAAATTCCAGCTAAAAATATTCACAGATGAAAAAGATTCAAGGGATTTTAAGTCAGAGCATTAAACTCACAAAAAATATATGCAAAAATTAAACGAGAACGCTGCAAATTTCAACCAGCAGTAACTTTGCTAACACTTGTCCGATTTAAAAAATTCAAAGTTTTTTTTAAATCAGAATGATGAGACCTTTCTGCTTATGAAATTTCATGGATTTTGCTTATGGTCAGATATACAGCTCTGGATTGCTTGACACCTGCGTGAACCACATATTTACCATCACTTTGCATCTCCATAGCTCACCAGCCAATTGTGCTATAGAGCTGTTGAAACCCTAAAAATATGGCAAGTCTTCTAGATTGCATTGAAAAAAAATTAGAAAGTTTTGGATTTCAGCTTTTTTTTAGGTGGCGTCATAAGTAAGGTAGGTTTAAGCCATTTTGGTCCAGGTTACCTGGCCATGGAGACAAACTGCTAGATGGAAATTTTTAACTCAAGTTTTTATTGGAAACTAGGTTACAATCCAAGTCTTTTGTGCCCTTGACTGGCTTTCTGGCATTTCTTATTCAAAGTTATGGCCTAAAAACAAAATATTTAATTAATCCCGAATTAAATAATTTTTTAATTGTCAATTTTTTGATTACTGCCGCTGGCCCCTAAAACTCATTGCATGGTCCCAGTTTGGGAAATTCTACTTTAAATAAATTCATTTCTATTTTTCAGGTGGTTCTTAGCCTTGGATATGCAGAAAATTTTAAGCTTGTTGATACCCGTCTTGTAATTTGCACAACTGCTGTTCTGTTTGCATTGTTGGCTCTGCTTTGGGATTTCCTACATCCTTTTCCAGAATCACGGCCTGTGCTCATTCTCAGTGTGGTAAGCTGTGATTTGTTGTGTTTTACAAAATTGGTGCAACACAAACAATTGCCAGAAGAATAAATAAAATTTCTTCTGCTAAAACATAGCAGTTACACAACTGCATGTCAAGAATTATGGATATATTCAGATGAGTTTTTGGACTGCACAATTCCTCGGATGTTATACTCAGCTTGTGTCTAATGCTGTTTAGTGAAACTGTATTGCTTATGCCAAGCTGAGATTTCACTTAAATTGCTAATGTTTTAGCACGATGCAACTGAGGAGGCTCACTTTGCATCCAAATAAAGCATATTTTCAGTCATCTACAGTAGCACTGTTTCTAAGGATATACTGTGTGTGAGTGAAGTTGACAGAGTACTTGTTTGTTGCATCAGTGATCATTGTATGATCAACATTGTTGTGTGTGTAACGTCTTCACTCCCACACGCAAAACGCTAGACTTTTAACATGCATCGCAGTAAAGAGAAAAAAACACAAATACACGAAAGAAGACGAGGATGTAT
>JGI24022J15233_10004303_pt1 | contig 14650 bp, 7 predicted proteins | sample Ectturendosymbi2_FD_15233 | JGI IMG/M metagenome (IMG submission 15233) | reverse complement strand
TGTACTTCCTTGTTTTTGCAAAATAACATGGCATCATTGGTCTTGGATCCAGTCTTCTTGCGGTTTCTGGTATTCTGCCAATAATTTTGCTTTGCAACCTTCACGCGGTGTTCTATGCTATCTATTCATTAGGAAGCAAATACCAAAGTATTTTTTAAATTACTGATTGGTCAACGTATATAGGTGAGATGTTCTCCGTTGGGTTTACATCAGCGGACTGCGTAAGCGGGGTTCTTAACAATGAAGCAACTGAACAAACAAATTTACGCCTACAACACAAACACACTCACACTGGACGACGTAGCAGTGCAAACTGCAATCCAGCCTCCCGGCGTCATCTAGTGATCTAGCCTTTACGTCACGTTGAATTTAACACTCAGCTGATACGAGGTCGCGAAAATCACGAATGCTGGAGAACAGAAAGTGCTTTGGTGACGTGTTACTTTTCACTACCGTAAAGTGAAGTCTTCGTCTTCAACGCTCTTCATTGATGAATACACCAGCTTCCAGCTAAACTAAAGAGTTTTTCATGAAGACGTTTGAGAAAGACAAGGGGGAATCGCTCAGTAAGTAGTTAATTGTACTGTTTAATACTTTACTTATTTCATTACTGTAAAATAACATCAACAACAACCTTTACCTCAAACTAAGCCAACCTGTGGACATTTTGTTATTTCTGTGCTTATTTATTAGCATATGAAAGCCCTAGCGAAGGGGTTCCCAAACTTTCTCTGGCCATGTACCCCTTCAGCATTTCGACAGATGAGCATGTACTCCTAGATTTCTTTTGACAAAAAGGCTGAGGAAAAAATATTTACCAATAATGAATAAGCATACAAATGATTTTTGTAAACAATATACTGTATTCACTGTAGGAATAAAAATATCTCGAAATAATATATAACAATCTTTTCCCTTCTTTTGCTAACTTTAAATGTAGCCGTTCAGATAGCTCTCTAGTTTGGGAATCATGAAGTCTAGTTTGGGAACCCCTGACCTACTCACTCCTAGCATGTGATGGAATGCATAGGACTACTGTAATCAATAAAAGATCGCCTGGTGAAGGACAACATAAGTGTTACTGAAATGAATGCGTTTTGAATTTATCCTCCTTGGTTTTTGTGCTGCATAAGGTCATAACTATTGAACCGCCTCACATGACCCGGTTTAAATAAAAAACCCGGTTTAAAAAGGTTTTCTGTTTTTGACTTCCATCTTGGCGATTTTCGTTTTGGCAGTAGTGGTTGCACGTTTCAATTCATGAGATAAGACCACTTTTTATTTTTTCAAAAATTTCCAAACTTTCAATTTTGGGGTTATCATTAGGTCAGCATTAGCTTACCGTTAAGGCTACGGTTGGGGTTAAGTTAGTAGGCATACCTTTTACGTTTACTATGTTTCTACCAAGTTTACTGCATTCTCATCGTGCGTTACTGTCATGTGACAAGAGGTGGTCAAATAAGGCTTCAAATTGAAAGATCCATTGGCAGTTCTGTAGCCATTGCCTAATTTAAACCAGGGCTTGACAAAGCCCACTCTAACCAAAGTTATAGCTTGCAGTTAAAAACTGCTGCAGCTTGTCTGCTGTATTACAGTCCTGAGTGTGAGCTCAATAGAAAATAGCAAGTCATCAGTTAAATAATGCGTTTAATCAGTGTTAGGCACGATGTTACTTACTGCAGATACAGTATGTAAAATATATGTGTTTACATGATGTATGCTATCAAGATTGGTGGTGAGCAATTTTCAAGTAACATAAAAATTCTTATTTGCATTCGGCAACAAGAGTCAAAAAAAGAAAAAAACAACATAAAAAACAGATTACATTACAAAGACAATAATAGTCATTTACACAAAAAAGATGATGGACTAGCATATTGTGTGAAGACTTGTAAGATTTATAGATGAATAATAAGACTTGCACATTGGTGGAAGAGAATAAGTGATAATGAATGTTAATGTTGCACATAAGATTGGATTTTTTATGTTTGTCTTTGTTTCTCCATTTTAATATTTTCTGTAGGTTCCTTTTGTGCTGCTGTGTTTATTTTTTAAACATCAGCACGTTAGGTTCCAGATAAGCAACAAATTACAAAAGTTTTTTTAAACAAACATTAATCTAATATGTAATGGGTACCTGTTAATAGTGAGGCTCAACAATCTTATTTATTTGAATGAATCAACTTAACTTTGATTAAAGACACAAGTGACACAACCAATTTTTAGCTTGAGCTTTTGTTTTTCTTTTTCATGATGTAAGTATAACCAAATATGTTCTTAAATGGTGCATATCTCTTCATATGTGGGTTGCCTTCTACCTTATGTGCTGTGTCTGTAATTGATTTAGTTTGCACTTCCAGGTTTTATATTGCATTGGGTTTTTTATTTTTATATGCGTCAATAGACACAGAAAAAATTTTGAACAGTGTAATTTCCAATGAGATGGCTACAATTATTGTTGTAGCTAAAAATAAGAAAAGAATGTTAACACTTAAGTCCTTATAGAAAATTGGTTAGTGAGAAAATATAGTTGCAGAATGGCAGTTGGCAAAGATTTGATTAACCTTGTTTGTATGCTTTTATTTTTTCTAGTACATGTCTTCATATTCTTTTTGCTTAGGTAGCCTTGCCTAGTTAAATATCAATTTGTCAGTTTCACATGATGTCTATACTAATTTTAGTACATATGCAGCTTGATAATATACTATTGTATGTGTACGGTCACTGAGTAAGCTAATGTAGCACTGTTCTTAAATTGTCATCAGATTTTTAAAAAACATGTTTCGTGGTTGGTGCATAATTTGTTAAGGTTTAGTCTTGTTAAAAGGCAATCCCTTCTTCCTAACTTAATAAACTACTGCGTGAAATATGTATTAGTCTGTGATTTAGCTGTAGTGCAGACTATATTGATGTCCTTATAATTACTGACATGTTTAAAAGAGAGTAACCACCTTTTAGATTGAGTAGAACTTAAAAAAGAAGATACTGTAGTCTTTTCCACATTCAAAATGATACATTTCAGTTAATTTGATTATTTGTTCTCAATAATTTTATTGATCACCAACATGTTTGGAAACTGGTCAGGATTTTGTGGCAAGCACACTGATATGACTCTGACAGACTAAGCCAGACAATATTTTTCCACACAATATTTTTGACAAATTACCAACGTAGGAAATCAAGAATCTTGTGACAGGCTACAAATAAACAACAGAAAATCTCAACTCATCACTTGCTCCCTTTGCACTAAAGTGCTCATACCTAAATTTTTTCATGTTACACTTGATATCATGTCACAACTATCACAGAATCCCGACTATATTGCATGTGGTTTGTTTGTCCTTGTGTTTTAACAAGAATTGGTATTATTCCTTATTTTTTGTGGTTTATAGAAAGGCTTATTGTAGAATGCTATTGACAACACAAACTGACCCTTAATGCAAGGCTGGGCAAACTTCAGCTTATGTAAGATAAAATCGCATTTCTCCACCCGCTATACTGTATTGGTAATAATGCTAATTAAAGTCCATCAGATAAAGGTCAAAGATAAAATATTCAGTACACAATATGTAACTTATTTGATGCAAAGAATCGTTTGTCATTGATGATGAATCAAAGCCAGGTTGAAGGCTAGCCAAGATTTATCTCCAAAACAATGATGGGCAAACGTTTTCTACAGAGGGCCACATTGAAAACTTATCGCCACCAGGAGCTGCGTATATTACATTTGTCTACTGCAGTTACAATTTACATTTTAAAATATGAATTAATGATAATATTATTATAATCTTGTGAAATAAATATCAATAAGTCTAATCTAATTGATAAAATTACTTTAACCAGACTCAAAATATGTACTGTGTATGTACATAGAAAGAACATATCTATGTACGTGTAGCTGCCCTGCGGGCTGTATTTTGCCCACCTCTGCTCTAAAATATTCTCAAGGCTGTGGGCCACAAGTGGCAGACTGCCAAACTTTACCACTCCTCCTTTAGTATAACCTAAATTAATTCAGCCCTCAACCTCATTGTTCATCTACTGCTAATTGAAACTGAATGAATCTTTCTGTAACACTCATTACTAGGGCAACCAAAAGTCAATGAAGTAAAAATATTTCTGCTGTTTTGAATGTTCATGAAACATCCACAAACCAAATTTCACGCTCATACCATGAGGGAATCCCAAGTTATTAAGTCAAAAAAAAGTCAAAATTTATCATTAGGTCAAAATTTATTGTTAGGTCAAAATTTTCTTGCAGCAGAGTTTTTTTTTTCATCGATACTTTATTGAAACTACAATAACAGATATTGAAATGCTTAATTGCAAGTTTAGTTGCAATTCTGTAGTAATAGTGGGTTTGTTGTGACTTCTGGCATAATAATGCTGTTTTGCCCACTACTGGGTGATTTAATAGTAGGTAGCATAAGCATGGTGAGGCAAGAAACGTGGTCTTAACACTACTTGGTTTGGTAAATGCTCAAACCGTTATGCTTACAGCGTTTCAACTTTATGATGTTCTCAGGTTTGACTCTACTGTAGTTATTTATGTACTTATCAATATCATCCCCAAAGTTAAACAACCAAATATTTCAAAATTTTGGAGCATAGAGTGCATGAATATACTTCTGGGTTAGCCTCAACACCTAAGGCTGAATTATTTTGCAGTTGCAAGCGCAGAAATTTATAGGTAAAAATAAAGTCAAAATTTTAAGCTTTTAGGTCAAAAAATTGGTTGTCCTACTCATTACTTTCTTCTTACCTTGAACACTAATGAGAATTACCCAGAAATCAGTTCCTAAGTGCTAGCTCATTTATAGTCCCAATTTTTCAAAAACTATCTAATTCCATTTTGAAATGATCACAAATTAAGATGATTTTGTTGAAAACAGCTTTGTAAAATTGTAATTACATTTTTGCAGCACTAGATGTTATGACACCAAGTGTTGATGCAGCTCTCATTATGGAACTTCATTTTATAACCAATCCTGGATGTAAAGAAACCACCAATTCCAACACATGTGTGGTGAACAATAAGGGGTTTTTGGTTTACAGTTGTTGTGAAATGGTGCACAAATAGTTGAGTAGCTATGGGCCATGGTTAAATGATGGGTAATAATTAATGCTTACAGTGCCAAGGTATGTTTCAAAATGTACTTCACTTTTCTTTGCCGAAAGTGCCATGCTAAACCGTATCCTCTTGCAAGTGCGTTTTAGAACATCCTACTAACTTGTTAATGTTGTGCAACGTGGCATGCACCTCAGAGACTCTTTTTCTCTTTTATCTCAACTTGAGGTGAAGTTACTATGCAGTGCTGTTTTTGCTCTGGCATGGATTTTGTTGCAAGAAGTTATCTAGTGTTGTAGACAAGTCATTGGCTAGGATGGATGTTTTTTGTGAAATCAATGTAAATGCTTCATTTTGGAGTCAAGTTTGCAATTGCTACTTTAAGGTGGTATGCCAGAAGCAGCTTTTGCCACAGCAAGGTTTTATGAATTAAGATTTTTGGTGTTGTGGATGGCTAGTCAGCATGGATGGATAAGTTTAATGAAATTTTGTTAGTATTTAACTTCAAATACTTGATTTCGCTTCATATNACTAATGTTTGCACTGGTTTCGTGTCTTTGGAGCAGTTTATGACATCATGGTGTTAGGCTTAATGTAAATGCATGTTGTATGTTTAAATTTACAATTTTAGTTTTCGTGTCTAACAGGTAAGTGCTATAGTGGTCAATTCGGCCACAAAAACTGACAGAAATCATTTTGTTAAAATAAACAAAATAAATTGCAATCTTAATTTTTTTTTTTCAAATGCATTAGCAACCATTTCTCATAGGTTGCAGAAAACATGCCAAAACAGCCAATGGGTACATCAAAAAGTGCATAGACTGCTGAATTTGGTGGCAAGTAATGTGTTAATTAAAGATAATAATTACATCCTTAATTACAGTTCTTTGAAATACATTCATATGCGCAGTAGAATTTACCTATAACGACTTCAGCTATAACAACAGTTCGCCTAAAACACCACTTTTTCTCTGGTCTCATGAAATGATGTTGTAGGGCAAGTCTGCTGTAGCACATTTACAAAGTAAAAATGCTAATTTTACCCCAAAATGCTTAACATCCAATGTTACCTTACTGAAAAAAACACTTCAAAGATTATGAGGCAAATGACATTTTTGTGATTTTTACTTTATTTAAAAAAACATTTGTGAAGATTTGGGATGATACAAAAGCTTATGCTCTAGTGCAGCAGTCTCCAGACTATTTTGTCAGACAGTCACATATGCTATTACACAACAGTTCGAGGACCAGACATTTTATGTAATGAGATTGTTTTGGGATGTGTTGCGTTCTATCAAATCAGTATTTTTTGTAAATATATAATGTTTTCATTATTGGCAAAATGCCTGTGAGTCGGATAAAATGGCATTGTGGGCCATGTTTGGGCTGTGGTTTGGGGACCCCTGCTCTAGTCTAATAAAATGCAGTGGAAGTCCTCAGTTGATTAAAACATGGATGTGGATACAAAGTGAGAAATTGAACTTAACCTGGCAGCAAGAACTTACAACCGTTCATTCATTCATTTTCATACCCTTTTTCCTCTGAGGGTCGCAGGGGCAGCAGTCCTAGGAAGTCCTGAGCAAACTGTGATAGTTCTGCTGGCTCAAATACACTGACATGTGCAATAATGCTGACATGACTGATTTTCCTTCGTGGCATTTCAGATGTGGAGAGTGGATTCATAACGCCCAGCGGCACTTCTAAAACCGGCCACAGAAGGCTTATGAGAACAGCATTTCGCATTGTCGTGCTTTGCTTAGCCTGGTAAGCAATAACTATGATGTATGACGTTATAAGATTACCATCTTTTTTCCATTAACCATATTTGTTTTTATGATAAACAACAAGACTGTCAAGTAAACTCGTACTGTACTGAATGATAGACGTCTATGTTCTTCGTTACTTGTCACGCAGAATTACGCGTATTGCTTCGTATAATTTGCTAGTTTGAAGAAAGTTCTGGCTCAAAGTGCTGTAAACTTTTGACCATGTACATTTAATTTACGTCAGCTTTCACGGAAAACCTTATCGAAAATCGGTGTGTTATAATTGTCCGTGCAAGAGCGAGCATGTCAGTGTGTGTTCAGTTTTATTTTCTTTTTTAGTACAATCTAGATGTTTCTGGTCCGTTTTTTTGTTGTAATTTTTAAAGTGGGGTTTGTGTGTTGGTGAACTACGAAGTTCCAGTCAAAACTGAAACCTTATTTAAAAGAACAGAACATTTTTCCACTTTAATTCAGCCCACAAATTGGTATTACCTGTCACGCTTGCTGTAATGATTTTGTGATTGCATTGATGATTAGAGCAGGGGTGCAAAAATGCGGTCACGCACTCGCGCCGCGCGACCAAAAACTTAAGAGTGCGCGAACGGTACTTGCAGCGGCGTAGCAGTGCCACCTAGTTTATAATTTAAAGTGCACTATTATGGCAAAGCTTATACACTATGTGTGCGCCACTAAAAATTTATGTGCACTTCTAATATTCACCGTAAATTTTGCACCCCTGGATTTGACGTAAACCTATCGTTTTGTAAAAACTTTAACTGCATTTTCGTATTCTGGGTGTAACGAGGTCAACTTTTGATCTTCATGCAGGTATTCGCTGAGTGCAACGGGAAACGTCGTTGGAAAAATTGTTTTAAATGATTTTCCCTTCCCGACCACTCTATCACTGGCACATGCAGGGGCTGTTGTGTTTTTTCTCGGACCAATAATGAAAATGTGGGAGGTAAGTATGCTGATAGTCACGGGCGTGTCGCTGAGAGTCATGGGCGTGTCGCTGAACTGCAACCGATGATGGCTCCGCAATACGGGAGTTATAGTTTTTGTGAGGATCATATACTCTTTGGCCATTATTATTCCCAGGCCCACTCTGGCCCGGACTGGTGACGCGTAACAGGATCCAGCTATGGATGAAATAATCTCCCTAAAAGGTCAGACTGAGTTTTAAGCCATGCAAAACAGTCATTGCAGTAGGTATGGGGAACCGATGAGCAAGTGGGTAATATTTCTCCTCTCAGGGCGCCCCTGGAGCTGAACGTGAACCCAACGTATGGCCTACGGCTTTCTTTGGGACTCTCTGGTAACTGGGCAATTCAGTCTCTCGCAGAGATTATGCCACACGCATGTACGCTTCATGTTTCACGTAAGATCTGCTCCAGAAAAAAAGCATCCGAAAGACTTCTTCGGGACTCGGTTGGTGATACCCAAAGCTTTCATGGCTCGCATATACTTCAGTCATGTTTCTCAGTCTTTCGAGAAGTGCGAGGAAAAGCGTTTAATGAAATATTTGGTTTGAAGGACATTCGTTCGACGACGAATAAGTAAATGCGTTGTCTGTGGTTGATTTGACCTGCATTTGGGAAGATCGGGAAGTAGTGTAAAAAAACGTTTGAGCAAATTTTTTGTCGCAGATGTGTGTAAATAACGTGTCAAAGAAGTAGCTTTCCACATGTATTCATTGCTCTGCTGTTTCGGTCAGTAACTGCCTACTACTGTTTGTTGAATAATTTCGGCACCTTCAGAGTTGGATCGGTACAAGTGCATTGTGCCCACTTGTTTACTGCATTCATGTGGGAAGAAGACCTTATTTTATTAGTATATCTTCTCTTCAAAAAACGCGGTCGTAGTTTGCAGTTTTTTGGTAAGTGACGTATATTAGCCGGATTTGGAATGTGTGTATACTGCTTTCTCTAAGTGCGTGTAAGAATAATTGCGGAGATCGTGTGAAAGAGCGTTTTCAGTTCATTATCAAAAACTTTGCCAAACATCAAGAACTGCTGGAATTGCAAGTATCGAAGCGGCATCAACCAACGAGCTATAGTACCGGTATTGGCAGCAGAAAGTGTCGCTACCTCAGTATAATAAATACGTTCGTTTGTAGATTCCACCACGAGCTCCCATATCCAGACGCTACTATGTAACTGTGATCATTCCTCTTGCTTTCGGCAAGTTCCTTGCATCTATTTCCTCTCAATTCAGCATCTACAAAGTGCCGCTTTCCTATTCTCACACAGGTACGTTAAGCAATGGCACATTAAATGTGTGTGTTACTTTTGATAAAGAGCGCTGGATATAGAACTCCTGTAAGCTTCAAATATGGAAGTCAGGGTCCCCAGGCAGTATTCAAAAAGTACAGAATTTTCGATTTGGTTTTCAAGACCTTGAAGATATATTGAATTTGGCCAAAATGTACATTAGGTATTGAAAAAGTATGGAAATTTTAAATGGAAAAGAAATTTGAAGTATCTGAGCAGAATTTTACTGAAGGCAAAGCAATTCATTATTTATGCAGTGTTAAGCAATGTGTGAAATTGAGTTTCATGATAAAGAAATTCCAAAAATGAGGAAAAGTAATGGTATTGAACTCTTTAAATTTAATATTGAAAAAGTATCGAAAATGATTTTTTTTAATATAAAAATGATTTTTAAAATTTTAAATACGTGGGAACCCTGAAATATTGAAAGTATACTATGCTTTGCTCGCTTTCGAAATGGTCTGTCCCGGCAAAACATGCTTCGGCGAGCGGACTTCAGTTTATTCAAATGAAGCGAAGGTCACCTGTCACACTTGCCTCCTCTTCTTTCTGTGCAGTGAAAGCGTCGATGCCAATCTTCACTGTGACATTAACGCGGCTTTTGTTCGGCCAGCAACAAACCTGTCTGGTGAGTACAGACCGCATAAAGGTCGCAGTGACGTTTCGCTTGCGTTGGCCAGGCGTGTCGTTGGTGCCTTGAGAAAGTAATTGTTTCTCAGCCTGACGCTCTGCGTGGCACTCAGTGATTCTCGGCAAGTGGAAAGTTATAAAGTTGCCAAACGCATTTTTGCAGCAGCTGTACCTCTGGGCAGATTTTTTGATTGTACATCGTGTTCTTGAATATGGAAACAATAGCACGGACTTCTCGCGTGCGTTTGCCAAATGGCAAAATGTCTCTGATTTTCGTGTTTCGTGAACGCAAGCAGGACGCAGCATGATCAGGTCATGTTTAGATCATAATCACTTATGATCAACATTTGTTTTGTTTTGAAGAAACAGCACCAATATGTAAAACGCACTGAAAAGCTGATGCAAGGGCTTCTGCGGTCCTGAAAGGGAGCTTGTGCGAATCAACATCCAGGAATTTTTGCACTGTCCTCGAAACGGCGTATCTGACCTTGCCCACAACACTTATGCACTTAAACTATCATTTCACTTTCGTTTTCTAGTGGAAAAGCGCTTTTGTGTTTGTGCGTTTTGACTAGGTGAAAAAAATGACCGAACGCTGAGGGCTCCGATAATTAATGAGAATTTACACGTCACAATAATGAGAATGTGCACGTCACTCATTTTCACTTTGGCAAATTGATTGTATGTATCGCTGTACTGCACGTGAGAGAACCAAAGTGGCTTTATGTGAAAATATTTCGACACTACACATCTAGAAATAATAGGAAAGTAAAGTCTCTATCACAATCAACAACAATACAGAATAAAAATCACGCAGTGCAATGGACAACGACGAGAAACGCCAACGAGTAAGGGCAGTCAAGGAACCAATAATAGTTCAGCGCTTACACACGTAGGCGATGACGTACGCCATTCATTGCAAATATGTTTACAGGGAATCGTGCATTCGCAATACAACATGTATAGACTGTCTTTACATCTCAAAGGGTTTACTGATGAGAGAAATACAACTAAACTATAGACAACAAGCATTGCAATGATCTAGTAGCTCTTTTCCGCTTGTTAAAGTCCCTTTCACCTCCGGGTCGCTCATGCTCGGTCTGTGATCTGAAAACCTCAAAAAGATTTTTGTCGAAAGTTTTATTGTTTGGAAGGTATGTGTATTGTATAGAATGTCTTCTTCACCCACACGTGACCGAGTAAAACTTGAGCACGCTTGGCACCAAGAGCGAACACGCAGATACTGAATATAAAAGGTTACGAACATAGTATGTGGCGGTAATGGAAAAGCATGCTCTTAATGGCGCTAAAATGGTTCCTTTGAAGGAACAGAAGCATAGACGTTTGACACTAGCAAGGAGCACACGCATAGATGAAGTCAACACGGTTTCTGCGATGTTTAGCATCGCTGCATAGTGCTGTGATTTGGTCTAATTATGGATGAGTGGGAAGCTGCGGAAGACCACGGGTCATTTGGGAAGCTAATTATAGTGTAAAGAGAATAGTTGGTTAATTCAAGTAAACGTCTGTTGCTCTGACCATAAGGTTTTATACGCGCATTGCTTTTATTCGATTAACAAGCGAAATCAAAGGCAGGCGATTTTCAGCTGCCAGAAGAAATTATTTTAACTTCGCCATATATAATTTTTGTAGCTTTGCATGTATATTGTAGAATTTGTAATAGTTGAAGATGGAAATGCGTCACGACGTTACAGACTAGTAGTGAAATGCTGCAATGTGTGTTATAAAAGTTAAGTAGGCTAAGACCGAGGCGAAAAATCGTGCATTCGTGAAATAGATTTTCAGTCAGTGTGGTAGTTCATGCATGAGAACGGAAATTCGTTTGCTGCTCGGTAGACACACGATTCCCAGTGCGATTGAAGACTAAAGGCAAAAGTGTCAAACACGGCTAATTTTTAAAGGAATATGTGGCCAAATTTCTATTGCGTTGTACTTCAGCATTTTCGTAGCCTGAATTCGAACGTGTGCTTTCGATAATGCAAATTGCCGAGTTTTAGTTTGTCTCGTATTATGCGGATGATCATTTGTGATGAGCTAAAAATAATCACTGAATGTAGCCGGTAGCTGAGCTTCATTGTATTTATACCTGAATGTGCTCACTTAAGACTCTAAATATCTTTTAGTTGCATGATTCCTCTTTTTATAAGGTTAGTAACTTTAAGAATCGCAATTCCAGATGTGTTCAAACATCTCATTGCACGATTTAAAACAACAGATATTGGCTGTGCATGACATGAAGCTGCTCTTCCGTGGCAGTAACTCCATACTGCACTCGTCAATTTATCAGGCTATGATGCAACACGCCAAGTGCTTGGTTACTCACATAATATTTAACTTAAAACCGACATACGTGCATTACAACACAGCCGTTTACAATTATCTTTCCATGTCAGTTTCTCGTTTACAATTACACCAAGATGCTTGTAACTCAAAGCTCTTTCAAAACGATTTCTGTTTACTTTTATTTTCAAGGAATCTGTATCAACATGTTCATTTGTCATTAAAAGGTACTTTATTTCAGAAATATTTAGTAACAACCTGTTTGTAAATAGCCAATCAGTTACTTCATGCAGTTCACGGGTCAGGTAGTTTTGTAGTTTTTGCAAATTATTGTCACTCTGAACTAAAAGCGTATCATCAGCACTAAGGTGTGGCCCTTGCGGGCGAGCTGCTGCCCGAGGGCGCTATGTTGATGCCCCCTGATCTATAAATCACTATATTTTGTTATCATTTGCTGCATTAAGTAGGTTTTATCGCCTAGCACACCATTCACAATTGTTATTTGCAATTTTTACTACTGTTTTAGATAATTTTTTGAGATAACTCATCTATATTGTACTGAGTGTGCCGGTACATTTATACTCCGACAGTAGTTTTCATGACTGTTTTTCCTCCCAATTACTCGAGCCATGTTTTTACATCCGCATATTTTGAATTGGAGGTCGTGTCTTTGAAGTGGAGATAGTACTGACCAAGATGTTTTGATCTCGGACCGCCCTAGCCAGCAGAATTCAGCCAATTGACGCCCCGTGGACCAAGGACATGTATTCTTTTCCAATCTGGCCCTCCCATGGTTCGCTAAATAATTATACGATTTACTTACAAACAAAAACAATTTAACTGTTAAAGTGATAAAGTCTTGGTACTTATAAATAAACACGTATTAAATTTCAAGTAAGAACAGCCTCCACTTCTTCACTTAAGAAATCACAGCCTGGAAATCGCGATATAATTAAATTTTCCCCAACTCTTCTTTTCGACAGCGCTATAATATTTGGCGGTTTAGAGCGTGGGAAATCGAGTATAACTTGAAGCGAAGGTTGCAAAATGTAGTACTGCTCTGTTTTCGAGTTCATGATTCACACCTGCTCTTGACATTACAACAGGCCACCGTCAATCCTGCGCTTTCCTCCATGCATTCCAGGTTTACTTTTCGCTTCTGCCGATTGTTGCCGGCATCGCCATCGCTACCGTCACGGAACTCTCGTTCAACGTCCTCGGCCTTATCAGCGCCCTCTTCGCCACCGTCAATTTCTCTCTTCAAAATATTTATTCGAAGAAGGTAAGATCCTCATCACCAGGAGCTTGTTTTCGCACTCTCCTTTTCTGAACGCTTGCAGTGCAAACTAACTCTGCTTTTTTCCCTTCGTGCTTTCCCGTATCGTATATTTTAACCTTTTTGTCCCGGAATTCGTTTACGACTTTCTGAAAGACGCGCGCGCGGTTTTAAGTGGGTTATTTCACTCGTACTGCGCATGCGCAAAACTCGCCCCGCCGCTCGACAAGTGCAAGGCCTTTGGACTCTTGTATGTCGCGATTACAGGTCATGTTCGCTTTTTTGGGTCCTGCCCTGCTACTTGCTGTCATCGTGCAAGCAAAGCTGCGGTGACCAAGTCTTTGCCAGATAATGTGTCTGACTGTCGGCATTTCACGACGGCCAAGTCGCCATCGTAAGCGCTGCTCTCTGGGGAAATATCGGGCGTTGATTAACAGGCTGCAGTCTGTCAGCCCTTCAGCACGTTTGTTGTTCCGTCTGCGTTGATACGTCTTCCGCGTAATAAATTGATAATTGTGCAAAATATAGGAAATTGATCGCAAAAGCGTCACGAAATGGTCATTGTGAGTTCAGGGANGTTAGTTCTATGTTCGGGGAAGTACCCTATTTACATCATGACGAATGAACAGCAATTNTTATTTTACTTTTNTGTGGTTGGAACAGATCGGTCGTGTATATTAAACATTATTTGTCTGTTTGTTTTGTTCAAAGTTATGTCTTATGTGTAATCACTAGGGCAACCAATTTTTTTGACCTAAAAACTTAAAATTTCGACTTTATAATTTACAAATTTGACTTTTTTTGACCTATAAATTTTCTGTGTTTGCAACTGCAAAATAATTCAGCCTTAGGTGTTGAGGTTAACCCAGAAGTGTATTCATGCACTCAAAGCTTCGAAATTAAAAAAAATTTGGTTGTTTAACTTCGGAGATGATATATTGATAAGTATATTAATAACTACAGTAGAGTCAAACCTGAGAACATAAAGCTGAAACACTAAGTACTGCAAGACCACATTTCTCGCCTACCATGCCTATCCTACGTAATATTCAATCGTCCAGTAGTGGGCAAAACAGCATTATTATGTCAGAAATCGCTATAAACCCACTATTATTACAGAATTGCAACTGAACTTGCAAAAGCATATTAATATATGTTGTTGTAGTTTCAATAAAATATCGATATTTAAGAGATAAAACTGCGCTGCAAAAAAGTTTGACCTAACGATAAATTTCGACTTTTTTTTACCCTTCGTTTGCTTGCATTTTTCTTTTTGTGAATTATGTGCTCTATACAGTTGTTATTGTTGCGTTTGCGACGCTTAAAATATGTTTATGCA
>JGI24022J15233_10004302_pt1 | contig 14651 bp, 6 predicted proteins | sample Ectturendosymbi2_FD_15233 | JGI IMG/M metagenome (IMG submission 15233) | reverse complement strand
CTAAACGTGGGCCCATTCGATGGGCGTCCAGGGCCGGGCAAAGTAGGCCATAAAAACGCGAAAACACCTCCACTGGTGACGCCCCCCCAAGAGAACCCCAAACCCAAAACTGAAAATTTTTTTTGACTCGGAACTACTAAACTTGCTGAATCCGTAGAAGGTTTGAACACCTCTCTAGCTGCAGCAGCTGGCGAGTTATAACCAAAAACGTACTAGCCAATATATTCGCTTTTGCGGTCGTTTGGGGGTTAAAATGATCTCCAATCGTATATGCTTTATGAATGAGAGACAGATGAACAAGTTCTTTCAGATATTTTCTAAAAAAGTTTCGCAATTGTTTTTCTAGTTGTAGAGATGTTTCACCAAGTTAGGGTAGGTAAAGAAGAATTCTTCTAATGTCAGTCGTCTTTTCTTGCTTGTTTTTAGGAGTTTTTTTATAACGTTTGTTGAGAAATATTTTGATTTGCTTGTCTATAAACCAGTCCGGATATCCATTGCTAAGAAAACAGGATTTAATATTTTGGAATTTTTGTGAATTAATTGGTAAGAGCTGTTATTTCTTGCGTCACAGAGTCTTTTTGGTTTTGAATTGCTAGCATTGCCAATTGTTGTTTCATTTTTTGACTGATGATGGATTAAGAATAATCCGAAACATCTCAAAATAACACATGTATGTTTTTGAAGGCTTTTTTAGTGTTGATAAATAAAAACTGTTTCTTTTTTTCGTTAAATTTGTTGGCAAAAACCTGCTTATCTCATAAATGATGTTCTTTGAAAACATATTCCAGATTTTGCGAATCTCCTCAAAATATTTTGCTGTAGATAACACGCAAGAAAATTTATCATGAGACTATTAGGAGTTAAATTCTTTTACCTCTGAAGATGAAATCTTTCCATAACCCCTGTGCTAAATTCTGATTTTTGAAACCAAGATTAATATTGAGGAAAAAAATTCACAGAAAATCTCTAGACAGACTTGTTGTGATCTCTTTTGCTGAACACGGACACGAGAAATTCTTNGCTTATTTAGCAAAGTGGATAAGTACAGAAAATGCGTGGTCAAAATAAATAGAGGGCCTTGATAAGATTAAAGGCCAGCCACAAANTTGCGTGAAATTTCCAGTGACATGTTATCAGTGCCAAGCTGGAAACAACGAAATGCCTTTGCATGCCTTGAATGAATTATCAACTAAAGTAATTTTGATTCAACTAAACGGTAATTGTGCAATCTATGAGTTGCAACTGAATTTTCACCCACCACAAAGCTACCGTATGAAATTTCTAAAAACAAAAGAATAACACAGGAAAATTTCGCTGAGAAAGACAAATTTTTACGTAATTTTGTTCTAGACTTATTGCAGCTTTTGAAAAAACGTTCTCAGCATCTGTGCAAATTTTATGATTAAATATAACCAGTTAACGCGAAATTTAATTGTTTTTGCAGGTAAACAGTGATTCTAACGTCTTGCTGTGTTGTGCGATACAAGCAACGAATGAAAAAAAATTGAAATAAATGCATATTGTTTCTTTCTCCGTTTATGCCAAATCAACTCATTTTCACAGGACTGCCTTGTTGAAAGTTATTCTTCATCAAGCGTTAGAGTAATGTACAGGACTGCACGTGTGTAATCATAGCAAATATGCGAAAATTCCTTCATAAACCAATTGCCTGAGGCAACCAATGGACTGCTTGTGAGGCCCGCTGGTGGCGCTAAGTAGCGTTGGAATTTCAAATGAAACAAAATTTTTCTTAAGTCATTGTTTAAAAGCGCACTGGACCTGTCAAAAATTAACTTCCATTTCTTCCTCTTTTTGCTCATTCGTCTTCACAGCATGTCAACAAAAATTTTGCTCTTCTAAATGACGATGAACGCACAGTTATTCGCCTAAGTTTGCAATACTGATTTCAAAATTATCACCAGGTTGTTTTTGCACATCAGGTTATGAAGTTATGAACGAAATCATTTCGCATAGTGCAGGTCCTCTTTTTTAGTACGATGTAAGAAAATTCGAATTAGTGTTAATGTTTCCTAGAAAAAGTAGTCCAAACAATTCATGAGGTATTTTTTTCATCATGAGAAACTGACTTTTTTGCTGAATTTATGTCAGGATTATATATTTTTTCTCTATGCTTAAAATAAACACATTTGATTTTAAAGAAGCAGAAATAACAATCCTAGTCAGGCGCTCAACCAGGGCTGGGCATTTAGGGGCATTTGGTTCCCCCGAAATTTTCAAAACATTGCACAGAAATTTTGACATCTGCAGAAACTTTCAAAGAATAAAGATGAAATTTTATATTCCAATCATTTTTAAGAAGTCTTCTTGGAATATTTCTTTGTCCTACTGGTAAATTATCTCCTTACAAGATTTATCTTGAGACAGGGTATCTGATCAAAAATTTCGTAAATGATTGGTATTTCACCACAAATATGCTGGAAGTGTCAAACTTGGGAGAGAGTTTAAAATGTTCGTATTTGTAAGGCATTTTTTATCTATTTTCGTGTACTATTTTTTCTTAGACAAGCCTCAATTTGCCCTCATGAAACTTTATAACATTAGGGTACTGTTGAATCGTGCAAATTACTTAAACTTTCAAACTGATCAGAGAAATCTTGACATAAGAGTTAGTTCCACATCAAACAGCTTGTTCTTCTACGACCTTCTGATTATTTTTGTTAGGGCAAAGCGGAATCACCATTATTAACGTAGTACATTTAAAAAAAATGTTGTTTAGTTGCATTTTCGGTTCCAAACCTGATAGTTTTTACCTAAATTTAGCATGAGGACTGTTCCACGTTTTAGTGTCTTTCTGGGTTGATCCCAGTACCACGGCTTGGGAAAAAGGTTTAGTATAGTGTCATATGAGTGTTGGTCAAGTGTTGAACGCACCTACCTACTAGACCACTTTGGTTCCAAATGACGCTTTACAAGACCCTAACTTTTGCAACCAGTGGAAGCCATGAAAGCTCAGAGCCCTAAACGTGCTTATAAAACGTTTCACACAACTCATGGATGCCAGAAAAAGCCGTTTTGCCCCAAACACACCTGATCCGTTATGTGCCAAAGACAAAGACACCTGACCCGTTTTGTCAGAAATGGTAGCATTCAAAGACCCCCTACCTTTGACATAGGCTGTCCCTCAAGTTTGGTATCTTCATTTGTGATAGAAATTCAAAAATATGCCGGAAGAATAGAGCTAGACGAATTTTCTAAACAAGACGAAAATTAGGCAGGCGTTCTATTGTAGTAGCCTATACATCTGTCACACTAAAGCAATGAATACATTAGTTGAGTACGGAAACAGGTGTTTGTATGAGGATACTCATTTTTACTCCGTCCTGATTGTACGCTCTGCATCTTGATTAAAACTGAAAAGTTCCCATTTTCGGAAATGTTGCGAAGAGAACTTTAATCTGTGTGTCAGGGTTATGCAGAATAGCATGGAACTATTTTCAACTGCGGCTAAGAGCACAAAAAGTACAGTCACACCATTACTGACAAATGGGTGGTAAAAATCTAAAATCTGTTAAACCACTACAAATCTCTGGGAGCTGTACTGAATGTTGAGCTCTCAGATGACAAAGACATTCGGAGACAACTGCGATATCAATATTGTGCCGCAAACAAGCTGCGAGCCTCTTTTTCCCGATGTACAAATGCAGTTAAAAATGTACATTTTTTTCCTTTTGTACACCCATGTATGCATAATATGGTGGTATTTCAGAAAGTCATGCATGCAGAGATTGCGTGTGACCTATAATTTTGGTTGCAGAGCTCTATACAACCTGCCCTGGAGAGCGAGTGTTGGTAGTCATGACTCATCAGGTTCAATGTACCGGTGACATTCCTACATTTGAAGCATTATTAAGAAAAAGTATGTACTCGTTTCTCGAAAGTGGCAGAAGGTCTAATAACGTATGGTTGCCTGCTTTGACGCAGTCGGATTGTTTATATTCGTCCTTATTCTTTGAACACTATAACCACATTTTACTTTGTGACTGAGTGCTCGAACTTTGCATTGTTTGTTCGTTTGAGGGTGTGCATGTCACAATGCATTCATACTTTACCTGGGCTTGACCAGTTTAGGAATTAGCGTCCCACTCTGCAGGAGTGTTGTACCAAGTGAACAAATAGTGTTAAGAATGGGTCTGTAAACCTGAAGCTCGGCGTCCAACGCCGTTACAAAACCTTCTGTTAAATAAGTTTCTGTATCCCGGTTTCAAGCGAAATTTCTGACCTATTATTTTTTGTCAGTTATTTTGTTTCCCAGAGTAGCGGAATACAGTTTGCCGATTACTTTTTGATGTGTGTTGTGTAAATTAAAACTTTTTGGTTAGATGTCAGATACCCATAACAAGCTACACTACGGAATAAGTGAAACCAGTGAAAAATATTGGAGTTAATCTTAGACTTCAATTATATTTCTTTTTCTAACTGTAACATAAACCCTAACCCGGCACACTTACCTAAACACCAAGCCCTATGCCCTAATCATCAGTTTTCTCAGCGTATTTTATATGTAGAATGTTGCTCTGTGCATGCACATATGGCGTGAAGTCAGAGATTTCGTTTGACACTGGTGATTCAGCCTCCAACGCTGTTGTAAAACGCTGTTTTTTATTAACCAGCATTGTGCAGAATGTGTGTGTTTGTATGCTATGGACTTCGTGTCTGCGGGCAAAAATACATTGTTATTATATGTGACCGAAAAATGTTCTTTTCAGGTATCTTGTCAATTTAATGTAAAACTAGGCGCGATCAGCCAGCTGAGACTCGGCGATCGACTTGTCGATCCCGATCGACCTGTTTGTCACCTCTGGCCTAGATCATATCACCGTTATATTAGTTTGTTAAATCCAAAATAAGCTAGTTCAAAAGCCTGATTTTTTACTTGAAAGTAGAAATTTGAAAATATCTTTACAAAGCATACTGCATGTGTTAAAGATGCTTTTGAAATCAACGTTTACAGCATAAGATGCTTTCGATTACATTCTGATCTGCACCAAATATGATCGGTACGATTGAATTCGTACAAGTTATGAAGTGTTTAATCGGTTCCTATCAAATCTGTGGGTAGGTCTTCTAGAAAATATGCGAAAGATGGTATTGCCTCAACCGGTTTTTTCTTAGGTTTGAAAAGTCATCCAGAAACGCGTCAATGACTTTATGTAACACTTTCATTGACTTTATGTAACACTTTCATTGACAAGGAATAAGTAAACAAACAACCAAACAATCGACAGGAAAAGGGATCTGTCAATGAGAAAATGTGCAGCGAAAGTATAAAATTTATACAAACACGCTGTTTTGTTTCAAGCCTTACATGTCAATAACAGAAGTCTTGTTGTTGTGATGGACCTTCACCACCTTTTGAAGATCAATGGAAATTTGTGATGCGTGACCCGTACGTCATTAAGTAATGTAAACAAACTTGAAGAACACGGCCAACAAACAAAGATGGTTCAACCCATTAATCGTTAGTTTTTAGGCGAGTGGTCAAGGTTGAATATGCGAGCCGCTAACGATATTTTTACCGGTTAGATTTTACCAGCCCGCTATTGCCCGCCAATGAAGACAACCTTCGGTGGCGTGAAAATCCAGTAAAACCACCTGGTTTTTGTGGAGACTAGTAACTTTAAAATAATAGGTGTTTTTATATGTACCAAATCACTATCGCTTTCACAGCCAAATTGTTTTTGTTTGATATTTGTAAGTAAACCGTATAATTTTCAGCGGCCCGGATTGAAAAAAATGTACTTGGTCCACGGGCCGTTAATGAGCTGGATTTTAGGGCCATGGGCGGTCCTGGCTCAAACAATCTTGAACCGTGTAATCTCTACCAAGAAACATCAGGCCTGAAGCAATCCACCAGTGAGGTGCCGCTACTTGAGTAGCCATCGCTTTTGCAAGGCACGACAATGTGGTAAGCAGTAGGGTGTTCAAGTTTAAAGATTTACAGTAAAATGAAAGTATTTCATCGAGCGAAATGTAACATTTGCATATGTGGTAAAGCGTCAAAAACAAACGCTCGATGAAATGGTTTAATTTTATTGTGAATCTTTAACCTTGCATATATCCTCCTGCTAACCATTCTCCAAAATCAAAGTCAAAAATCAAAATTTTAAAGTCCATTCAATGTGCTCACGAGTAACATGTCTATTTCATCTGCAAGGAAAGCACCTGTAACATCAGATTTTTTAAAGTTAAATATCTGTATATGTTTTTAGCGAACTACAAAAATTTAGCAACTCCTTCGTGACAGTGTACAAACTTTATTAAAAACTTTTTGAACAGGTAGAAAACTATGAGACATATGAGAGCTCTACATTTTGTTTTACAACTTTTCACAATAGCACAAAATAGTGTGTACGTCACTGACTTTGAACAAGAAACATAATTGTTATTACCGTCAATTAACCCAAAAATGTTTTCGTGACGCAATGCTTACTTTTATTGTCGTTGGAAGACAAACAAGATCTTTTCAACGTATGATTTTTATTGGTCTTTCTTATCCACAAATCGCAAGGAAATTTCGCAACTCATCGATTTCTTGTCTGCAGCATCTTTTTTCGCATCGTTAGCAACTCCAAGCAGCCAGAACCCAAGCAATTTTTGATGGCTGGAGCCAAAAACTTTTAGATAGTGGAGCTGGAGCCCGAACATTTGGTTCCCGTTCCGCAACCATAGTTTACGGGACATGTGAGTTGTGCAAATAAAACATTCGTTTTCAGTTTTCAATGGACCATATCATTCTGAAGCCGGAGCCAAACATTTCGGATGGTGGAGCCGGAATTGGAGACAAGAACTTTAGATGCCTGGAGCTGGAGCCTGAAATTTGAGTTCCGGATCCACAGCACTGTTGTCTCCTTCTCATTGTTCTATGCACGATAATGGAAAAAAATTTACGATGTTTTGATATCGAAAAAGGTCGATGCTAATTACGAAAGAAGGAACAGCAAAACTAATCCACAACCATGCGCAGGTTATTTCTGGATCATCTACAAAACTAAATTTTTTATTCTTTGCAGTTGCTGTGTGCATGTTGAATTATAAAATCTTTTAACTTTGGAAGGGTTTTGACATGATTTGGATCTAATTTAAACTGAGTTTAAGTAGATCTTTTCAAGCAAAACTCCCACTATCTGTTTGTCAAACAATTTGAAAAGTTTAAATTTTATTCGAACAGTTTTGACAAAGCAGATTGAAAGGGTTGTGACCATCCTAATTCGAATACATCGTTTGTTTGAGTGTCGCATAAAACATGCGTGATGAGTAATACAAGACACAATATTGTGTATGTCCAGCAAATTTATGATTCACAGATATGAATCAGACACTATGAATTTTACTGAGTACGTATTTCGCCTACTGATCAGTCGACGTCAACTCCTATTCAAATAGATGGTTTCTTGATGTACGAACTGGTGTACAAACTTTGAAAAGATACAGGCATACACATGTGAATAAATAAAAACAACTGTGACAAGTTTCCGCTTAATAAAAAGCGATTTGTTTGTCGCAAATTGCAGGCGTAATTAAAATGTAACACTTATACTTCCAAGATATTTCAACAAAAGATGCATACATTTCCGTGAACATAACACACAACTTTTACTGCAGATACCATACATACGAAGTAAATTTGCTGTGCAAGGGGGAACCCCCGCTTCGTAGCAAACATTTCATTCGCTCACAGCGAGAGCATAAGCTGCAATATAATAAGTCATCTGCATCCTTTTTGAACTCCTGACAAAACAAAACGAAACCACAAAATGTAACACGTTNCTTCTTCGATTGGTTGNCTTATTCGTAANGCAGTGTTTCCCCAACTTTTNATGAGCTACATCAAGCAGTGCAAGGCCTCGAANCTGATTGCAGTCATTTCTTCTTTTTATTTTTTGCACCAGTTGTTCCTCTTAGGAGGGTCGCGGGACAGCAGCACTAGAAGGACTCGTAATACCTCACGGTTTTTGAACACCTGATAGCTCCGCACCTCGACAGGATCAAGCCAAGGCGGAGCTATCACCTGGTCCTCGGTCGACTTATGGTGTAGCCAGCAGGATTCGCCTCGCCGGTTTTTCATGGGGGATTCTGGACACATGGTGCAACCATCGTAACTGAGATCTTTCTGTTCGGAGAAGTGGCTTGAAACTCAAAGCCTTACAACTTTCACAACTGTGCACTTTCTTGCGAAGTGTCACGTTGTGAACTCTGAAAAAATCTCATCACCGCTGTTTCACTTCAGACGGCACTCTTTCAATCATTGCTAAAGCTTCATGACCATACATGAAGATGGGAAAAAAAGCAATTAAAAACTGAAAGCTTTGTGATGGTTGATATCTCCTGCTTTGTGATCACGGAAATATAAAATTCACGCAGAACGGCGTTTGCTTTACCAACCCGCGGATCAGTATTTTCATTCTGCCTTCCATAACTCGTGAATACCACCTCGAGGTACATTAAACTCTCGACCTGCTGCAGGACATTAGTGGTTGCCGCTAACGAATACTGATCTGGGTTTCTAGGGAGACATAATGCCTACGTATTTTTAGTGCTGATCGTAATTCCGGTTTGATCACACGTAGCTGAAAACCGACCAAGTGCATGCTGAAAACCCTATTCACAAGATGCAAGTTCAGTGGCACCAAAACGTCTGCTAAAAACAAACGCTTGATCGTAGAACTTCCAACTATGACGCCCTCGTCGACTCGCCTGTGACTGTCTATCCAATTCATATAGATCATGAAAGAGTGGTGACATGCACACCTTTACCGAAGTCCAGCACCAATGGGGGAGGGTTGTGATGCAACTCCCCTGACAGGGAAACACAGTTCTTAGCAAGAACACAGTGATTTGACGGCCAGAAACAGACGGCGGTCAACCACGTACTCACGAAACACTTCCCACAGATTCGAGTACAGCCGAAGAAATCATCACGAATCTCAACAGATCCATTCCGGACGACTGTAACCGAACACCTCAAAGTCTTCTTTGTATTTCTCGTAGAGTTTCCTTGAAATGTCACAGGGAACTTTGGCAAAGTGCTCTCTCACGACGTCTGAGTGCGTGTTGAATCCGGACTGTTTGAAAAATATCTGCCGATGCGTTTCTGTCAAGTTCAGCACATGTTCCAGATAGAGCATATCCTCTTTTAAGGTCTCAAACTTGGCGATGAAGTTGTATTTGAACCAGCACGGGTGACAAATTTCCTTGTAAGTGGCCCAATGATAATCGTGGACTGCACTCTCATTGGAATGGAGCAGAAAGTTGATGAAGTCTTCAAAGGTTGCCAGACCGTCATCGCTTTTAGCTTTCTCAGTGCTGTTGTTTCGCCTCATGTGTCGGTACTGCTCGCTGATGCGTTTGGAAATGTTGCCGTAGAATTCCGTGAAACCGATTGTATCCGGTCGCAACTTTGATTTGTAAGCTGAAACCAGTCTGGCGAACGGATCTCGCACTGTCAAAATCTGAAAATGATAATTGGCGCAATTGTTTTCAAATGATATTGTACGGAAAGCGCTGGTAAAGAATTTATTTTTTACGCTAAATAACGTTTTCAGAAGTATTCAGTAATGATGAAGAGCACGTTTTGCGCAATTTTCCAAAATCTAATGCTTAGAAAATAAAGTAAGTGGCAAAGAAGGCCAAAGCAGATCATAAACATTCAAAGAACAACTGTTTTTTCTGATCATTACACAACTTCTGGAGTTAGTTGTATTGTACATTAGATGCAGCGACATACCCGCAGTGGTTCTGAGACTGCCTGAATTTCTGCCAATAAACATTTAATCAGTTTTTTTAAAGGTGTTTCAGGGACCCGATTCGGGTCCCTAGAATTGAAAATCGGGTTCCTAGAATCGGAGAAAATTATCATCAGGTATCTAGAATCAGAGAAAATCGGGTCCCTAGAATTAGGGAAATGGGGTCCCCACAGGTCCATACCGGGTACCTTACATTTTCCTTAAAAAAACCCTGATTCAATGTTTTCATGACTACGGAGGGTTTAAGCAACTTACGTGCAACCGTTTTTTGCTCAGTAACATTTTCAGCTACTTTAACCCGTCAATGACCATTGTTCAAGTTTTGGAACATGACCTTTACATGGCCAATGCTCGTTTCCACGTCATTGTATTATCTCAGTTTTGATTTGTATGATAGTTCATGTTAATGCAAGCATGCTTTTCAAAATTTTGTTTCAAAAAATTTCTCTTTTTCTACCAGCTCTTAACACATTTGAGTGGCGTCCATTTGCTCAGTAATGCTGACTCAGCATAAAACAACTTTATGGCAAATGCTACATTTATCAAAAGTAGAAACACCAGCGAATATAATGATGCATTTTGCAAGTGTTTGGTGCAATCTGCAAAGAAATTATTTGAGGTGAACGTTTTTGTTCCATTTTTGGAACAGTGGTCCAACCCGGTATCAGAATCCACATCCGTACGAGAATTTTTTGCAATGTAAATGCTTTACTGAAATCATAGTCAGAAACTTTATGAAAGTAAGTAGATTCAATGAGAACAAGCACACTGGACTGTACAAACGTAAAAATGAACATTACTGTTTGTGAAAACCTAAAAAGAGTTTTTCACTCAACTTAACATTACAGTCGTAGAATTTTGTGAAGGTTTTTTGCCACATGCATCACATCGTACCTGCATTCCTGCTTACTAACGGTGATGTAACCCAGGTTTTGTGTTGACATTCTTTTCCCACTGGGCCTTAAAAACACGCTATGCATGTTTTCAGCAGTTCAACTACAACTGACCTTGTAAAATCAAGTAGATCCTACTTCAGGCCGCATACAGCCGCAGCATGCAGTCTCGTATGGCCGCCATTTTTATCAAAGTTCAAACATGAGGGCCAGAACCAACCACATTTTAATTGCGGTCTCTACTGACTAGCAAATCTGGAGAGTAAATCGGCACCTCTCATTCCCTGATTTTATTAGAAAAAGCGAAGAAATTAATTACATCGTTTCTTCATTTCTTGTCTGTAGCGTTTCACCCCTGGTACGTCGGGATGATTGGAACCATTGTAAATCACCTCCTCATTATTTTTCCACTGGAAAATTGGTACAAACGCTCGTAGCCATGAGCAGTGTTCCCTCTAAGATTTTTGTAAGTCGGCTGGTTTCCAAAAAGTGCTGTCAAGATCAAAAGAAACTTAGGCGCCCTTTGTAAATTTTCCTAAAATGCGTCCATTTTTACCGAAAAACGTTTCATCAACCATTTTTGATGAACGACCAAGAAAAATAAAAAATGGTCTTCACTTTTTCCAACATGTACACACGCAACATTTTCTGACAAACAAACGAAAAAACAGTCATCACAAAGGCAATAAATGAAATCAGCTGCATGCAAACTTCCTAGCCAAATGTGAACCTTTTCTCTCAGACAGTGGTTGGCCCCATACGATCCTGAATTAGTGTTCTTGTCTTTGTTGTACGTTGCTTACTGTCGCACTAAACCAGTTGGTTTCAACGTTTTGTACCGCGACCCATTACAGCAACGCATTCTAACCCAACAACCCCCATCTAAAACTTGAATAAAGCAAATGTAATACAGCTCTGTACATAAAACATCTGCTGGTGGCCCCTCCGAACATGGTTCACGACCCCCAGGTTGAAAATCACTGCACTAAACCAACAATACAATTGAATCAGGCTGATGATCTGATCATACTGCACAATTTCTTTACTTAAACTTTGCCAAAACGTAGCAACTCTGAAATCGAAACAAGAAGTTTCGGTCAGGCCGATTCAGTCTGAGCCGTTTCGGCCACGGGACTTTTCGGTCTTGGTCGTTTTCGTCTCGAGACATTTTGTTCAGACTATGAAATCTTGCAGAAATCTTACATGCTACCGTTTTATTGCAAACGTACTTGAATCAACGAAAAGTTTTATTTAAAAAAAAATGCAAACGTAATCCAAGATCCAACAGTTAATCAGCATCAACACATGATTTTCATGTTAAGTTCACTGCAAACATACTTACATCAATTTGGTATAATGCTGACTAACGTTCAATTTCATCTGTCAGACTGTTTTGTCACTTCGCTGCAACATCAAAGGGAGTTTGTATAACACCAGCTAGCGTGACATTTCGCCTGCCTATATAAGCATTTATTTTGAATAAACAAATGTTATTGGTTATTTATGTACAGTAATGTCATGACCGAAATGTTTCCAGATCGAAAAGTCACGTACCCTCAGAAATATTGACAAATTATTGAACCCAAATTTGGAACTCTGTCAGGTGCTGTACCATTCTGGGTCAGAATGGATCTGACAATAATGACGGTTAAGGGGTCATTCCACTCTTCTCTAACCAAATCCACCAGCTGCACCGTGTGCTAATGATCGGCTGCAATGCCCGGCACCGAAACGGTTAAAGAAAGTTAATTTCAAACAAAAAAGATTTGGCACAAACCACTATGGCAATCACGGAATCGACACGGCGCTAGAGGTATACAGACTCATCTGAAACTAAAACATCATAAATCACATGTAATAAACCACGATGAAATATAATGTTCTTCTGAGTCAAAATCTTCGGTTGTGGGTGACATGCGTTTGAAGTCCAATGCGCAACGGTTCTTGGAAGAAACCCAGTGTTTATAGGAAAGCTGCATGTCGTTTATATCGTTTTCTTTGGCCGTTATTTTCAAAATGAAGCTCCACAAGCTTTTCAGATTTTCAACTGGCTGTTTTTTGCTGCTACAGTGCATCAATTTATCCAGTTTCCACGTTTTATCTGTTCTTAAATGAAAATAGAATTTCATGTATTTAGTCGACTGTAGATGTGTGAAGCGTCAAGCTGTCCTGCACAAAATTTACATATCTCTGTTTGGTTTTAATGATCTTCATCAAAAAGAAGCCTCTCTCACCTTCAGCACTGCTGGCTGCAGAAGTTTTCCCAATTGCAACCAAAACTCTAAAACCAGGAAACTCTACTGCCCCCTTCTACAGCTTCATTCTACACTAATAAATACTTGCTGAACTTCAAAAAAGTACAATTTCACACTTGAAAGCTTTCAAACTAACATCAGTAAGGCGAAGAGACTTGAACAAAGACTGGTAAGGCTGACATCCAACTGCTTTTCATAATAGTCGATTTGCGATGCATGAATGTTTACGACTGCACTGAAATACCATTTGACAGATTTCCGGAGAGCATAAAAGCGGTTTTCAAGCAAAAAGGAATTTTACTTGGTCTGTCTCTTTTCCTTCAGATCGGTTTCGCGTCTAGCAGCTAAATCATGCGTCCAAAATCTGAAAATGGTTTGTAGCATACTGTCTGAAGTATGACTGATTTAACAGTGTGTTGATTAACTATGTAATAGCCTAAGAAACAAACATTCCTAACCCACTAGCTATGCCACGAGACTTTTTTCTGTAAACCTTGCAGGCGGAGAACGTCCAAAGTGTGTCTCAACTTTGCAGCAAACAGTTTCGTTTTTAGACGCATTAATCGTGACAATGCGCCCATAACTTTTTCTGTAAACCTTACAAGCAGAGAATTCCAAAATGTGTGTGAACTTCAAAGCTAACACTTTCGTTTTGAGGCGCATAAATCGTGAAAATTCGTACAGAACTTTCTCCGTAAACCTTGGAGGCGGAGAACTTCCAACATGCGTCTGAATTTCACGGCAAACAGTTCTATTTGTGGACGCGAAAACGTGAAGATGCGCCCAGAAATGTTTTATAAAGCTCGCACGGAGAAAACTTCCAAAATGCGTCCCAACTTCACAGCAAACAGCTTCGATTTTAGACGCGTAAATTGTGAAATTTCACCCATAATTTTTTCTATAAACCTTGCAAGCGGAAAAGTTCCAAAATGCGTCTGACCATCACGGCAAAAAGTTACGTTTTTGGACGGATTAATCGTGAAATTGTGCCCAGAACTTTTTCATAAAGCTTGCATGGAGAAAGCTTCCATAATCCGTCTGGACTTCACGGCAAACAGCTTCAGTTTTGGACGCAAAAATCGTGATAATGCGATTTATCATTATCGCATTATCACGACACGATAATTCCCGTGGCAAACTTCACACGGCAAACAGTAATGTTTGCCACTGGAAACAACTTCATTTGTTTCCAGTTGTTTCCAGTGGCAAACTTCACGGCAAACAGATTCGTTTTTGGACGCATAAATCGTGAAAATGCGCCCACAACTTTTTATATACCTCGCAACGCGAAAACTTCCAAAATGCGTCTGAACTACACGACAAAAAGCTTCATTTTTGGACGCAAAAATCGTGAATGTGCTCCCAGAAACTTTTCTGCAAAACTTGCAGGCAATGAACTTCTAAAATACGTCTGAACTCCAAGGATAACAGCTTCGTTTTTGGACGCAAACGTTGTGATAATGCGCCCAGAACTTTTTTACAAACCTCGCAAGGTGAAAACTTCCGAAATGCGTCTGAATTTCACAGGAAACAACTTCATATTTGGACACATAAATCGTGAATATGCGCACATAACTTTTTCTGTAAACCTTGTAGGCAGAGAACTTCTAAAATACGCCTGAACTCAACAGCAAACACCTTCGTTTTTGGACGCAAAAATTGTGAAAATGCGACCAGAAATTTTTTTGTAAACCTTGAATGCGGAGAACTTCCAAAATGCGCCTGAACTCAACAACAAA
>JGI24022J15233_10004301_pt1 | contig 14653 bp, 14 predicted proteins | sample Ectturendosymbi2_FD_15233 | JGI IMG/M metagenome (IMG submission 15233) | reverse complement strand
CATGCATTCTATACATTGATGTACTTGGAAGTCATTGCAGTTCTTCATTATAATAATCATGATGGCGTCATTCATGCGTGTGTCTTAAAAAGCTTGTATTTCATCTAAGTACAGTAAATGCATTAGCGCCATCAAGCGTATACTCTGTACTACCGCAATGTATACATCCTCGTCTTCTTTCGTGTATTTGTGTTTTTTCTCTTTACTGCGATGCATGTTAAAAGTCTTGCGTTTTGCGTGTGGGAGTGAAGACGTTACACAATACAATACAATTTCTTACTGCGTTGTAGAGCCATGTACAGATTCGCATACGACCTACTGAAAGATTTTCCACGTTATATTGTACAGAGCATTGGATTTGGATGCACTGGACAACAGCCACCCGATCGAGATACCCGTCGGCCATCCGGACGAAGTGGACGAGATTTTCGACATCATCTCGTACAGCAAGGGCGCTTCCGTGATTCGCATGCTGCACGACTGGATAGGCGATGAGGTCTGTTCAGTACTTAACGCGCCTGCCTGTGCCGGAAGCTCACATTTCTCTCCTCAAAAGCGTTTGGGCGAAACACGACGCCTTCTTGATGTGGAAAATATTTTTGAATGATTCTTGGTAAACATCTCATCTTGGTTAAGCCACTACCCCGTCGCAAGCGAAATAACTGACATTGTTTACGTTGCGAGAAGCATCGCGACGCTATTGTTACCTGCGTCCACGTGACCAGGTGTAAGGTGTTTTTGCCTACCTACCCGCAAACGCCCTTTCCATAGGAAGCTTACGTTTGGTAACTGCGGAAAAGTTAGGTTGCCATTTTAAGCGACAGTTTGCGACAAAAGCACCAACCTGAGTATGCATTTGCCATACTGCAATATACCCGGGTTTTCGTTTGAATAATGTGGAGTGTGGCGTCGTGAACTCTATGCTGCAGGTCAGAAAAACCGAATGACTTATTTGCTGAAAATAGATGTGCACCACACCACAGATGCTGCTTAAGTTAAGCCCAGAATAAGGCACTTGCCGCTAAGATGCGCTCTTCAGTTGCTGCGTTTTGAGTCCCGTCTGACGCAGTACTTTGTAGCCACAGCTATTCGAGTCACGTGCTTGAGCCTGTGATTTTAACGTTTTACCACTGAATACAAAACCTGTAGCAATCGAAACCTTGATCAGTGCTGCAAAACAAGCCGCAACTAATTCTTCTGATTGCTTGGCTTTGTGACTAAACATACGGTTAAACAAGATGGAATTGCTTGTAAAATATAATCGCATTTTCGTCCCTAAATTTCCCGACTATTGGCAATAGTTGTAAGTTCGCGAAATTAAGTGGATTAAAAAAAAAAAATTCTTCACGTTTTTGAGCATAGATTGTTGAAAGAGCTTTGTAATGAGTGGTGAATCCAGGCTTGGCGTTAAGGGGGAGAGTCGGTGAAGCGGTCTGCAGATAGAATATGAGGATGAGAAGGTAAGGCAATGGCACAAGCTTAGGCGCGATGCATGGCCGCTTTTAAAGGAAGACCCACCTTGAGCACGCCACCGGTTATACATAATAATTTTTTGGTTTTGAACTCATGTTTTGTTCCTCACCTGTACTATTGAAATTTGACTGTCATTAATTACAGGCTGGGCTCAATTTAAATGAATGCTTTGGCCGGTTTTCGCCCAACCTGCGTTTTTGTTTAAGTTTTGTCAGTTGAATTGCGTTATTTGTTGCCTACTTGCAGCGCCAGCATGACTTGATTTGACTAATTAGGTACCACCTTCTTACTTACGGTAACAAAGTAGCCGCATATTCATCGCGCCTTCGCTTATTGCTGCTCGACTGCATGTTTGAGCTCTGCTGGACCGCTCGTCCTCAACACATTTCGTTGCAGTTGGTTGACGTCAACAGATGCGAGGAAATACTGGATCTGAGGTTTTGAAAGATTGTTTTATATTTAGAGTTTTCGACGTGGCATGAACTTGTATTTGAACAAGCATGCCTACAAGAACGCCTTCACCGAAGACCTCTGGGAAGCACTTGGCGAAGCAAGTGGAAAACCAGTAGAAAAAGTAACTTTTAAATTCAATGTTTTTATTTATTCTGTGTCGGGTGGTAATTAGAGCCTATCCGGTTAGCTGACCTGTTGCGTTTTCACATCAAAAACGTGTTTAAATCAGTTGTTAGGTTTTCAAAGAACAGACTTTTGTTGGGTGCGCTTGACAATTGTAAGTTGATTTTTGTGCGTACGCCAGTTTGATCACTGACGCAGCATCTAAATCCCTGCCAACCCTGGTGACCCGGCTGGTAAGAGGAAATCAGCGTGGGCTTGCGCATGCTGTGATATGCAGATAAAATAAACAATATTACTAAACTGCTTCAAGACAAAAGCAAGCGCTTTTCTCCACTTCCCTTTCGGTTGCTTTTTCTACTCCCGATTAGAAAGATTTATTTGGTGGCACTGAGTGCATTGCGCAAGATATTACTCATCAAGACGAACGCTGGGACACCGAAAAAACAAGAAATTATCAAGTCAGGTGCCCCATGAATGAGATGAAATCGATATGAGGTTCATAATGAAAGGTTGTGCCACCCACAAGACATGCTGTTGCGGGATTAATGACCAAATTGTGAAGAGGTTCTCTTGTCGGGACACAAATGGCCATAATGTTTAAGTGTCGTGGACCGCAAGGTTCCAGACAAAGAGGAAAAGAATAAACCGGCTGAAAAGAAATCCCCTTCGAGTTGCCATAAACCTTCCTTGATCCACGCATACCCAGGTCAAAGACAGTTTAATGATTCGTGAGTCGCTTTGCAGAAAACGAGGAACCACCATAGCTCGAGTTGCTCTCTGGTAATAGCCAAAGAGAGGAAAGTCGTGCCGGACTGCACCAACCACCGGGTCAGCTTTTGAGCTTTGGCTGTTGCAATTGTCAGACGAAGCAAAGATTTAAAAGTCGTTGCTTGGCAACAGGGACATGTTACATGCGAGTCGCTACGCGATCGNGTCCAACATTGAAAATGATCCTTATTCATNGCTCTACCATTCAACATTTACAAAATGTTGATAAACTTNCTACATAAAGAGAAGGCTTTCAAATAAAACATTGCAGAAAAACGCACATGTATCTAAACTTTGGTCTTGTCTGTGTGTTCGTAGCTCTCATACTGTCGTTTTATCTGTCAGGTCATGAACACCTGGACTAAACAGATGGGCTACCCGGTGATCGACGTGCAGTGCAAGGAAAGGGCGGACAACAGTGTTACTCTGAAAATCAGTCAGAGCAAGTTTCGGGCAAACAACGCCAAAGCAGCTGTCGGTAAGGGTCTGACGCGTGCCGTGTTGGAGAGAATCTCCGGTCTTTTAAATCGCTCTCACTGTTTTGCTGTTGCGCGTATTCCGCTGTGAAAACGTTTCACTGAACAAAGTGGGTAGAAATGTTGTTTGAGTTGAATCTAGTTCTTTTTTCGGCCACAGGTAATTTTTTTTCAATGACCGATGAAAATTAAGTCAATTCGGTCAGAAATATACACTGATGGATCGTGTTATGGCGAGTTTCAATGCTACTATGGTACAAATGACTGAATGTTTCAGTGACCAAAATGTCTCAGCGAAAAAATAACCCAGAGTTGAATTGAAATGGCGACGGCATTACAACTTCATTGCAAACTCCATCAACCGAGGAATAAACTTGAGTAATGTCGAGCGTTGTGTAAACGCCAGTTATTGTCGGCGGTCTTTTTTGCCTGCTGATGAATACAAACTGCCAAAACTTATTTTCCTGAGAAATGTGTGCGAGTCGTGTGTTGTCAGTGTTGTCGGACTTTTCCCTGCCTGGTAAATTTTCTTCGTCGCAGCGACGGAAACTAACTTCACCCGTTGTTTTTTTTCAATTTTCTTGCGCATGGTCGCAGTTGAAATTGCCAGGATTTGGTAAAAGCTGTCTATTGTGCAGCGCAGTACTCCCCACTCAGCAGTTTGTTTTCTCCGAATGCACCCGATATTAATATTCTGAAGCAGCCGACAGCCTCCCAATGCGACATTACTCAGGAAAATGACTTCTCTTTTTGGCCTTGTGAGCCACATGTCATTGTGGTATTGTCAGAAATATGCATAAGCCTGCATTATGCGTCTTGTATAAGAAATATGCGCGTTGTTTTTAAGAACTTCAAAGGAATTGTTTGAATAGTGAATAAAAATTGCTAATTTTACAGAAAATCGCATTTCTTGCTCTAAACACTCATCGCCAATGATTTGATTAGTCCGCATTTCGGGATAAAATATCGGGATTCTCAACAAAATTTTGAAGTCAATCGTGTTGCAGCTTCTTACTGTATGCTTGCTTCCGTTAAAAAGATTTTTCTTGTATCTTTCAAAACGTATTTATGCTTGGGTGAATTGGGAAAGACTGTCACTTGTAGTTGGTAGGTCCGTGAAATTTTGTTTACATTCTTCTGTCGGGCAACAGACGAACATCTATTACGTCAGAAATGACTTTCTAACGCTTGATTCAGGTGACAGCGCTCCCTTGTGGTCTATCCCGATCTCATTTTCGACCGGTACTGCCCCACACGACGTTGCAAAGAGCATTTTGCTCGAAGAGGAATCGACGGAGGTTACAATCGAAAACGTACCTCGCCACAGGTTAACTTTGTAAAATATTTCCGTCAGTTTTTTTTCGAAATCGAGGTTTTGGTTGCAAGTTTTTTGACGTCTCGCGCTTTCGCCCACGCCGAACGCTACTTACAAGTGAAAAGTAGGCGTGTCGTTATTTGCGGTGTGAGTTGGCCGCAGTGTGGTGCTTGCGTATGTTCCAGGTGGCCGAGAACTGGTGTGTCTGCGAATGCGAGTGGTTGGATTGGTTTTTGTTTGATTAAAGCAAAAAAAAAGTCTTGGAAAATGTTTTGAACCGAAACATTGACGCCGAGCGATTACCTTCTTCTTTGCATATTTGCTTTTTCCAGCTGGGTGAAGCTTAACCCGGGCCTGAAAGGCTTCTACCGCGTCCGCTACAGCGGCGATCTGCTCAACTCCCTCATAGACGCTGTCAAGGACCAGTCAATGCCGGCGCGCGATCGTCTTGGTCTGCAGAGCGATCTGTTTGCCCTGGTCAGTAAAACGTGCGAACTCTGGCTTGCTTGCGCTGCTCATGTTCGGTCTATCGCGCAACTTTCACGTCGATATAATTTCCACCTGTACAATCTACTATCGTGGACAGGTGGTTGACTTTTCATAGAGACGCAGCGCACCTGCGCGTAGCAGAGTGTCATAAAGAAAAGAATCGTTGTATTAATCGGTGGCGAATCCAAGTGGCAATTTAGGGGGTAATTTACCCTAAAAGTGAAAAATAATTCCCGTCAATACCGGAATGAAACAAGCGAAACTATACCACTTGAAGGTTGTCTTGATTAACAGACTTACCGTGACTACTCGACTCTAAATCCAAGTGTTTGCAAACGTGCTGTTTTAAAGCAAGTAGATCTTCCAGGTCAGGTCACCTCATGATTTTTGAAGAATGTGTTTCTCAACAAGTCTAGTCAAAGAACAACATGAATAAGTTTGCTTTGGATCGTTGGTTCAATAATTCTTTTGTTTGTTTTCTGCTCCCCGCCACATCCACTACAAAGTGCGACATGTGCTGTTTGAAAAACCTGGGTTTAATGTGGAATAACCTGGATTTAATGTGTGCTTGATGCACAACCGGAGTTCACTGTAAACTACTCCGTTAATCGCTGAATCTCTTATCATCGCTGTTGGTTGGTTTAAAGACAAAGCGGATTTGAATGTAGCAACTCCAAAAAACCCTCGGAAGAAGTGTTGGGTGAAAAAATTTTAACTTAATTCGCCTATAGGCTATATGGAGTCACAAAATTATTTGTCTTTAAAATTTACACGATGATTCACTCCAGAAAAGAGCGCCGTTATACAATTTTAGAAGTGTTTCCTTGTTATTGCACAAACGCATTGAAANGTGAACTTATAGTTTGAAGAAGATGGCCTCTAAACTTCTATGCCTGTAAAAAGGAAGTGTAAATAGTTGTACAGTTGTGTTGCTTTACGGTTTAGGGTTGGAACAGCACGTGTTGCTGTGAATTTCATTCGTCCATTTTCTAAACCAAGAGCATGATTATCTATTACCGTGAGACTGACGTCGTTGAGATATGCGCCTTTTCGGCTGAGCGCGATTGTTCGCCGTCGGAAAGTATTTCACGGCATGAGTGTGCAGCACATTGAGTTTGTGCAAGCAAAGTTTTTTTTCAACACTGCTGTATGGCTTTTTGGACAAAGGCCGTATTAAGTGTTCTTCATGACTTCTACAGAAGAAAGTTTGGTAACTATACGTAAAATTTCATCTGTCTTGGGTCTGTTACCTTCGTGCCAACCAATGAAATCAGCTTGATACGCAATTCAGCAGATTGTTAGTGTGCTAAAATTTTCAAGTCATCCCCCGTTCTGTCTCCGATTTTCAACGCCGCGACGGCTTAATGCAGAGGTGGGCAATTAATTCGGCTCAGGAGCCACTTTGAGAAGGCCACGTTTAGCGGAGGGTAGTGAGTTCTAATTTAATTGTAAAATAAATAAAACAAGCATTAATCATACACAGAAAAGGTTTTATCATGATTATTTATGAGCAAATGCACTTTATCGGCGCAAGCAATTTTATGTGAATTCACATCACACTAATTATCTGAAGATATTTCCTGAATTCTTCCCCGGGCCACATGTGGTCCACGGGCCACTAATTGCCCACCCCTGGTCTAATGCGTTCACGGAAGAGTTGACCTCGGCGCTTGCTGGACGGAAGGTTTTAAGGCTCTGAAAGAAACACAACTGTATTTTAAACAACATCAGGCATCGTCGGGTGTTGCTCCGACCACTGACTTCCTGCAAGCGCTCGCCGCCTACGCGAACGAGACCAATTACACGGTCTGGAACGACGTCAGCGCTAAGATCGGAACGCTCGAAAAGCTGCTGTGGAACGATGACGACGCTTACAACAGGTTCAAGAAGTTTACTTTGAACTTGTATCAACGCATCGGCGACAGCTTGGGCTGGGATGCCAAAGATGGCGAAGGTAAAATCATCATAACTGCAACGCACATAGCAAAATAAATGGTCCAAAGTTGATAAAAATAAGAGCTGCACAGTCGAAAATTCAGGCGAGTCATAAAAGCTTTTTAAAATGTATCAGAAACTTTTCAGTTTCGTTAGTATTTGCCGGTGTGAGCAACCAAGTTGAAAAAATTGTGACTATCTCTATTTTCCTCTCTTACCTGGGTTTCACACGTTCCAATTAGCAAGTAACAGAATATTAAAGTTACCGACGCAGCGAGTGTTTTGATAGAGATGTCAACGAGTTTACTCATTGCTGCCAGAAGCTGCGACATCTCGTAGTGTAGCGTTTAGAAACTACTGGTAATGCCGCTACTTTCCAAGTTACATTTGCCCATTGTGCTTTAATATTATTGTAGTAAATGTTACGTAAAATAGTTTTTAGCTTTGGGCAGTTGTTGCCCTAACGTTTGGTTGATTTGGCAAGATTTGTGATTAAAGAACGCTTTTATTGTTCCATCAAAGTTTTTTATCTTCACTTGTTACGTCACAGGGCACCTTGACAGCATGTTACGCAGCCTGGTAGTCGGCAAGCTTGGCGGATGTGGCTGCACGAAAACGATCGATGAAGCGAGGAAGAGATTGGCGATGCATGTTGGTGGCCTTGCTCTCCTCGTTTTTACGTTTTGCGTAATAATTGGTACTAATCTACCGCTCTGCTCCGTCATAGGCTGCTTGCAGTCTGAAAACATGATTCTAATTTACTACCTTATCGTTCATAGAAAGCCTCTTAAAAGTATGCAGTTTTAACACTCTTGGCTATCAACTGTGAAATACAAAGCAAATTGAGTGATGTTTTACCAAACACAAAAGTGTAAATTCATAGTTGTTATAATCAGGTCTTTTGGCAGAAAGCCATGCTATTCTAAACACAACACTGCTTCAGTCTATGTGGCTTCACAGTGGAGCTGAGCGTATGCGTTGTTGTCACCGTCATTTGTTATGCTGGGATCGCTTTTGCCAGCATATCGTTAAGAGTTCGTCTCAAGGCCAGTTCAAAGCTTAAAACTCAAGTTTCAAAATGAATTTCTGTGATGGAGTGTGTGGTCTCTTTTGCACAAGAAAGTCTTTGTGTAAATCCTGATTCTAATTCATTTAACGGGGTTAATATAAAAGAGTAAAAATCGATTTTAACCATTCTTATCTGTGATATTCGCGTTCTTCAGGTCGACAAGACAGCTGCTCTCAACGCCGACCTGCGGGCACCTGTTTATGGCATTGTACTGTCGCATGGTGGCAAAAAAGATCTCGACACAATGCTCAAGGTAAGATGGTGACTCGCTGCTGGAGAAAATCTGCAGTGACAAAATGACTTCTGCAGTAGCCATGTTCATTTTTTCGCTCTTGACGGCTTGGCATAACATAACGTTTTAGTGTTGTTTCGTAGTAGTCAGGGTCTCGGAGTCGTCAGGAGTCGGAGTTATTTGGGTGGAGTCGGATTCCTAACAAACTTTCTTGTCCGACTCTGGATGTCCAATTGGATCATTTTTTACGTCACACTTCTAAATTGGAAATTCCTGTTGAAATGGTATAATTTCTTTTGAAAATTCTGTTAAAACAAAGATTTCTTGCTGTGCACAACGATTTCCATTGATTTTAACAGCCAAATTTCATTCCCTTTATGTTAGGGAGTCGGAGCTGGAAATTTTGGAAAAGTCGGATATTTTACCTCCGACTCTGCAACCCTGGCAATAATACCAGCTATCGTGAAAAATCAGTGTTCACAACCTTTCCCAAAATATGAATTACGACTTGTTCCTTTTTTGACAAAATCACCCGGCAGCAAAAACAGGGGGTTAACAGTCGATAGTCGCCACTGACGGGGGAAGTTATTTCACACTTTGTTTAGAAATACTGGCTGCTTGGCATGTAGGCCGTGTTGTTGTTTTTTGAAACAATGCTTTTTCACAGTTACATGAAACCACTGATCTTCACGAAGAACGAAACAGAATTGAAAGAAGCTTAGGCCACGTCGAGGAGCCTGCTTTGATGGACGAGGTTCTGCAGTTTGCGATGTCGGTGAGTGATGCGATGGTATCGGAAAAACAATTATAATCTTTGCTAATTAAACGGCGTGTAGAGCATGCGTTTTGATAGAATAGTTGTTAGGTTGTAGCCAGATACCGAAGTTATTTTATCTTCTATCAATTAAATAGGCTTATTCCATTTGAAATGTATAGGCATTATTTTGTACAGTATCTTGTTTGATGAAAAAGATCATCATAGTGAACGGTAATAGAACGTCAATGGCTAACATTTGGATTAAGCGTGCTGAAGCCCACACCCTCAAGTAAATAGGGAATATTTGTTGACAGCATTTTTTCAGGATTTACACCCGTGAAATTTTCGTGATTGTACGGAGAGCCAAAAATTGATGCTTGTAAGGCTGTAGGCTATGATCAATGGTTGTTGTGCCTGAAGTACTTCATCAAAACGACTGCCGTTCGTAAAATTCGCATCCCTGCTCACGCTTTTCCCCGTCCAGGAGCGGGTTCGATCCAACGACCGTCCGTTCGTGATCGGCTCAGTGGCTTGCGGGACCAAGCTTGGCCGCGACACGGCCTGGAAATTCACCAAGACCAATTGGGACAAGTTGCACGACATGTACAAGGGCATGTTTCTCATCTCCAGATTGGTCAAAGTACGTTGCCATGNGATCAGATTACGTTCAATACTTTCCTTGGTTGGTTTTGAAAGATGCACTTCTTCGTAACTACCGCTTGTTTCCTAATTATTCCAATTATTGTGTTCCTGATCAAACTACCGTTTGTTTCCAAACATTCTAGCAGCGGTTGTGCTGCAAAATCAGGCAGTCTGATTTTTAGTTTTGGTCCAGTTTCAACGGATAAGCTTTTAAAATCCGTTTTTCGTTGAAGAAGTTATTGCAAAATGACCGTGAAGCGAAAGCACCCGGCCAGCAACAACGCTCATCTCATCAGTCCGGTGTTCCAGTAATAATGCTCATCGCAGTTAACCATGATGTTGGTCTGGCGCTCTGCAGAAAACGAAACACTGTTGCAAAGCGTCAGTGAGAGCATTTTGTTATTCTTCATTCAGTATCTTAAAATACAGTGCCGCGGGTATGAGCACATTTTGAATTGAACAGTTGATAGTTAGAACACCGAAAAACCGGTGAAACGTTGCGAAGTTGGAGCACTTCTGACTCTGTCTGTTTATTGTGGACGTGGCAGCATCGTAGATTCCCGATTACGTGTCACGGAAATGCGTTAAGAAGGAACATTTCGTAGCTGACCCTTGTCATTCGCTGTAGAACGTAGGAAGGCGCCAGAGAAATAGAGTGGTATCGAGCAAGCTTTACTGTGGGTGGTCGTTTGCAAGTCGTGGACTACGCATTGAAGCTGAAAAGCGGCAAAATGTGTCAAAGCTTTGGCTTCTAGTGCAGAGGTCTCCATAGTTTTTTGTCGGAACACCACATAAGCTATTACACAACAGTTCGAGGCCGAACACCTTGCGTAATGCGGTTGTTTCGGGATACGTTATATTCTACCAAATCAACAAGTTTTTCGTAAATATTATTTTCTCATTATTGACAAAATGGCCTGGTGGGCCGGATTGTGGCCTGCAGGCCGTTGTTTGGAGACCCCTGCTCTAGTAGTTAAAGGATCGCGTAACAACTCCATGTTCCTGTCATTGTCGCCTCACCCGGGTATTGATCTTCTGCAGGGCACTACTGAGAACTTCGCGACAGAAGACATGGCGAAGGACGTTGAGGTATGCGATTGTAGGTTTGCGGTAACGGACGCTTCATTTTAAGGCTGATCTGTGTCTTCGTGCAATGCTTTAGTGAAGGTCGGTTGAAGATGCAAATGAAAATAACGCCACTCCCTTATGTTGCTCAGCGGGACAGAAAATACTACGCAACATGGTTTCTCTGACCAGTGTGTTTGTGGTTGGTTTGTTGTTCTACCTTGATTGGTTACATTTGATTTCCAAGTCTGTGCAAATTACGCGTCGGAACAGTGGAGTGTAAAGTACATTGTAACGATTTGGAAACTCGATCACACGATTGAAGCAGTTGCAGTTTCTTAATTCATTTAGTCCAGAAACAAGTCACCTTTCTTAATATAGCGAACGTAATGATGTGTGTCCACAAGAGATGTCATGGCTATAGGCCCTTTTTAAATAGCCGCGAAATTTCGCCAAATGTACGACGGGATTTGGAGAACATTTTCTACTTTTTTTCAAAAATTTTTGTTAAAGTTACATGACTTTGTTAATATTCTGCATCGTCGCAAAACACGAGCAAATGTTTTCAAGGACTTCTTCGACAAAAACCCGGCCATGGCGGCCGAGCGTACCGTGCAGCAATCGATCGAGCAAATCAAACAAAAGAGCGACTGGTGGAAACGTGACGGAGCGGCGATCGGTGATTGGTTGAAAAACCAAGCTTGAAGCGATGAAGCATGGCCGGAATATTTGGAGCAGTACTGCTGCTCTTTGCAAAGCAGAAAAATACCGTGTACTGGTTCCGGTGCTTTCAACTTGCAAGACTTGGTTTTGTTGCTGTGAATTTTAAAATACAACCTGGCTTTAATATCTTCTGACCAAATATTATATGATCCTTATGTAACATTGTGAGATATTTTAACAAGTGGACTTTTCCACTTGAATTTTTCATCACTCTGTTACCAATCTCAGGTTACTTCCGTTCTCTTCAAAAATGAGCAAATATTTAAAGTTCCGAGACATTAACTGAACGTTACTGAAATGGATCCGCTTTATCAACCAAAAAGTAGCAAATCTTTTTCGACTGATCTCAGGTTTTGTGTGCAGCTGGAAATCGCCATTGTCTTGCTGCTTTGAAACGGAGTGTTCGTTCTGTTCAGTAATTTTACTGTGCGTTGGAACCTTTTACCAAGTGCTTTATTAAAAGAGCAGTTCGTTTGCAGGTTGTCTGCTGTGTGTCGATTTGCTTCTGCGCTCACAAAACGAGAAGGAACTTCAGTCGGGCATCGTTTTTTTTGCAAACTGTTGCACTTTTTCTTCTGGTGGAGAATCGTTTAGCTTGCATTTACGTAGTGAAAATATTCGTCACTAGAGAACAGTGGCGGCTCTTGACTGTGATTCGCGGGGTTGCTGGAACTCCTCCCAACAAAGAATTCGTAAAGAATATAAAGCATCAGGTTTTCCACAGCGACGCGGACTGTCATGACGCACTTAACCCGACGCGAGTAACAACCTTCAGCCCGTTGTTTGCTGATCCACTGCAGTCTGCCCTTATGTCACACGCCTAACATTTTCTTCACTGTAATTCAATGAAAAAGAATGGTTTTGCACCACGGTGGTGGTCTTAATGTAAACACGTCNCATTTTACCAACTGTAATTGTCCCGGTCGCATTGACTGGATACTCAATATATTGAGAACAGAAACATCCATAGATGATCGTATAACACATCCGCACTAAAGAAAAGAGCGCCTTATCACGTGGGACAAGCAACTGTTATTTCTGGAAACACTAAACACAGTTATTTCATGTGACATCCCTCACCAACATGATGATGCTGCGATCGATTACCGTTTGCGTGAATTCATTTTCAGTGGTTAGAGTGCAACCAACCATAGTCTAGGATTTACTGAAACATTGGATGTTACTACGTGCTTTACAATGAAATCGTAGGCAGTATTTTATTCAGAATTAATTTTGATGCTAAGGGTATTTTTCAGTAACTTACTTGACGTTTGAACTAAACCGAATTGGAGTTTGACTTTTAAAACCTGTTCAAATTCCAACTCGGTTGAAAACTGTAGGCCTACTCCAAAACAATAGGCAAAAAACTTTCTACTAATCAACCCAAAATCACCTTGCATTGCAAATCCGAACAACCCCACATGTAACATGACCTCAGGGAGAATTTTCAATCTCTTGTAGTATTAACGCCAGTATACACAGTAAGTCACCACCTACCAGTCCAATGAAATACAAAGGGACTACAGTTTAGCCTACTGATAACAGAAAAAACTTGCACAGCAGGCACGACGCCATGTCTATTTCGTTCTTATTTTTTTACTTTTCCGCTCTCCAGTATAAAAATATATACCAAATACAATCACTGTAAGCCTCATTACCAGTTTAATACAATGTGTCATATCACGTTGCATTGTAAAGCTTCAGAGCCTACAAACTGTGTACGCTGCCTCTCACCAGCACTAGGATGAACAAAGTGTTTCTGCTGCCTGTCGACACGTCACTACGCTTGCCAGCCCGGCGCTGCGGAAAACACAGCTCGCAGTTCCAGGTTGGCTGTGCGTGATTGGCAGGCACAACCCTTCCAATACTTTGCTGTTGCGGACCGGCGCTGCAAGCGCTCACAGCTCCAGACGTCATTTGCAGTGCTTCCCATACAAAACCGAATAGGTGTCTAATATTTAGGTTTGTGCATAAAGTTTTGGGAAGGGAAGACACATTGTCAATTCTTCTTGTTAATGCAAATTTAGATATCAAAGTAAATTTTGATTTGATTTTATTTGTCAGCGGACAAAAAGTCCATAGTATAAACACATAACTCAGGTCGATAAGAACAGACAAAATAAAACAACAAACTGTCCTAAAAACGAAATTTATCGTGAAAATAGGGGGTGCTGCAGCTCCGCAGTGCCTACATACGAGCCGCCACTAATAGAGAACATGTGTTGNTAAATACAGACAAAAAATTTGCCGTATTTTTCAAAACCTGTTTTACAAAATACGCAAAGTACCGGTTTTCAAAAAAGTTTGATGACGGCAAGCACTGGTTCCGATTTCACTCGCATCCCATGAGCTTTCTCAAAAACGGTCACTTTCTGAAAACAAACATCCCTGTTTTTGCGACTTCTCCAAATGACGTGGTCAACTTAGCTCTACCATCAGTGCAGCTTCTCGCAACTACCCGAATTGTCAGCACAAGGAAATGTTATATATGTTGTTTTCTGATCAAACTTTGGCTCCTTTCGCACGTTTTGCTGATTTTTCGATACGGTAACCCTGCTGTGAAAGCTATCGTACTAAACACAATTAACTGATCAGTGAGCAGTTGGTGTTTATTAAATTAGAAACAGTAATTGCAAGCCAGGTAGGTTAATAAGTACTTCGTATTTGTTTTGTAGAAGCATAATCGTATTATGCTCATCATATTATGCAAAAGCTGCACACGTAAGAGACGAAAATACCATTTTTTGAACCATCAAAAAAATGATCTCATGTCCAAAAGCTCCAGGAGCGCGTTCAATGATCAGTCCCGCTCCGGTGTTTAAAAATACTCTCAGGGTTACTTGGGTTCATCCGCCAATCGGAACGATGTTTGATTCGTGATAGCTTGCTGCAAATGGTTCCAGTCATTGTGTTTTTAACAGAGTAAAATCCATTTCTTCGCCAACTTAATTCGGCGCGTAGATGTACACCACACAGTGGCGTACGCAGAAATTTCTCATGGGGGGAGTTCATTCAGTGGCGTATGTTGGTAATTTGTATTTTGTGTGCGCTGTTTGTGACGTCACAATTTGACGTCATATTCATGTTTCCAAACCAACGTTTTGGCGAAGTTTGTTGACATAATATGCATATT
>JGI24022J15233_10004298_pt1 | contig 14653 bp, 13 predicted proteins | sample Ectturendosymbi2_FD_15233 | JGI IMG/M metagenome (IMG submission 15233) | reverse complement strand
AGATATGTGCAAGTTTGAATCATCGCAAAAAGACGAAAGCAGATGGCAGTCGACTGATTCCTCGAAAGCATACAGAAACACTAGTGCTTTCAAGTGTAAACCGTGACTGATTTACAGTACTTGCCGCCATCTTTGTGGCCTTTAACTATGAAAATCAGCCATGCAGAGTATAACTGGGCCAACTGTTGAAGATAATATTCAAGTGTGTCCTGAAATGAAGTAAAATGGTTTTTTATATTAAACCTCTGCGCTAACCAGTGCGAAGGCAGTCTCCACTAACGGAAATTGTACGGCCAAGTTACTCACATTTGGTGCAAGCACAAGGGTTAGCCATCAAGCCGAAATGTAATGGCAAGGTCTCGCCTTTGGGCAATGGCCTATGTGATCGCGGTGAAGGCCCCCTCAGGTAAGTGTGAGTTGTTTAGCCATTTTTCGAGACCTTTATCATGAAACACTGATTTGGATGGGTTTTCTGCCAGATAAACACATCTTCAAATGTAACCTTAAGTGGAAATGTTTCACAAGGCTAACAAACAAAACGTATACCTTGCGCAGAAAATCTCAAATCACCTTGAGCTTACTGCGATATATCTGAAGTACACACACACAACAACACACTTTATTTGAAAGTGTCAGAATTTTTTCATGTCATAGTTGCAGTAAACGTTTCAATGCTGGCAGAACAACAGATAAATAATATTCTAGCACAGGGTTTCCCAACCTGGGGTACATGTACCTCTAAGGGTACATTTGCCTGTCTGTAGGAGTACATTTAAAATTGGTAACAGAAGGGGAAATATATTTATATATGATTTACTTCTGAATATTTATACATATGTCAGTGAATATTATTGTCAAAAATAATTATAAGCTTAATGCTAAATATATATGTTATTAATCATGATAAAAAAGAAGGGAAAAAGTCGATCTATGCCATGGACTTTTAGGAGTACATGCTCATCTGGTGAAATGCTGAAGGTGTACACGGTCAGAGAAAGGTTGAGAGCCCTTGTTCTATAGGCGAATCGGTTGCACTCCTAGGATTGTCTCCGTAGAACAGCAGTTCTCAACCGGGCATTACCGGAATCCTGGGGTTCCGAAACAACATTTTCGGGGTCCAAAATGCGATTTTCGAGGGTGAGAGTTTGCATGTTCTTGGATGTACGTTTTTTCAAAAGAAACGGGATTTATGAAAGCTTGCAGGTGCTATTACTTCAAAGAACTCTATCCAGCCTAATCATTACAGTTAACGTTACCAATTTAAATTGCTAAATGCGTGCATCATTATTTCTGCTTCACGCTGCGGTTGCCACGATGAAGACATCGGGTGATGCGATTGTACGTGCATTGTGACGTTTAACTGTTCACGGCGAAATTGTTGTTTGATGCTACAGAACTCAAAATTCCTGGTGTTCCACCATGCAACTTTACCAGAAATTGAGTAGTCTACAAAAGACCAGTCTATTCTAGTGCCCTTTGCAATAGCATATTTGTGCGAATCTTGATTTTCCTCTCTGCTTGTTTTGAAACATAAGTATCAGAACCGTTTGCACCCTCGAACTACTTGCGCTCGTCTCTGAGTAATTGTGTGCCAAGGTATGAGCGAATAATTTCGAAGAAGCAGCAAAAGGTCACTAGATTTATTTCTAATGAGCAGTAAGGTATGCAAGTTAAACAGTGTGACTGAGTGTTTTCTGTTGTGTTTGTCAGTAGGCCTATGCATTATGAGCAACAACGGTAAAAATATAATCGGACTGTTTTTGTGATTTCTACGCTTTTTTGAAATGAGAGGGTGCGAACGCTACTTTCTTTTTATGAAAGGGGGGTCAGCTTCAAGAAAGGTTGGGAACCTATATGTTCTAGCACCACCGACTGCACAGCGTTTTGTAGTTTTTTGGGGTAAGTCATTCTGTGGACCGCGCTAAACAACATCAGCCACTTTACTGTTCTTTTAACCATGCCATATGCAAGCAGTACTTCCCTGTTTTTCATTGCTTATTTGTTGTGTGAAAAAAAGCTGCTCTCAATTCATTTTCGCTGCTTACATTTTGAACATTTGCATGCAGCAACAAATCGATGCTAGCTGTCGGTAAGCGGAAAGGGACTAAACACGAATGAATTCAATAGAAAACACGTGGCAAAGGTCTAAAGAGCAACGACATACCAAAACAATCGAATGTGGGCCTTGTTTTTTCTTCGTAGAACGACAGAGAACCAACGCAACGCAGATGTGTTTGCTACGTACTTTTATTAAACCCTGTCCGGTGGAGTTTGTAAAAAGTGGTTTTAGGCTCGCAGTCGTATGTTACGTCGGCTCTTTCTCCCTCCACCAAGAGAAAAGTAAAATACATCAACTCAGCCAGCGCAGGTTACTATTCTTTGAGAGACTGACTACAACATTCACGCAAAGTTCGACAAACATTGACTTAGCTTTAATCAGTCAATGGTATTTTACATTAAATTATAACCATGATTTCACTTTATTGCGCAAGTATACGCAAATACGAATATAAGTTGACACGCACAGATTGAAAGTACGATTTTTGTAATCCAGCACAAATCCACAATAAATGCATTACTTTTCAGAGAAATGACTTTTCCTCTCAACTATTAACTCATAACTGACTTGTTTCAAAATGCGTTGACTTATTTTCTTGCAATTTGCCTCCCTTTTTCGTAGCATCGATCAACTGTTTTGGGGACCTAGCTATTCGATTGCTTTTGCTGGAAAAAGTTTTAGTTTTGACTTATTGCCAAGAAATTGCGCAAAGCTTTCGTTCTGGTCCATTCGCCATGTAGACAACATGCTTTTATGAAGATCAGTTCACAGAGACAACATTTTGTTTTACTGATCATCTGACCAGTGAGACAAAACTTGTTTGAGATATCATCGGACCTCTGAGACAACTCTCGTCACAGACTTGCTCAAGATCTGTTTTTCTCTTAGTGACAACTTGTCATTTTGCCAACCTTTCATTTGCTTTTGAACCCATTTGTTTTCGCTTTCACTGTGACATTGATCACTAGGCTGCTTTTACTTTCACGCCTCAACATGATTTCAAAGACTACATATTTGCTTAGTGGTGACCGAGCAGTACCTCTTTACACTTCAAGGGCTGACCATACCATTGTATGACTCATCCCAGGAGGGATGAGGAGGGAAGTTCCACTTTGAGGAGGGAAGTTCCACCCAAGAGGGAAGTTCCACTTTCTACTCTTAGAAAAACTGTCGCTTTTCGTGAGATCGCTCACTGAGATAACGTGTGACGTCGGTCACAAAGGCAATAATCATTCTTTCGTAAAGGCGTTACAGGTTTTCCTAGATTAAGAATCATTGTCAGAGGTGCACCTTCTTGGAGAATGCTCCCCCAATCGTGGGCAAGGATTCCTGTGCTTTTGTGTAGGTTTTTGAATTAAGAACCATTGATGCCAGTACGCAACATAAATACAGAATCCGCGCAACTGTGCGTGAAAACCCTCCCAAGTTTTCCATCGTTGTCAGTGCAGTATTTATACTTTTTCGTGTCTCACTTTTTGTGACGTCTCCGTTATTTCTGTTGTCTGATTGGTCATTTCGTTGTCTACGTTTCTGCGAAATCCTTTCATCTTTTCTTTTCCGTAATCCTACTTTGAGAAGTTTTCTTTATGTTTCATGTTAAAATATAATTTGAGCAAAAAGATGCATTTACAAGTAAAATTTTCATAGGTCGACATTTTCCTATAATCATCAATATTGAACAACACATATACTGCACTTTTTATACTCGAAGATTCGTCATTTTGTTAATTATTCAGTGATTTTGTAACCAATTTTGTTGTTCAGAGTAACAGTTCTCTTTTGCTCTTAGGAATAAACTGCATTCGTTGTGTTCATGCATAACCGTTTTCCCCGCAAAAGCAACACGTGTTTGTGTCCACTTTCTCGGCAAAATCGCTTTTCATTCCGTCGTTCGTTTTTGCGGACTCTCCCAGTCCTTTAATGCTCCGCATTCAGGCACGCGTAAACCATGTCATTAATTACTTCCGTCGTTCTCACTTTTTGTCTCACCGGAATGTCACTTTCTTCTCCATTCGGATTCCATGTGTAGTTGTATCGACTGTTTCTGGCTTCTGCAGTTTCTTGTCGACATATCGCAGGCTCGGCGTCCGCTCTCTTGATGCTGTTGGTTATTTCTGCCATTGTGAGATTGTCGTAGCATGTGTTTGGTAACCACTGATACAAGATTTGTCCTTGAACATACGGTGTCTCATGAATGCATTCTATGAATAACTTCTTTCCTTTACTTCTGAGTCTAATATAATATGTTATGTCATGTGTTTCGTACGGTAAACGAAATTGTACCGGTATCATACTTCCACTCTTAGTATCGGTTATTCTACAGATCATTGTCCTTCCCATTTTATTTGCTTCTTGTTGTATTAAGGGCATCTCTCATTTTACATCTTCGTTCAAATTCAGAGCTTTTACTGCCACTATAATATTCACATCTCGTTTATACCAATCTTGTAAATGATACATAAAGTCCATGTGTTTCCTTGTACCATACAAATACAACATTATTCAACACACCATTCACTTATGTACACTTTGCTTTCATAACTCGTGCTTGTTATTATCATGCTATTATTGTTCGCGTATCTTTATATGTCCTTGAACAAGGGCGGACTTCTTTTCGCTTCTAAAAGTAATTCTTTTGGCCAGAGTGTTATTTCATGCATTATATGCTCTTGCACATCAGGTATTTTGGCGTTTTCAATAACGTCATTACGCTCTTTCCCAGTTAAATACGTTTTATACAGCGCTGTCAGGTTCAATTTTATCTTTTTGCTAGTCGCTGAAAATAAAAATATACTACAATTGGTTATCTTAAATACAGCTTAATCTATTTCTTCCATAGGATCGTTTTCTTCGTCACTTTCACTTCCTAAACCCATGAATGATGTCATTTTGTACGTTTCGTCGGCATCATCGTCTACGTTAGTTTTTGATTTATACATGTTGTGAGTCGAAGTGATTGCAACAATACTACATCACGTGCATTCTTCGGCTGAACCTTTGCTTGATTTGATTGAGACACATTTTTTTGCTATTTCATTGTTTTGACGTAGATATAGAATTCTTAAGACAGCCCGATGTCCACACTGAAACTTCGACTAAGTTCGCAAGTGCTCTCGCACGACCCACTCACGACGATGTCTTTGGGTTGCAAGTGTAGCAGCGCGGTGGTTGCTACATGCGACGTTCTAAGCATAACATCCCTAGTAGCACGAAAGCTACTGGGAGCTTCCTTTGGCCTAGTGCGTAAGTGCGCAGGCAAGTCGCTTCTTCACAACACTGCTGTTCCGATAAAGTGGTTTTATATAGCAAGAACGAAAAAACTGCTCAATTTTTGTTTATTCGCCCAGCGAATAAAAACGACAGCAAACGCACTGCGATAAAAACAAAACAATCTGCGCTGTGCGGCCAGTGCATCAGCTCTCGAAAAGAAACCCGCACTTTAATTGGAACAAAGCATTTAGGTTAGACGAAAGCACGATATGGTTATGCCATTGTTGTTTTGAGCATTCTGTAAAACTTGCCAAGAAAAGCAGCACAAAATTACATTGAAAAGGTTACAAACAGAGCTAACTGTGACACTGCAGCTTATGCAAAGACTCAGGTCGCAAAACGGGAAAAGATTCTATTGAAAGGGTTTTCAAGAAACGAGCATGTCGCAGTTGCTTTTGCAACGAATACCTTTGCATAATAATCAATCCAGTCCAATTGGGTTGTGTCAAAAACACCCACAGCAAATGTATCAGATCTGTCACTATCATCCGAANCGCGTTCACTNACCAAACCATTTTCATCTGAATTCGAAGCTAAAACCACTTCCTCGTCAAGCTTTCTATCATTGGCCATTCTTCAAAACCTTGTGCAAGAAAGAATGGGAATTCTCTACCTGTCCTGCAAGAAGACTGCGTGCACTACATACACGCGCACCCCCCAGCACACTACCGTAGACCAATGAATGAAAAATTTCCTTGGTTGTTCGTTATACAACTTACGACAATTAAAACAGTGCGCGCAGTTCTTAGATTATAACAACGACGGACATATCAGCATTGAAAAGGAGAGCAGTGTGTGTTTAACCAGAAGAAGGTAATTTTTTGTTCGAGAAGCAGTTCGTGTTATTAGTTGCATGGACGTTCAGCGTTATTAGTGTTGCTTAATCGCAACTGCAACGGACTACAACAGATTCACGAGCCGACACATAGCCTTTCTGACGAAAAATTACTCAAATTACGTGCACGACTGAAGTGAGATGCGAACCTGTCTATTACTTCAGAGAACACATACATCACATCATCTAGCATCTTATACAGAGTTTCGAAAAGGAAGCTTCTCTGGAAAAAATCAAAATCAAATGAAAACATGGCAAGTTTTCAAACCATTTCGGTTAATGTGGGTACGGCATGAGCAAAAATTATATCCGATCCAGCTCAGGATTCGAAAAAAATTCTTATAAACCAGCAGGATAGGACTCGGAAAATCAGGATCCTGAACAACACACCCGTTCACATGTTCGCAGAGCGTCCGGATGGCCCACGTGACATAGGTTCTTGCGCACATTTTTGCGTTGAGTGTCAGCGGTGGTTCGCAGTATTTCTACACGCCCCTGCTTCTGCAGGGGCAGCCTCACTTCACTTCCTGTGCGTCAGTGGTTACGCGGCAGCAGCTCGGCGGCAAGGTAATGCTGTTATGCGATTTTGAATGTGGAGTAGAAAGCAAAAATATCAGCCGATTAACCTCCCAAACCCACTGTCTGTTTTGCGTCACAAGCAACAGAAAGCATAAATCTAACTTTGGTTGTATAGGAGGCCAGAGTGGATCAGAATCACTAAAGAAGTTACATATTTTTGCGGAGATACAGCTGAACATAACTAGCTGGTTTACATTCCACATGGTATCAACTAACTTACAACGCAAACTACTTAAAACACAGAGTAGGTTTTTAAGATGAGGGCACAAGTTGCAGTGCAACGTAAAACGAGAGGTTGGCACTGGTTTAGAAGTTTTCTTCTTGCTGAGGAAAGGTATAACAGAATAAACGATGAAATACGTAAAAAGTTTCGCAACATAAAGGAAAAAGTCTGTATTGAGTTCGCTAAATCTTTTATTAACCCACAAATACCAAGTTCCATTTAAAGGCAAACATGGAACTGAATATCTGATGAAGCACAGCAGTCAAGAGCGACAATATTGTCATATAAAACTGTGCTGCTAAGAAACATTTTTCCAGGATTTTGGACTAAATCTCAATAAGCAAACTATCATAAAAACAAAGTTTCTTGTAACATAATGAATGTTGAAGCCAGTATTCAATAATTGGGTAGTACCAAATATAATTTTTTAACCTCAATTTTCAGGTAAAGCAGCGAGTTACTTTGATTTTTTCAAGATTATCTACATCATAACGAAAATTCAATGCTTCAAAGACAGGTCTTTTTACATCAGATGAGAAACTGTAACTATCCAGAAATTTTAGAAAAAAATTTAGCTTGAATGAGTGTTGCCCGTTACTACATTGTCAATATTTCCCACTAATGCATACAATACGTCTATCTGCCTGTGAGTGTGACATTGTGCGGAAAATCTTATCTGTCTCTTCTTTTGTTTGGTTTAGCGAACACATATCCGGTGTGAAAAGGCAGTATAAACATATCCGGTGTAAAAAGGCAGTATAAACATAACCGGTGTAAAAAGGCAGCATAAACATATCCGGTGTAAAAAGGCAGTATAAACCATTTTCCAAATTGAACATGATGACTAAAAATGGAATCGCAGGTTATGTTTGTTCTGCCATAGCAGTTGTGCTCGCTCTGCTGGCTACATTGTTGCCTGGTTGGTTGGCCTTTCCTGGTGGAAGTATGGGCATTGTACGGCCGTGCTTTGGGGAACGATGCTTTGAGGGTATGTCATACAGAGTGAAATGCAATCTAAAAAAAATTAGTTCTTGTAAATGCAGCATTGAATTGAAAAAAGGCAATCAAACTTACAAAATATGACATTTTTTTAACATTTATCAAACTTTAACATTTATGCTTGTTACAGTTTTCCCTCTTTCAAAATTCGTAATTTTTGTATTTTCATCGATTCCAGTATACATAAATTTTTAGTTGTCTTGAACCTCCGAGTTTTTTTTGATTTTCAAATTTATTCACGGTTAACCACAACTATTTTGTTTTTTGTAGGGTTCATTATTCACCTAAAATGGACTTGTATTTTGACCTAAAAATCGGCTTGTATTTGAGGATTCAATGCTAAACTTTTTTCAAACTTTTCCACTGCCAAGGCATAGTTTATATTTTTACGGGAGTACCATAGCTTTGATTATCACGTCCTGCACTAGATTTTCGTCAAATACGTTTTTCCACTTGAAACGTATTTGTTGAACAAAATATGCACATTTTTGACAAATTCGGGTAAGTACATCGCCAATGTGTTTTTGTATGCAAGATAATAAAGAGGATTTTGTTTGTATTGTTCAACTAAGATTTTCTGTTGCAGTAGATATGCAAAAATTGTTTCTGAAGATCTGCTGTAAAGCGCACTAAAATTTAAGTGCTAATTATCCAACGCTTTCCTCTCAAATGCTACTAGAGCGGAGAGCTTTTAGTAAAAGAATTGTTACAATTATGATTATAATTTGTAGCTCTAAATGCATTGGCGCTTGCAACGTACGCATTACTAAGTCAGGAAAACGCAAGGATTTTATTTCAACAGAGTTAAGAAAAAGTGGGTCATCTGTCTCTCACCTCAGATAATAATCTGTGCTGAATGCGGCAGTGCGGTAACGTTTCAGCTGAAATTCATTCTAGGAAAGTATCAAAGTAACTATATACCACTTCCCTTTCTTAATCGGTTTTGGTACATGAACAAACTTTATTCGTTACAGGCTATACCATTCTTTTGGTCTTGATGATATTTTCGTGCACTTGTCACGGCGCTGCTTCATTTACAGCTGTGGTCGGACGCATAAAACAATCCTGTCGAGCGCAGAAAGTAGCAGGAATCTTTGTCATTTTTGGAGGTGGGTTACGTGACCGTTTTTGTGGAGAATCGGAAGCATACAACGACAGTGAAAACCTGTTCATAAATCAAATCAACGAAAATGCTGTGATGGTGTGGCAACGACGGCAATGATAATAAGGATTGCAACGTTGATGAAGCAAAACCAAACAACTAATGTTTTTCTTTTTTGTGGTGAATAAGTTAGAATACTTGCATATTTCTAGCATATCAGTACAATCGCAAAACATTTTGAAATTTTCTGGTTTAAATCCACAAAAGTGCATATTTTGAAAAAAACATTGACTTTGAAAAAGTTGAAGAATCTTTCTTTAATTATCTTGCAATTTTCTGGTTTATTTCAAATTAATCAAAACAATTTTTCTACCAAAAACTGTTTGTTTTTTCAAAATGGTTAACCTTTGTCAAACACACGTCTGAAACAATGTTATGTGGCTGGGTAACTCACTCATCGGTGTTGCTTGCTGTCAGCCGCTTTGTAAGTGGAGTTAGTTGGTTTTTGGTTCTGGTGATGACAACTTCACGGGCTAACGTGCGCCTGTTATTGTAGTCTGCGCACTTTCTCTGATCTTGCTTTAGCCTTTTTTGTCATTTCACCTCTAAGCTTTTTTGTGAACTGAAGGTGAAGATACGTTGCGGACGTGAAATAGATTTGTTTGGGAAAAATTTGCGATTAGCCTCTGCTGAGTCACTCTTGTGGTGACTTGATGCTGCAATACACCAATTTTTTTTAAGTTACTTCTAGTCCCTGCAATTGCTATTTTTGAAACTGCATATGTACGTATTTTATTTGTCTTTGAAGGTCCAAATTAAAACGTTAGTCAACAAAAGTTTGTTCCAAACGTGTTTTCACAATTGTCAGATTTTTTGAAAAACGCTTTCCACAGAAAAGATGCCAACCAAATAGAATCGGAAATATTTACAGATTCTTCAGGATATCTGTTAATCAGTTAAACACCTAATCAGGATCGTTTGTTTTCAGTAACTTAATTTGAAATGTTGAGCTCAACACGCTCCGTTTTCAGAAACATGCTAGTAGCGTGTACTTTCTTATTTCAGGAATATTTTGCTTCATCAGTGCATCGAAGCTCACTTACGCCTATCTGTTGGCATCAGCCTTTCACAAGGAAGTATCCACAGTACTTCGTCTGGGATACTGCTACTGGCTGACTTGGATAAGATGAGTTCTGTCCAAAGTCGGAGGTAACATTCTGATCCGAGATGCCCGCATGCAAGTTGTGGCTTCAACACTGCGATATGGTAAGCAGCCAAGATCGCTGGATATTTTTGTTGATATATATTTTGTTACCAAATATGTTGAACATTTTCACTAATTCTGGTAGTTCTTGTTTGTTTGCAGCAAGAAATCCGGTTAATATTTTTTTTTCTGTTTGAGGGGTCAAATGTTGAAAGATTTTCCTCTATTTCTGGTAACAGTTGCCTGTTTGTACACTTTCAATGCAAGAAGTATATATGTCCTAAGGATTATGGTTAACCGCAAGTTTTTGTAAATGTCAGTAAACAGCACGTCGCACATGTCTGCATCTTGCGTTTTCCAAAAACGTTTATGTAAGGTCATCTTATCATCTAACATCCTACCACCAGGCTCGGATATGTCGTCTCTGACATGGGTAACTTAGATCTGGCATAATCAATGGTAGAAACAAACATAATTTGTTTTTCAAAGAAGCGAAACATCTCATGAAAAAATATTGTTTGGTATGTGCTTATTTTGAGAGAATTGGAAATGTTTCTAGGATTACATTTCTACCAGTTTTTATTAAGAACCCTCGCTGACCAGGATGTAATTTAAAACAAGGTCTTTCAGATGCTTCTCCGACGAACTTTGGTGAAAATGAAACCCGACATGGCATGTTTGCAAAATTCACTGAGAAGCTGAGTGGTGCATGGTGTACTGTAGAATGATCATGTATTGTGGAATAATCATGTACTGTAGAACAATAGAATAATCATTTGAGACAGTGCGAAACTCCAACTACTGACACTCCAGGTAGAACAAAGTGTTATCCACACATAAAAGTGCTACTTGACATCATTGAGGAAACGCACAACTTTGTTATCAGCACAAAAGAGGCCTATCATGCCTTTCCTCACTTGTGAGACCTTTCATGCATACTGTACCCTACAGTAAGTCACATTAGATTGCTTGACACTACAGTCAAACATAATTTATATCGGGGAATTTTTCCTGAAACTGAATTTGCGCAAAACTCTAAGAACAGGTGCATCCCCAGGGATGCCACGTGGCTGTTCCATCCATTCGCCAAAACAAAAACGTTGCAACCTAATTTCAAATATCACACTGAGTGTTGCCCTTAGCAGAAGTTTACGTTTAATCTCTTACAGGCGTCACCAAATCAGTAAAACCAATCACTGCGAGTGCTCTTTCTGAATAAATGACAAAACGTGCACTTTCATCTTGGAAAAAATTGACTTTGCAATAAAAACGACATCGACTCCTTAAAAGCTCCTTGAAAGAAAAGCTCTTGCGCTTTACTGTCACAGAAATGATAGCTCGGTCCCATATTTCGACACTTTGCTTTCATAAAACAATTGCAATTGGAAAACCGCGGGTATTACAAGGATATTATCAATGCAAAATGCATCACAACGAATGCTACTTACAATTACAAAGCCTTGGATCTTCGTTTGAAACAAAGATGGTATTACTTTTGTCGATAATATTTTCTCTACTTAGCCTTTACTGCTTGTAACGTTATGGAAAACAGAGAAGTTTGTTTAAAAATTTTTGCCTAACTTATCTTTTTTTCTATGCAGCTTTGATGGATTCAACAATATAGTAATGTGAAGAATGTGAGATGAATCTCCTGCTGTTTAAATTGGCATGTGATTTTGCAAATATTGATTTGTGTATTTGTGTCAAGTATACCGAAAGATGTTTTAACTTTGACATAGTAGGTTTACACATTAGTTTACTAAAATTAAAACATATTGTCATGGAGACTAAAATAAAAGTTGTTCAGGTTGTTCTATTGCATTTTGAATAAATAAACATTCCACTGAATCTTCGATTTCATTTTTGTCAAGACGAAAACAACTTGATATGAGAAACAAAATCCCTATGAAAAGGTGCACGTAGTTTACACTAAGGGCTTTGGCAATGATTTCCAACCATAAACTGTTTCAATTTGATTTTCCAGCAAAACCGGGTTTGAACTAGCAACTAATGATCTCCTCGGTTTTCTTATTCAACCTGACTGGGGAAATGTTTTTCGATAACATGTTGTTGACATGTGTGCTGGGCTTAAATAAATAGCTAATAGCCTAAAAACATTTTATGCAGTATGCTTCAAAAAATTAAAGCATTTGTTACGTTTTACCCATGCTGTGTGTTTCAGTCTCCATATCAAGCATTTCCCCTCACCTGGTTATATTTTGAAAAGTTAAAGTGTCATTCCAATTGTGATATTTTGAATAGCTTTTCGCGAATTTCAGTTACGCATTTTTGCTCTGCAACTATTTTTACTTTTGTTTTGGTAAAACAAGGTACACATTTATAGCAAGCTTTGCTATCATTTTTCTTCTATTCGCTGATCAGCAATCAGATGGCAGCGGTGCAACGATATTTCAGGAATTTCCAACCATTTATGAACTTCTTTTGTTTTTCTTCCATAAAAATTATTTTCACTCACGTCACAGGTAAGTTCGTTTTTTGTAATTTCGCCAAATAAGTTATGTTGCTTTCGGTCACAGTTCTTATTACAAGTTCTGATATGCACTAAGCGTACCTTGCAAACAGTGACGGATTTACCTATACGCTATATAGGCTTAAGCCTAGGGCTTCAAGATCCAAGGGGGCCTCCAACAAACTGTGGTACGCATAAAGTCAATGGCCGGTATATGATCACTTAGGTGAAACTTCGTCAAAAATATATGTATTAATTATTACTCACGAAAGTTAGTCTTATTCAACTTTCGTGGTGATAACGCCAGAGTCTTCCAACGAGTGTCCATGAATCTCAATATGACGGTTGGTCAAGCCGCATGCCGACTATTGTGTCGATATACTCAAAGCACGCTTATGGCTGCTTCCTGCGTTTACTGAATCGTACCGATTGCTACGTGTGACTCTATCAAAAGAACTTATGGACGTTCATGTTTGAAATGCACCCGATCAGTGGCATAACTGACGGGTGGCCGGCCCCCTGCCAAACTAAATGTAAAAACCGGGCCCCTACCTAGCTTGTATTTTAATATTTACTATTCTTTTGGTTTCAGTTAATTGTTGTTTTTTTGCGTTTGTCGGAGTGTTTTCCAGTGATTTCGGGTTTTTGTATAGCCGTTCAATACCGGATTTGCTACTGCTTCCTAAATATTTTTTGAATGTTGGCCAGTAGGCTCCTTTCAGCTAAGATTCTCCCTGGCTTAAACCTCACTGCATCTGATCAAAGCTTAAGGTTGTACTGCAGATAAGAGCTATGCGTAGAGCTACCAGCAGTATCCCACACCAAAAGCATAGTTGTTTCTTAGTTGACTGAACAATACAGAAATTTTGACAGCGTTTGTATCGCGTAAAGCTCGATCGGTGTTTTTAGATGTAATTATTTGTCCATTTGAATTTTCTTCAGTAAAGTCATTCAGAAATCAGATTGCAAATGAGCATTTGCGCAAGTTTGTACTGCTCCCATGCTAGGCAAATCAGAGAAGATGTTGATGAGCTTGAATAGCAAGGAAAAGTCACTTTGCCAACTGGCAACCGCAGAACTCTTCACCAACGAGACAGGGTAACAGAAAAAAAGTGGCAAAAGCGCGTTTGGGTCGAATGCCTTAGAATAGTGGTTCTAGGTTTATCCAACCACGCGAAGCCTTATTGCTTAGCTTGATGGTCACTACCTGCTCACGCTAAAGGCCCTTTTCAAGATTCAAGAGAATTAAAAATGAATTGAAGTGTCGCGATGTTCCAGGATAGGTTGTCCACACTAAGCATTCGGTACTTTGAACGTGACAAACTTAGGCAAACAAACTGTAATGATTTCTTAGATAATTTTGTTATGAAGAAGGCAGGAAAAAAACTTTTTAAATGTTTACTGTGTTATGTTCAGTCTTACTTGGTTCGATGGTTGTCTCTTTAAATTTCTTTAAACGTATTTCAATAATAACAGCATAAGCGAAATTTAAACCAGTCGTCCAGTCGCGTGAGCATTGGTGAACTCAGCCTTTCTAAAATATTGATGTGAAAAACTATAAATCACTGAAGATTTTATCAAATTTTCAGAATGTCAAGTCTCGTTGCACAAATTTAAATCCCCTATCCAAGACTTTCTTGCGACGGTTCTGGTTTTTAAACTTCACATCTTTTCACGCGACAGTTTAGTTGCATTCGATTCTTACCAGTTTGAAAAAGTAGGATATACGCGAATCGTGAACCTAACACTTACAACCATTTGGGTGCGTTTTACTTGACGTGTTTTGCTCCTGTGTATGATATTTTTACAGCTGTTGCGATCGGAAATCCCGAGCGGCATGTGCGCAAAGCTTCGCACCGTGGCAGCAAGCAACAATAGAGATCACTCTATTATTGCTTGTTCGCGCCACATA
>JGI24022J15233_10004295_pt1 | contig 14657 bp, 10 predicted proteins | sample Ectturendosymbi2_FD_15233 | JGI IMG/M metagenome (IMG submission 15233) | reverse complement strand
AAAAATCGAAAAATTTGCAAAAAGTTGCAATATAAAATTCCTGGAAACAGCTCAAAACATTGAAACACAGATATTTTGAGTATTTAAGCAGCTGTTGGAAGTTGTAAAAAAAAGTTGCAAAAGTTGCAAAAACTTGACCTAGTGATGAGAAACCAACTGGTACATTTAACAAAATTGGTTAAATTAGCAGTTTGTTTCTTAGCCGACTGCTAAAGCACTGAGCGCATGCCCAGCTTTGAAACGACGGCTGCAAATGCACAACAAACTTTAGTGATTTGATTTGGCAGGTGAGATATAAAACAAAACTTACTATAATTTTAAGTAACTAGTCTCCACAAAGCGACCACAATCGAAGCGACTAGCAAAATAGTGTTTTTGTTGCACGATGTTTTACGTCAAATATTTCTTAAAAGGCAAACTCACAAATGCCGCTCGCAAAGTTTTGTCTTGACGAAGACACCGTGAAATCGTGCAAACCAGAAACAAGGGGAGGGCGTGCTAGGCGACCGCTGCAGGTGCAATAACAAAATTAGCGAAAGTTGGTCAAAATGACGCGCGAGAGATAAGGTCAATTCAGGCATCATTCAACACCTTGACAATAGAACCAACAAAGCAAGACACCGAAGCTGAAGATTTGCTGACGAGTGCTGAGATCTCGAACCAAGCTATCTTCAGGGAACCACATTTTAAATGCATGCAATTACAGTCATTCGCTGTTCGGCTATAGCTCTTATATATTTTTTCCTTTTACAAGCTTGCGCTTGTTATACAGAGAAAAATTTTGCGTACTGTGTTTGGAAGCCATAACTTAGGGAAAAACGTGTTGGAATTTTGTTGACAGGTGGAGATGCACATTTGTCGAACACTTTGGAAATACGAAAGTTGGAATATTTGGCGCTTTCTTCTGTTTTACTGTAAATTTTTGAGGAACGCAATTGTGGACAAGCTCACTTGAATAGCAAAGAAATTACGCTTTACAGGATCGACAATGCAATTTATCTTAATCTTAGCCTCGAAAACATTTTTGCCATGTTTTGCATCATTTAGAAAAAATCCATTTACTGAAAAATGATACTTAATGAAATTATAGCTTATTTATTGTTAACTAGAGTCACGCCGGTTAGTTTCTAAACTAATGTTTTTATTAAATTTTTCCTGGTTAATGTGAACTTTTGCCCTCTTTATTTTTTATGAAGTTTATGTTTTGAAAGATGCTTTCATCTTTCTACACAATTCACGCATTTGCTACATACGGCCATTTATTTACACATTACTAAAAAAATGAAGAAAAAGATATGGTGTAATGGGTGTAAAAACATCTTTCATCATTCGGCTGAAATAGTGATCTGTGTGAAGTGTACTTACAGCATGACTTCAGTTCAAACCGTTGTAACAAAGCATTCGACCTACTGAAGACGGCCTGGGTTGTCGGAGAACGAGGTTTGGCGAGACATCCTCTCCCTGGTCTTTTTACAAAGGCAATAAGGACGAAGTAGCTTTTCATTTAAAGCAACACGGCTAATTTTATGCTGCTCAATGTTGATTTCCCTGAGTGTACTGCAATATTTGCCGCATCGAAAAAAATCAGAATGGTTGTGTCCACAGTTTTTCACCTCAGATTGTTATCTAAAATGATCGACACACCTTCACCACTGCGTTTAACACAAATTTAACTCGAAGTTTCGCATGGTCAACCTGTTTTTTCATTTTTTCTATCGACCTATGAAAACGGAATTTGTCAATGAAGTAATGGTTGCAGAATAGCACCACTGCCTAGTGATAGCCAACGCTTGCAGCTAAGCCGCGAATTCGAAACACTCTGAAACATCCTTGGAATTCACTGTAAATCTTGACCACAGGCTCATGTCAAAGTGTTCGACACTGCATTTGCGCAACGCCTCTTGAAAGTTGAAGCGACTGAGATTTTTCTCACAATTTGCGACCAAGCAGACATGATGGAGAAACGCCCACTGACTGCCTGATCACTGCAAGCAAAAAATCATGTTCTGCAAGCTATCAGCCGAGGATTAGCCGACTATCAGCGGTCTGCAAGACGCGCCCAAGAGCGTGGAAATATTGAAAGTAATCCTATTGCTGCTTGCTTGCGACGATCCTTTTTGCAAAGTCAAGTCCTGCCCGGAGTCTGTCGAGTTCAGTGCATAACCTACAGACCTCTCGCCGGAAAAAGTGTTTGAAGAGCGTTCAGCGCCGCAGCAAACATGCAGTGAGCGCACACCTGCAGTGACATAGTTCTGGTGACAGTCGCTAGAGTTGAAGATGATCGCGGTAGGCCGACGGCAAGCAGCAGTGAATTCGACGTTGAAGCCATTGTCACGATTTTTGCGCGAACAAGCGTAATGGCTTTTTCTGCACCTGCGTTCGAGATTTACGTCACAATTGATGTTCAGCAGCTGAGCAAGGAAAAAATGCGTCTCGTGTCGATCAGAGTTTAAAAATGTCAGCGCTAAAAAATTATAAGAGCTTATAATTGCGCGCGCTTGCCAGCAATCTACAAACTTAAGATTGGAGGCCGCGAACTCGCGACTGGGTATCGGCACTCGTGCGATTAAGCGGTTTTGTATGGAGGCTTTCGCTTAGGTAGCTTGACAATTTTAAACGGATTTGACAGTTCAAAGCTCGAGATTTTCCTGTGGCTCTCCAAGACGAGCATTCAGGTTTAAGATGTCAGTGACATTTCGGATAAGGTCGCGCACTGGTTTTAATCGCTTTTTCGTTTCGTCAAATGTCTTAAATTTTGCGCACAATCATCCATTGCAAATGCACAGCATCAATGGGATAGATGCCTTTTTTCTTCGGGAGGTAAAAAGATGCAAGGTTTTGTGTCACTCAAGTCTTGAATCTTTAAACCGACGCGTATTTCGGATCATTCAATTCTGAAAAGTCTGAGACTTTACGTCATGGCCAAAAAGAATGAATTGGCTAAATCTCTGAAATGTTGCTTAAATTGCTGACTGCGTGGGATCGTTTTCATGGCATTTGCGGTCGGTGCGAGAAATGGCCGCCTTCAAGTCCTATTTCCGATCCCCCAGGTGGCAACCAGTATCGCTCCATTTAACAGGCTCAACTCCCATTCAGATACTTTGGTTCAAGGTCTAAGTGCGATCGTGCAGGTCATCTAACGGTCCGGAAAACGACATCCCGGAATTCCAGACGTCGTTCAGAGTTCCAGCTTTCGGTCTCCTCCACCAACGTGACCGTAAACGAACTACTTGTACCATAAACAACTATCATCGCTGACACAGCTACATTCCGTGTCCGTTAAGCAGGGATTCGAAACATCAACATCGCTGTGTTGTCAAGCGTTCCCATTGGTCGATTCGACGCGTGCGTAGAGCAGCATCGCGGGCAGTCGAGCGGAACGCGCTTCCAGGTGTTGGTTTCACCGCAGATCCCAAAATGACGGGTCGCGCACATCCCCGAGTAATCCTTCCATTCAAGTTCTAGAAAAGCAACAGTCGCGTCTAGTTACAGAGTACTAAAGTTCTTTGGTGGCGACCGGTACCCTGCGACAAAGCGTTGCGCTCAAGCCCACGACGCAATACCGCAACAATCCAGAGCTATTTTATTGGCAATTTAGAACGAATTGCGTGCCTATTCAAGTAGAGCGCGCTGTTCTCTGCGACGGAGCAATTTCGTCATTTTTTACATTAATTTCCTTCTCCCGTTGAGCCCTCACACTGGGACAAAAGTATAGAAAATCCTGAAATGGGGCGTGGGTTCTATTTATTCAAGAGAAGTTACAGTATTGTTGTTCATCTCGCCAAGTAGTTTTCCCATTAAAACGTTCTGGTGATTTTTTCCAGCGGTCGGTGGCGCTTAAATTCAATGCATTTAACTTTCGATCAAACTTTTTTGTTTTTCTGGGTGGCCGAGTGATCAGAGCAAAATATTGTTAGCAGAGGTCACGGACGACTTTCACTTTTTCTGAGAAAAGTGGCAGTTTATATTAGACATTTGTTGATGGCAAAGGGTATTGCACAAGCAAACTTGACATTATATCAGTTTTTTTCTATCACTCAAGGCACTGATAACAACGCTTCAAAATCCACCAGTGTCATATGCTTAAAAAGGATGGTAGCGCGCATCGAATAAGTATAGAAACAGTTTGCTACGAAGAACATGTTCACTTCTCCCTCTGAGAAAATCGTACACTGAGCAATATTTGTTTCAGTGAGCTTGCAATTGCGCAACCATGTAGACCAAGGGCGGATCCAGCCAGTAAGTTTAGGGGGAGCGATTTCAGTAATATTTTGCAGTCAAGTCTCATTACGAGTTCACTACTGTAAGCGACATGAAGTATACTTCACAACACTGCTGTGACAAAACAATGGGGATCCAAATGGGCCTTATATCGCGAATGCTGTTTTCCGAATTGTACAAAATCATGGTGAAAAATGTTACTTTCGTAGGTTTTACGGGGGACGATCGCCCGCCCCCCCCCTGGATTGACCGCTGATGTAGACACACAACTAGTGACGCGTGATATACATACGATATCAAATTTTGGAATGTTGCAAGTGCGTGAGAATGAGATTTCACTGCGCAAATGGTCTGGTGGTACTGCGCATTGCGCACCTCAGAAGGAAGCACTGAACGTGCTGACTGACAGCCATTTTGTCATTACGATTGAAACAAAGGAACGGACAATAATTTGTTGTGTTAAAATGTTCACAAGTAAGTCGACAAATTGTTTTCAAAAAATCATGTCAAGGCCATTATTAAATCTATTACTGACGAAATAAGTTGTGTTTTTGCCATCAATTCGCACAAACAGCAAATTAAACCAATTGTTTTAAGTCGATGCCGCGAACGTATTCCAGCATCACCGTGAATACTTGTGCTTGGTTGCGTACTAAACTCAGTCTCATGCAGTTCACAAAAAAAATGAAAAGAAATGAAAAAAGCTTTAAAAATGCAACATTGGAATGAAATTTGCATGGAACGGCCGACTTTCATTAAAGTTTCGCAGAAAAAGTTTTTTTGGTTCGTGAAAGCAAAACTTTCAGCAAAATCTTGGCAGATACATTTTGCATTTGCGACGAAAGCGATGGAAAATCAACAGTGGCAGGAAAATGCAACTTATAAACAACATACCCAAGTCTGCTTTTTAAAATTTTTCAGGGGTCGGCGGTAACTTTTTCGGACTGCTAGCCCACTTCAGGGGGTCAAGAAAGCACACTAGGCCTAAAGACACAAGGTTTCCGAAGAGGGGTTGTTTCAGTTAATGAGTCAGACACGACTGAAGACATGCATGTTAGGCACACTAGCCGCGTAACGCAGTTTGCCACAGAAACAGGTACAGAACATTGTTTTGGAGACCTTTCAAGGTAATTGCACAGGATGACGTTAATTCGCAAACGCTATTGGTCGGTTGCTCTTAACGGTTGACTGAACACTTGTACACACAGACCTTCATTTGCAGCTCACATTCAAGTCAGATCCATGCCAAACGCCGCGTGGGATTCAAACGCGCTGTAGCTTTCGAACACTGCGAAATCCATATAGTCAGTCGCAAAACAAAACGCTGTTTTAGTGGGCAAAGAAACGAAGTGAATACAACAATCAGACAGCATCAGTGCTCTCAACTATACATTAGTTGACTTTAATCAAAAGTAAAGTTGTTCGGTGAGAAACATGATGTTGACTAGAACTGTCTATCATTAACTCAAAAACTAAACGCCCGCGATGTGTTGGTGACTAATTCTACCCTGCTCTTGCGAACCAGTAACAATGCAGCACACGGACCCACGTTGGCACGGTGTTCTGCGCTCAAGCAGTAAGCATTTAATTTTAGCAAAGTATAACATCAATAATATCAACTCGACGACAGCATTTGCAACCGTGAACAAATATGTCCACCTAAATAAACCCTTACCCCAGGCCCAGACACCAGCACGATTGATCAAAATCATGATTTTTTTTAAATAAAAAAATCAGATATTTTCGATTCAAATTCGTTTCTTTCATTTCAATCAAATTTTTTTATTTTTATGATTTTTTGATTTAATGTGTAGGGGGTGGCCACCAATCACTAGTCAGTTTTAATTTTAACAATATATTTTAATATAACTTTTTGTGCTTTCTCAATTTCATGATAGTGGCAGAAAATCCCTTGCATTTGGTGACCGAAAAGTGTGGTCTTCAATACCAGACTTTAAGTCTGTTACCTTCAAATGGAAACTTAAAGAAAACTTCTTACATGACAAAGATACATAATTATGTATTTTAGTAACATTTCACTTATCAAGAACAAAATGCTGAAATTTCAGTAATTTGGATAAATGTAATTTTGTTCGGTTTTCATGTATCTTTGCTTTTTTGTTTCTCGTTCTTTCGTGTGCACATCCCATTTTTTCGGCATGAAATTACACTGCATAGTTTTTTTGTACCTTATCAATTAGTTTTTTTTTAACTTTATATTTTTATACTTTGTTTAAACCTGTTGTGACCACACGAAATTTCCTCAATTAAATTTGATCCACTCCTTTGTGTGCATAGACATAGTGTATTCATCTGTAAATTTACTTCACCATGTTCTATATTTGTTTGTTTGTTTTTCTAAATGTGCTTATTTGATTTCCAACTGTTGTTTTTCAACACTTTAAAAAAGTGATAAATGTGGTTGGTTGGCTAGATAACCGCCATGGTCCTTCACCAATCCTATGCGACACACTGACACTCTGTGCTTAAATTGATCAGTTATTTTGCCATTGTTTTCATTTATTCTAACGTTCACTGACAGTTGGTTTACTTATTGCGCGATGGCTCTTTGTATCGTTTCCGTTTAATAGCTGAGTCATATAAAACAATAAATAAAGAAATCAACCAATCAATCATGTACAGCAACTAGAAACAGCTGAACTGTCATTCAAACTTTCTTTACGCTTATGCAATCTTCCTTAATGCAAATCAGGTCTCAACACCAGTATACAAAACGAAATATTTATTGAATTGACAATATCTAAACAATCAGTTTAACAAGACACTCATGGCATGTTAAAAAGCCTGTACATAATACAAGCTTGAGAACCTCTTCGGTGCCAAGTCGATTACGGATCTTTGAATGTATATAAGTCCAAAAGTGGAAAATGCTCGGTCCACATCAGCGTTTAATTGCTTTTAATTTGTGTCTTCATATGAAGTCTCTCCTTTCTTCGCTAATGTAAGTGAAAACTTATTAGGTTGCTAATTAAATGTGTCATAGAAATCACACAAAGCTTTAAAACTGCGTATGATTTTTGCTTGATTTTTTTGTTTTTAAAAGAACACACAAAATCCGCAGACATCTTTCTGTGTCGTTCTAATATTTACAAATAGCGTAATTGTGACGTAAAGTAACCTTGCGAAGTTGGAAAGAAGCAGAATATCTGGATTGTATGAACACAGAAGGGTAAGTGTAATAGAACAAAGGCAAAGGAATAATAGAATGGCCCCGAAGAGGCGTTGATCTTGCTCTGGCGCCGTGGGAAGTAAAATTAGGCCGGATGTAATGGTAAGTAACTAGGAGTGCACTAGGACGGAATGGAACACTAGCTAGGCCGCATCCGGCCTAAAGGCCGAGGGTTGACGGCCCCCGAGGGTTGGCTTTCCAGTTTTCTCTTCGCCGTTTCGTATTATAGCTTAAAGATATGCAAGTTGTAGGTTTATCTCTAGTTTCATCAAAACCTTTGCCTGTTTGAATAAATTATTGTTAAAACACGACAATCTAAAAGGCATTCAACACACTTTTCTCACTCGAAAAAAGATTTAAAAGTGGCCATGTATACCATGTATGTTTTTTCAAAATCAGCTCGTCGATTGAACCGCAACTTATTCAAATCCAACCATTCATCCAAGAGTGGCAAGCATTCGAATCACCTGTAATGAGTGCAAATCACCTTTAGAAACAAAATAAGAAAGTTTGAAAAAAATTTCCCATACTGTTTCTCGAAAGATACTGTTTCTCTGTTTCTCTGTTTTCTCTGTTACTGTTTCTCGAAAAACTCTTCGACAAGCTCTTGGCTGAGTAGCATATTCGGTAACTCGATCAGCTTGTGCTTTTTTCCGAGTTTCAAAACCTGCAATTATCCAATTCCAGACGAAAACACCTGGCAAAGGAAAAGAAATGCGTGATGCGAAGTATTATGCCGGCACCATGCTTTCGCGGTCTCTCTGTCAGAACACAATCAGGAGTGGCGGTTGGCACGTTGCGAATGGCATGCTGAGGCCTCTTGAACTTTGGCTACGCATCAGTTTCCGAGACGTGGGAAAGGAGAAAAATTTTGGGCTGGGTACGCAGCGGTGCGACTTGTCTTCCTCTGCTCTTAAATAAGATATGTTAATCGAAGATGGCGTTGAAATGTTAATAGGTGATAAACGCGATAAAAGTTGCATTCAGATATTTTTTTCGAGGTTGCTATCACGCTGGTGGAAAATGTTTGGGACGAAGCTTAGTATTGTGTTGGGCGAAATCGTACCGTGTACTGCTGGCCAAACTTTTTTTTACGAAAACCACAGTCCTCCTCGCTATTAGGCATTTGCCTCTGCACATGCTTGTGGTTGTCGGCTGGAGTCATCCATGATGCTGCAAGATCATGGCAGGTGCTTGTAGAAAAAATCGAACTTTTAAATAAAAGTTTTATCCGCTCAAGTCAGCGGTGCGGATTTTGTCGCATGAACGTAAATTTCCAAACTTTTTGCTGCGGAAGCGCCGCTGAAGTAGTCGACTAAAATTTCCACGGATGGCACGGTCTTAACACTTCCGATGGAAAGGAAAAGCTGCGAGAACATACTTTACTTTCGCTATGAATTAAGTAAGTCCATGCCGCCGAGGAACATGGGCTGCTGGTATAGGAACTTGAACGAAACACAGACTTAGAACTTTTTCAAGACCTTCACGGGTCCAATGCACAAGCGGTTAGCACATGGAAAAGACGGATCGATGAGCAAAGGAATAATACGAAGACACTTACCCTTTTCGTTTAACTCGAAAGTTTCACCAAAGGAAAAACAATGTTAGAAAATATTTTCTTAAAATCTAAAGGTTTAAAACATAGGCCTACAGGCAGGGGCGTAAAGAAGTTAGATGGCGCCCGGGGCAAGAAGCATGTTTGGCGCCCCATGTTCGAACTTGAGGTCTTTTTGGAAGCAAATGCACTGCATTCAAGAAAGCACTTGTGACATTGTTGGGATTTTTCGGCGCCCTCCGCAGTCATTCGGCGCCCCCATAGTGATTCGGCACCCGGGGAATTGTGCCCTCTTGCCGCCCTCGTTACGCCCCCTGCCTACAGGCTGATGGAACTTACACAGTAGGCTAGGTCAAAACTCGGTGTTGCCTTTGGTGCTTTGTTTAACACACTTCTTCGATACTGTTTTGTTAGTTTCAAAAACCTTGTGAAAAAGTACTATGTCTGTAAACTATTTATCAATAGACCTAACTTCGAGCGCATCAGTTGAGAATAGAGAAATTTGTTTTTTCGATTATTGTGAATGAATAAAAAAGCAAAAAAAATTTTGAATTTGTTTTACTTTCAAATAAAATCTCCACATCTGAACGTAGTGCGGCTCTAAAAATTGCTAAATAAGAAGTCCATGCATTATGATTCGAGTAAGTGCTTTAAATAAAAGATTGAAAAAGACTCAACAAACTCAACAAAACGTAACCAAAATCTACACGTCTTTTACCATTTGTCTAACAATATAAAAACTTATGACGTGGGCGGTTATACCACTATTTTCAATGATAATGACTGCCCGAGTGATAAGAAAGACAAAATTGTCTAATTTCAAATTATTTCTCATGTTCCTTCAGGAATCACAATCACGGCTATGATTGAGTGGACAGTGCACACATCACGGGAAGGCATCGCCCTCTTGTGGCGTTTGTGTGACTGCTGCGCAATAAAAAGCTGTCACAGCCTTTGTTTTGCTTCATCGCAACCGTTCGTCGTATCAGTGGCGTTGTGTTTTGATTATGGCGAAAACTGCTCAGGTTGTCAAACGTCGCCTAAAAAATATTCTTAGCAAGCGGTACCAGCATATAGCGTGATTCTTGTGTGAAAAATACCTTGTTCTTGAAGACAATGCGGGATTTTGATGTGTGAAGGCCCGTGTGCGCAAAGCCATGTGGAAGCCTTTTGTTCCATGTGAATAATCTTTAGACTTTGAACTGACAAGATGACTGAAAATTAGTCACACACACACTGAGACGGAATCACGTAACGTGTTAAAGGAGATCTGTGACTTAACGAGTTTTGGCGTTGTGGCAAAGTCGCTGATGATATCGCCGAAGTCAATTTGTCGCAACATGTCATCTTCACTGCTCATCAGTGTCAGATTATCCATAAATTTCAGTTTGCTAAAGTAGTCTCAAACCAGCTCCGCACTCTACCATACCAAGCTTTCCAAAACAAAATGTTATAACGAATTCGCGTATTCGTTTCACAAACTTAGCAGTTTGCAAATTTCTAACACAAGTTTATAAGTTAATAAAATAAAGTCTAAACTACGCATTCATGTGAAGGTCCGTGTATGGCCGCACACAGCGCACACGCCTACATTTGGCAAGAATTAAGCTCCTTTGCTATATATCTGCCAAAACCACAGCAAACACTGCAACCAACCGCTGTACTACGCTCAAAATTTTACAAAAGCTCATTGTTTATCACTGCTCAAACAACGTAAGGAGATTCGCGCATTGTCGTGAAACTAGCATCGAATTACCACGCAAAGCATTTTTAAAGAGTGTGATTAACATGAAGCTTTTTCGTCAAGTCTCAAGTATTTCAAACCAAAGCTTCTACTGTAGTGGGGGCAACTTTTCAAAGATAGAGGGTGCCATCAGTGGGCCATGATAGAGGGTGCCATCAGTGGGCCATGAAACGTCAGAGGGCCGCTCCATTCCAAATCGAGCGGGCGATGCGTTTTAAAACAATACAACATAGACAGCAGGTTGACAAAAAAAAAACAAATAAATTTCACAAACCAGCACAATCAATTTAATGAAAAAAATGTTTCTGGTCACAATTTTGCAAATCTTTCAAAGTCTGTCACAAAGTTGGTGCGTTTACATTTGTGTCTGCATGACACCACCGGGAGCGCCCAGAAGCCCGTACAGCAGTAGTTTCACAACTTGTTTGTCGGCGGCAAATTTGCAACTCCGTTTTATTCACGCGACACACCGAAGCTATTGAGTGAAACGGAGCTTATCGAAACGACCTCTTTAGAAGCGTTAACCTGAACCTTGCGCTTATTGTTCCTGTATGTATTACATTATAATACAAACATCCTAGAGCAGACCTGCATAACCCAGAAAGTTCGAAGCTCCGAATTATCAACATAAATTTGCAACGGGCTGCAAAATCTATTTAATTTCGATGTAGAGATTTCGTTGCAATATGGAAGATATTACAGAAAGACAATTACGTATTCGAGGTCAAGCTTTTGCAGCATTTTTTGCAATTGAGAAAGCTTTCTCGGGACGTATTTTGTGCAGGCCTGTCTTGGAGAGTAACGGACACAACTGCATAGTTTCTTGGAAGCTCAACGACACAACCACCAACCGCACTTATGGCGCATGCCAAAGAATACAAAGCAGTAGCAGCTATAGACACAATACAAACTCACTACAAAAATTTTGCGACACACCTGGAAAGCAGTGCTGCAGTGGGCCGCAGTTTGTCCACCACTGCTCTACAGTATAACAGCGAAAGTGGCCATAGTTACCCAATTCGTTTCTGCGATGACCGCGAGCAGGCTTTGACTGCGATAAATGTGGAACATGATCTTTCGGAGCGTTGCCAGAATGCCAGGTTGTACCTTTCTGATCCACATTTTTAGAAACAAGTGGTTTTTGCCGTTCTTGGACCTCACAAAAGTTTTCAAACTTTTGAACCTTTCTCACTCAATATTGACATAGTTGCGTTCTGTTGTTTGAAAGTACAAAAAATGACTGAAGCCTTGACAGCATAGTGACGTTTCCTTGTCAAATTACGACTTTAATGATATTTTGTAGCCCCTCACTTTTATCAGTATCATTCAGTCCGTTCAGTGACTGGATTTTTTATCATCATTGATCCATCATGCCAAGGCCTTCGCCAATAGCGTGCCCGGTTAGCATTTGTAGGTGCTATAGAAAATCCTGTCCTGTGTACCACGTTACGAATCACTTTGAAATCTTGTGTTCTACTGTTGCTTTACGTTGAAAGTTACGGAAAATTTGTATTTTAGCTACTGGGGCAGATTTGCTTGAACCTTGAAAATTTTGACCGGTCTGTTAGTTTCCAAGTGTGAACCTTTTCAGTCTAAAGTTGCGACCTCTTTTCTATTCTGCATCTGGCAACCAGTGACGTAACCAGAGGTTGGAGTCAGGGGGGGCAAAACTCAGCTGAATGGGTCCACTAGCCAACACTCAGAAAATCGTTAAGAAATGATAGTTATTCTTGATTTCGTGGATGTCTATAGCTAAAAAAAACGAGAACACCCCGAAAAACACGAAAAAACAACAACCTACTGAAGACCAAAAGAATACTAAATATCAAAATGTCAGCTAAAGGGGCCCAGTTTTTAGATTTAGCTTGCCAGGGGGGTAGCTCTCCCCCTTCCCCCGTCACTTACACCACTGCTGGCAACCCTATTTTATTGCAGAGAGGCTGTTAGTAATACGTTAATTCGCATTAGTCCTGCATTTTTTTCTTTTGCCCATTTGTTTGCAAGGAGAGGATTTACTAGCGAGAAAACGCAACTGGGCCCACGTAGCTTATCAGTTAACACATTATTTTACGCCTGTTTAGCAAAACAAATGCCACGTGCCCAATCTTGTAAGCAGAATAGTTTATGCCTATGGGTATTTTCGAGGTGGCACATCGTGCGAGACAAAGCGTTTGCTTTCGTGCTTAGCTCTCCTGGATACTCTCCGCTAAACACCTTCGTCTCCACAGTCTTCCATATGGGCAGAAAATTGTGAAAACGACACTTTCACCTCAAAGCGGCAACTGGCACTTGTGTGCAGTTTCAAATTTGGTTGGATATCAGCGTGTGTTGAAAGTAGACTACGATTCTGAACAAGCCAGAAGATAGCTTACAAAGGGACAGTGCAGTCTCTTGCACAGGAAATGGATTATACATAAGCAGCCACTCGCCGGTGTCCGCACCTGGCGCACACACTGCGGTGCAAGCCCAAAATACATCCGGACTTTGAAGAGAAAAACCTCGGCCAGACAAGCGGAAGACTTTTTCCGGCAACTTGTCATTACAGCTGCATAAAAGGAAACCCGGCCGAAGTGCAACGACAAGTCACACGAGACCGGCCACTTGAACTGCTGTTAAAATTTCTCTCGGACTTAATAGCGTGATTGAGAATTCCTCTGATGACGGTAAAGCGAATGCTGGGGAGGGCTAGCAGTAACCATTCTCGCTGCCATTTGCTCGACCTTCTATGTGAAAAACTGACTGAGGTTTCCTCTATAAAGGCCCGCAAAGTCGCCTCAACCGCATTAATTTGTACTTGCCTTGGCCGCAACAACTTGACTATGAAAAGCGAAGCGGTTAATTACAGCTTTCTAGTCCAATTTCACAGATGCACCAGAATTTTTTTACTTGCAGACGTGAAAGCCGGATGACATCGTTCGGTATTGGGTCTTAAAAAATCCACTTTGTCATTGTTCTGGATCCTATATTTTGTCGAAAACATATCAGTGGATTAGTTGGAAACGCACATTTGCACTTAAGCTTAGCATCTGTTTTTAAACTGAAGGTTTAAAATTTCCAAAGAAATATACCGGTCGTCTTCAAATCCGCACTTTTACAACCAAAATCGGATTTAAAATCAGGACGTATAGGTAATAGGGACGAGTCAAACCAGAAGCAAGTTTTGATTTTCAGATTTCGAGAAGGACGTAAGTGGCAACCCATCAACTTAAGCAAAAGATGAGGGAAATGGATATTTGCTCTAACTCCCCAGTATATAAAGAACATCTTCGAAAAACTGCTACTAAACAGTTTGTTTCATTTAAGGAGGGCAGGTTCTTATGAAATAATCTGCTTCCTTTGCACGCTTTTTGTAATGCGTGATCAAAGACCACGGAAAGCAGAGTGCGAGACGAAAAAGTGGATATCACATAAGCGTAGTGCCGACAGCAATTTTCAGTGCCGCAACTCGATCGGAGACAACAAAACGACACCGCTTTAATTAAAATCCAGTTTCATCGATTGTTGTACAAATCATCTTCGACAAGAAGAGAAGATTTAATATCTTGCTTTTGATAACTGTCGGCATTCATGTACTTTCGAAGTAAATTTATAAAGCGCATACTTCTCAACTTACTCACATTCAAAGAAAAATAGGGCAGATCTCATTTTCAAAGGTAAAAGCAACGAGACGATTAACTTTCTTGATAAATTCGCAATATTGTGAACTGTAGCCCTTGTTACGCCCAAAGGTCGTTACGCGTGGGTAACGCAACAAGGAAAATTTAAATTTACTAGTAATGATAACCTGCACTGTCTGCGACATAGCAGTGAGCTCGTGATGTTATGCCTAGTCGTTGTTTTGTATCAATCTAAGTTAGATCTGCTTACTGCTGCGGTGCCCAGGTTCGGGCGCAGGAGATGGGAGCGCTTGGAAGGGTATCGCCCCCCCCCAATATTTTGCTTTCCGG
>JGI24022J15233_10004293_pt1 | contig 14659 bp, 12 predicted proteins | sample Ectturendosymbi2_FD_15233 | JGI IMG/M metagenome (IMG submission 15233) | reverse complement strand
GACCTCCATCAGCGAAAAACGTTTTTTTATCACGTGATGCTTGCGTAGCGTAGTCAGCAAACTTGTACCATAATACCTGGGCCCCGTTCGTGGTCCACATCTTGCCTCCGCTTATGACGAAGCCGCCCCCATCTTCCTTTGCTGTGGTCGTAATCCCAGCACAATAAAAATTAACAGTCAACCGAACGCTGTTCAAGTGAAAGTTCATAGAATTCAAAAAATGCAACAGGAAAAAGGTTTTCAAATATCGACAATCAAACCGACACACGTGAAAATGTTTGCTTTTGCTTCAAAAGCACAAGTTCACAAAGTCCTACGTTTGATTGAACACGGAAGTAAGTCACAAAATGAGTCAGGAGACTTGACAAACGAATTGTATTTTGAAATTTTTATGGTATACAGAAAAAGGAGCAATAATAAAGTTGCCCTTGCCATTCACGATGAGTAAGATGGAGATTCAGCGATAAACCATTAGAAGGACAGTCTTGATTTCGATCTGCCCCAAACCTGCGGCAGTGGCCAACGTTTTTTAAACAGTGTCGTAGTTAAGATGTAGTTAAAGAAAGGGGTGGAGGGGCGAAGTTGTTGCTTTCACCCGATTTACCCATTCTCAAGCGAAAACAGCAGGAGCGTGTCATGTGACACAATCAACGCCGAAACCGTCAGGAGACGACGTGGCGATCCAAGCATAACCCTCCTATGTTGACACTCTTAGATTTTTTTGATGTTTTCGGAACACTGCTGGAACCACAGTGGAGAGCAAAATTTCACCGCAACTACAGTGGAGAGCTACATTTTACCTATACAGTCGAATAGTACCCCACGTACGAAGTTAAATGAGACAAAGTAAATGACCTGCTAGCTTGCTGTTCAGCGAGTTTAAAGCTTCATTGCAAACATCAGTGACGGCGAGATTGCGTCCGAGTGTATCGGACATTTCAGCCAAAAACTATTTTACTTTTTCCTTTATATTTTCTTTTTTCAACCCACGCAAAAACTCACCGGCAACATCCGACCCAGCGCCAACCTCGCTCACACCAAAGCAGGACACCACGTCTTCCTTGATCGAGGGACTGAGGAAGAGTTGCCGCAGTGCTTTGCTTCCAAACTTGCAACGGCAAACCAGGCAGCTGTAGAAGTCCGGTGCGTAACGTTGAGCATGATGGTAAATAAAGATGAGACTGAAGATGGGTTTTTGGTGTAGGCTGCGGTTGTAATATAAAGCTTTTTGGGAAAAAAAAAACCACAAAAACGTATAGAAATGTTAACATGAATGAGATTTCTTACCATGGATCACGATTAGACCAACCAGCATTTAAAACTCCAATGTATCGGTTAACTCAGCAAAAACTAGCACGTGTTTGCGTGAAAAGTGTTTTGTCACATACGTTTATTTATTACTCAACATTTTACAAATTTGGCGAGCGTTTTCGCACGATCGAAATTTGATAAAAACTGAAAAAATAGAGAACAAGCCTAAAACATCGCAACGAAGGTTGTCGTTAAGTCAGTGCGGGTGCTGGCATGCCGCAAAGACATAGTAGGTCGACAAAAGGAACAGGACACGTCAGTATACCTCGCCAGGGAGGGGGTGGCGACATCTGTCTGTACACCGATCGCCATCGGAACTGATCCACATTTTATATTTCCAAGTTCTTCAGCAACTGCGACGCTAAAGGTGTAGTCCAGACCTAATCCTCCGTTTTCTGCAGTTAAATAAATGCGTTCGAAGTGATCACGTGATGTTGGATCGGAAGATACAGCCACCGCTCAATTGAACGGAAAGGAAAACTGTTAAAAACTTCAAAAACAGCCGAGGAAATTTCTATTTCTTTCATAGCGATTCGTATTTCGCTTCTGACGTCTCAGTATACACGAGCTTTGGTACGTCATAACGGGACGGGGAAATATAGCTGCGGGTGTGTGTTCGCATAGATACAAAAACAGTTTTTTTTCAAAAATACCATCTACCTCCCGGTCAGATCTGTTTTGTTCACCACATCCCTTGTCAACAGCCTGCAAATTTAAGCATGTAACCCGATAACGACTAACCAAACTAACAAGCAAGTGCTGCTTCGAGCGCACTACAGAGGAATCCTCTCCCAATACGAATCTGTTAAGTATATCCAGGGCAAAATGTAGGTCACGAAGTGTGGAATTTCATCCAGTTTAATCAGCAAATGCACACTCGTTTCCTCAAAACAAAATTGTACTTGAAAGTCCACGCAACAGGCAGCGAAGCGGTAGGAACATACTTTTCAAGTAGGTCAGTGGACTGAGTTAAACTTCGCCAACAGACCCAAGCAATGATAGTTTTGCACGCCATACGTTTTTTGGGATAGCCGCCGATTAACGAATGCGCTTGACGTTTAAATCGTTCAGGTCAAAGTTTCAGCTAAATCAAATATTTTCTGAAATTCAACGATACCTGGAAAAAGGCTTTGCTTGAAAGAACACTAGTTCGCCCAATCTGTGCTGACCCTCAGAAGTCGGGGGGGGGTCAAAAATCAGAACGTAACCTATTCACGCTTACCAACATAACAGCCAATATATTTTTTTGGTGCGAAAGAGGAAGTTCAAAAGTCTGTTTTGTAGGATTTTCCCCCATTGCGGAAGATCTGAATCACGATCAATGTTGGTATTTCGCTTCTCCGCTACTCACCGGTAGGTTTGTTGACTCCAAGAAAACCAGCTTCCCCCAGCTTCTTAAAAAGCTCGTGCGCTGGAAAAGCACCTTGCTCCTCCCGTGCGTCGACGAACGGATTGATGTTGTTTTCAATTATCTGGAGACAAACGTGTCAAGATTTCTCGAAGCGAAATGATTGTGAGTTTTTGTTGAACTGAAAGGAAAATGGTGGGGACATTTTTTGGTACGTGTATGAGGAGGTCGCACTATTTTTCGGAAGTGAAAAGGATCTTTTCGTTTAACATGAAAAATACCAAAACGACAACTCTTCTCAGTTTCTTAAGCAGAGCGCTGAACTTCATTGCGCTGACACAGAACACACTTAAAATTGACACAGAGCATACTTAAATTTGGCTTAGAACACACTTAAATTTGATATAAATCACACTTAGATCCTTCCCAGAACACACCCAAAGCTGACACAGAACACATAATAGGCCTAAGTTTCAGCATCGACCTGTTACAGTCAAGGAAGTAGCCTTTCGCAAATACTTTCAATATTCACCACGAAAAAGGCTGCTTGTGATAGCAATAAAAAAGTTTCGTTTTGAACGCTAGGTATAATCAGCCCAGGTTCTGTAAGCCGACAAACCTTTTGTGTGTGTAATGCAAGAAAGAGTTTTCAGAACAAAACGAAAATAAGAACCTTCCTCAGGGAGCTCCTCAGCTTTTCATGGTCGTTGGTGAAAATGCTTTCATCCTCCAAATCCCACGAACCAGTGGTTGTGTCGACTGAACGAGATAAACGCCATTTGTGAGTTGATGTCAGCGAAACACTGAAACGAGACATGTCAATCATTGCATATACAGCAAAGCATTGAAACCGCTGTTCGAAGCGCTTTCCACTGAAGATTTGAAAATAATTCCCAGTGTTCCCTCAAAGAAATTTCTACACCGAGCAAATCTTTGTTTTGTTGCTCACGAAGCGCATGCAAATAACCAATGTCAAATGCCTGTGCAGCTTGGGCAACGATCACAGATTCGATAAAAACGGGTTTTACGCGAAGCACCGGAAGTGCAATTGATGACGTTATGTCAGGTGGGGGTGAAACACACGCTCGATTCTATGATGTTCTGAGAGAAGAGAAAACTAGGCGAGAAGCATGACGTAACTTACCATTGCGCAACCTTGCACAGTGACGTGGGAGACGAACTCTTCCGCAAGAACAAACAAACTTGTGATGTTAGTATCCCCAGACAATGCTTCTATTTGTTAACTTGCCTATGTCTGAAGCACAAACATGCCATCAATTGCCTTCGGTTGGAAAAAGCAGATTCACAGAAAATTAGCGAAACAAACAGCAGATATCTTCTTTTATAAAATAACCTTACTCTTCGTGTTTTGCTGTGATGCGAGCTAATTTTGCCACAAACACACTTTGTTGTCAAGTAACTTCAAACAGCCCATTATTTTGTGTGAGAAATGCAGAAAAGGTGCGTGGCCAGGTTTTAGTGGATGGGTGGGGCCTGGGGCCAAAGAAATACGGGGAGGGGACACTTTCAGTGAAAGAAGAACAAAAAAGATCATCACCCATTGCCAACAGGAGCACAAGTTGATACTTCGAGGACCCGGAAACCAGGGTACCCCACTGACGATTACCCTGAGTCCAGGGAACAGGGTTGATACCAAGACCCAAAATTTAAAACTCGGGCAACAGTAACAATGAGCGGAGTGAACACAAACCCAAAGTCGTTTCGATGAAGCATTCGACCAATAGGAAACACGCATTTGAGACCTTGACCAATTGGAAAGCAGGCATTGACGAACACCGGTCAAGATATAAGGAACGTGCATAGAACGCGGTTTCAAAGCACAGAACCATCAACAGGCGCAGCGCGGCAGGTCACTGTTTTTGATGTTCGAACAGGCCTCTCACAAACACGACCACGACCGGCGTCCAAACAACGAGGCCTGGTTCTGTCAAAATCTGCAGTCGAGTGGCGTCATGGAAAACGGTGACCGCTCCGCTTAGATCGCTTTTAAAAATGCCGTTTGCAACCGCAAAACGGATACGCGTTGTGACGTCACAGGCGCTGATTTACAAAACAACCGAGGCTTGAACATCAACAAAGTTTTCAGATCTTGCAACCGGTGATGAACGAGGTGCGTTGAAAGAAAGATCAACGCAGCTTTGAATGTAAAGAGTTAGTGAGTGATCCAGGACGAAGGAGAATAACCGGGAGAGGAACACAGTAATGCAGGAACACAGTAATGCAACACACAAACACGCATCACCGATGTAAGTTAAAAACACATTTTTGTCACTGCGTGAATCTGAACCGTCGTAAGAAAATATATCAGGAAGAAAATAAACGTTTTTGAAAACTCTGAGGTTGAAGTTAACGACCTTGGAGGTTTTTTCATCAAACAATCGACTGATGGTTGCTCAGAAGATTAATGGAAACGTTTCAGGTATTTTTCAGATTAAAACGTTTTCATCATTTTCCAACTGGATACAAGGCTGTGGAAAAAGGAAGGCAGCGACAGAATACGTTTTTACGTAAAGTTATTTTTTCGTCAGCTTGTTACAAAAATACAATTGCTGCAAAAAATTACCCAACGTTCGGGAAGTCATTCATCAATGAACAAATTAAGTGCGTGAAATTTGTTGAACATCAGCTCAATTCTGCGTCAACCAACACATAATATTGCACCAGCGAAAGTACGATTNCACGAACAAANAAACAATACATTTTTCCTGCAGCCTGGATTAAAGGCAGACGCGCAAGTCAAACGCAAACAAATGAAAAAGCAAGTCAAGAATTATTTGTTCCCTTTCGTCTTCGGCAGCGTTCCCATGTACTTGCAAATGATTGACAGCATCACCTCGTCCGCTCCTCCCCCGATGGATGGCAAACGATAATCCCTGGTTGGAGAAAAGTTGTTCTGGTTTAGTCAGTGGAAGCATGTGGAGCGGGAATCAACAACGTTCAAACTTGGCGATTCCCCTCTTCGCTCCCGAACAGCAAAATCTTTTGTCTCACAGAGTGACAACTGTTTAAACCTTTTGCTATTACGCCCAACAGTTAAAATTACCAGAAAAGTGGAGTATAGTGATTGGACAAAGCAATTTCAAGGTTGGCCATAGGAGGAAACCGGGCAACACGAGAGAAACGGGCCCTAATCCGTAGAACTTTTGAACTTAGAAAAAACTTTTTACTGGTTTCCGTCGTTTTTATTCTCATCTTTAAAGTTTAAGTGGCTACACCCACTATATATGAACTGAGTTAACCCCGGTGGTGACGTCATTTAATTACGATTGCCCCACATCGTACGCACAGCTGACAATTCAACACGTTAACTTAATCTCGCCCCACATCGTGTATCAAAATGCGTCCGAAGCAACCATGGGTGTCGGAAGGAGGAAGGGGTGCCTTGACCCCCTGGATTTTGAAATTTAACATTTTCTATTAACGTTTCAGCAAACAGAAGTTGTTTTCTTAGTCTCCAGTGGGTAAGATGAAATTTCACAACTTTTGCTCTCCCTGGAAAAATCTCTTTGGCTACCCCTAGAAAAATCCACTATTGGTCCCCCCTAGAAAAAATCCTTCCGACGAACATGGGAGCTATCCTTCGCTGCAAATACATATATAGACATATATTAGAATTGGGAAGGGGCGACTAAAAACGAACCTGTAAAAGCGGGTTAGAATGCAGTCATCCGTGTACCCCATTCCACCCCAGTACTGCAGACAAGAGTCCATGACCTCACGCATCAGCCTGGCAGCTTTCAGTTTGCACATGGAAGCCAGGTTTGTGACGTCGTAGCCTTTGACGTAGAGTCCTGCGAATACAATGCAGAAAGTTTGATTAGCATTGCAAAGTGTTTGCTTCTGAAAGATTTTATAAACCCCAAAAAATCTTTTTGAGGTACAACTGCGACGGGCTGTTACCTCAATTGCATAACTCTCATCATTTTGCCAGGAAATCGAGTTTGTACTCAGTTGTTGACAACTTCCAATTACTCCGAACGCGTCAAGTTTGTCAAAAAAGCGAAGCACGGCAAAAAGGTAGGTACATTGAGTGGCACTTGTCTTGGTCCCGAAAGAACTTGCGCCCCTAAAGTACGCCTCACCGGAAGTATTTCGAGGAAGGTCAGGTTTGCATTGTGAACCTTACTTCATCGACCTCTTGCCCCCAAAAGGACAAAGAAGCTATTAGAAGAAGCAACAGAGCATTCTCTATCGCGGTTCGATCCTCATACCTTTGGCTTTAAAGGAAACACTCCGTCCACAACGTAAGTACTACGATAAAATCTTGACTTCACAATTTTGCCTTTTGTTTGAAACAATCAACCTACAACTCGGTACAGTACCGACCTACTGCTCGGTACAACATTGACCGGAGAGCTTCTATTTCGGTCTGCAGCTCGGCGAGACGATAATGGACCACTTGATTGTCCAAAACTGACCCCCCGAATATCTTCCTGTCCCTCGTGTAATTGATCGTCTCCTCTATGGCGATCTCCATTGGACGAAGACCTAGAAAACCAACTCTTGCGTCAAACAGAGCATTGTTACGACAAACAGAGCATTGTCAGCTGCCGAATTTCTTGCACGAAAGTGGCAAAATCAATCTAGAAGTTTGCACATCAAGAGAAAGTTGGTCTTGTTTATGTTCAAACTAATTGAAATAATTTAAACTTACTGAAGGCGGTACCGAATATCCGCTCTTCCTGGAACTGCAGCATCTGGTAAGTGAACCCCATTCCTTCTTCGCCGATTATGTTGGACTTTGGAACGCGGACATTTTCGAAAAATGTCTGTTGAACGGAAATGTTACGCAACATAAAAAAACTGGTATTCGGTGGAACCGGGAATTTTTCACAGGGGTCAGCTCATAGAGACGTGTTGGATCACGGGCTGTTCGCTGTCGTAGTCGAACCAGCGTTCTTCAACCGGTGTGCACGGTGCACCCTAGGGTGCACCAAAATATGCGTGGGGTGCATCACTACGAAAGGGTTCACAAGGGCGCATCACAAACTTGTCACACTAAAGAGATACTTTTTACAAAAACTTTCTGCTAGCAAAAATGAATCGTTACAACGACTTTCAGGATTTAACCAAGACTTTCCACATTCTAAAGTGTGGTGCGTAAGCATCAGACCATGTCAAGCTAATTGTTGTAATTGGTTGGTTATTTGTGATTCATAAGCAACAGACAATGAGCCAATATCAACTGAATTATGTAGCTGAGTTACTGAATTAGGGTACTTTCTTATTTAGGCCAGGGTACTTACAGATATGGGCGCAATTAGGGGGGGCGTGCCAGTGAATAGGGTGCATGGGTTTAAGCAAATTGGGTGGATGAGTTCATCAAAACATCTTTAAGGGTACACCATAACAAACAAAGGTTGACGAGCACTGGCCTAACTAGAGCAATGTTTTCGGGAAACAGAAGTTTTTAATTATCGTGGCCAGAAAACTAGAACTTAAACTGATAATTAAATCGATCTCAAGAAAGGTTCAAATATATACCAAAATTATTTCTTGGCAAACAAATTCAATAAAATTCGTATCATAAAAGCGTGAAAATGAAAATGGTGATACAAGGCAGAGGTATGGCTTTTTGTTTGTCAACTGAGCAAGACTTATTCAGTTTTAAATTATATCAATTATATTGCAAACTTTTTCCAGTCAAGGCAATCGCTGTTTAATGCACCCACCGCAGAGATGATCACGAATATCACGAATATGGATTTAAATCTTGCCGTATTTTAGTATCTTGATGGATTTCGATTGGACTTGGGTTTCATAATTTCTGCTTAACGGGATTTGGATTGGATAACTTCGTTTTAAATTTATTTCGCAACTTTTGGTTCAGCTTCGAGGCTGCAGATTACTGTATTTAATCTGTGAGTGTTACGTTTGCTTCAGTGGCGTTTCTCACACATCCATTGGGACTATACATCGTGTCTGTTTAAATTTGGAGCATTGCCTATGACCAGGGATACAAGCCTGCTCTCTTATGTATCAAGTAACTACTCTCCACAAAGGAGACGGGTTGGAATCAATTAGCATTTTAAAAAATAGGAAATCGATTTCACGTAACACTACGCACCGCCGGTCCTATAATGTTATTTACATAAATCTTATGTGTGACGATATCAAAGTTACGGAATTGGTGTGACATTTATTGATCCAGTCCCTTTTCATGACTGATGATTGTTATATTTTAACAGTAATACTTTATACTTAGTAACATTTACCATAGTTCATCATTTTTATATATGGAGCCCAGCGTTAACGAGTGGTTGTGGTGTATACCTGTTAATCTTCTGGTTTGATATCATACAGGCTATGCAGTGAAATGGACTAATTTCGATTGCTGCTGAGCAAATTTCTGAAATGCCTGAAACAAACACAGGTGATGTGACATTGGGTTTGACAGAGGAAAGCATAAGCTAACTTGAATTAGTTTCCAAGTTATTTGTTTGTCTTTGAATCTTTGAATTGGATTACATATACAGCAACAGTAGGGTTTTGGAGTCAAACAGGATTTGAATTTTAAAACTGTCGGTTTTCGGATTTAGATTTTGAAATAAAATTGTTGGATCGGATTTGGATTTGAAAAACGTAAATCCGTTCATCTCTGACCGAGCGCCATAACATCGTTAAAGATTTTGAGTTTTTGCCAAACTACCCTATTCCCAAATTGCTTTTCTTCAAGATAAATTTGTCTCCGGAGAAGTTAATCGCTTCGTCTCAAGGTGGTCCTAACCGGGAATCAATCAACCGCAACGAGGTTTCCGGTAACCATAGTTACTAGATTATCAGTAATCACAGTTCTGGTTCAAATCACTTTATGATAGAGACCGGAAAAAGTCAGTATCTACCAACGTGCACTGTGGAGAAGGTAGAAGAAGCGCAGTACCATAACCGTTAAAAACACTTAGGAGCCTTGCGATCCTCATAGGGAACAAGTGTTCCGGACGCGAATCGAACCCCAAACCTTTGTTACCTGAACCGTATCCGATGAATGCATTCCCAGCTTCTTTATTCGGGGAGATACTTGCACCCCGGCCGTATCCATGGGAACGCAAATCAAAGATTTGTTCCGGTGGGCAGGGCCTTCGCCGGTTGTTGCCAAGCAACACATCCAATCTGCCTGCAAAACAATCATTACCTTGTTGAAGCAACTTGGCCTTGAGCGAGTTTTTCATCATTTAAGAAAACTGCATAGTGAAGTCCGGGAGCACTTTCCAATTTGCTGCAATACATGCCGAGGCACCTTTCACATAGTGTAATAGTTACATAAGTGCCTGACACAAGTTGTCTCAATTTTTAGTGTCTGACAGGTTGTTGACAAAAATACGTTGTCGTATTTTCAAAAATTCGAGTGGCAAATATCATAATTTAATCTCTCACCACACACCAGACAGTAACTTCTTTGACCGTTCTCGACACCAACGCCATCTACTCAGGCCCGTAGCTACGGGAGAAATGCCTCCCCAATTTTTTTTGTTCCCCCCAAATTTTGTACCCAGAAAATATTATTTTAAAAACATATAATGAAAACAAAGATCTTGCCTTTCAAATGTGTATTTTTCCCTCAAACCATAAAACCTGGCTACGGGCTTGGAAGCCAGATGGATAAACGCCGCTGTACGGTTGAGATCCAAAATATAATCAATATGTCGCTGTGATGATGCCGACAATGTTGCGCCAAGGGATATAGACACTATTAACGGGAGTATAGAATTCAATGATGCAATGATTACGATCATGCTGTTTATAGAAAATGTGCCAAAGTGTTTGTGAGGAACAAAAATAATTTGGGTGGGCAGCGCTTCCGAATGCTCTCCGTCGCAACGGGTTCGAATGTGTTGCACCATTTGATTATGTTCAAAGTATAAAGAGTGACGTAACTAAAGATTTGGTCCAGGTCAGGAACTTAGCTGAAAGGGGTCCACTAGCCAACACCCAGAAAAGAACTTGAGAAACGATGGTGAACCGCATGTGGATTGCTATACTAAAACCCTAAATCACCGAAAAATACTCTAAAAAACGCAAAAAAAAAAAACTACTAAAAACCTAAAGAACACTAAAACCGGAATAGAGAACAATTCGCCTATAACGACTTTGGCTATAACGTCAGTTAGCCTATAACGACCCTATTTCTCCGTCCCTTTGAAATGATTTATAAGGCAATTCTACTGTGTAAGCCAAGTGGTGGCCGATTTTTTTTCGTTTTACTTGCCAGCGGGTCGATTCGCCCCTCTGACCCGGTCGATTCGCCCCTCTGACCCGTCTGAGAATTTTGTTGGCTCGTAACATTGCTTGACCTTGCTGATGGGCACGTTTTTATAATTGTCTTTTTATTCAATGGCGAAGAGTTAGAGCAACAACCGTACAGTGTGCATTGCACAGGCAATGGTTTGCAGAAATCGAGATGCAAAACTGTGGAGAGCAATGTCCCTTCTAATTCTTCGAAACTTCAAGGAAACGGATAGCCTTTCAACCAGTAAATATTTAGTTTACGATTGTATTAAAGTTTCCAGTTCAGGTTGGACTTTGCTGCGCAACTGCGGTGTGATTTCCGTCCATTGTGCAGCTCTGTCCTGTTCGGGATATTTTCAACACACTACAGCTGGCAATCAACGACAATGCAACGCTGCATTGGTGTAGATAAATTTGTTTCACTTCGTTCTTACTCTCGCAAGCGCTCCTTTTTGCTCTGATGTTGCTTAAGTCTGTGCGAACCTTGGAAATTCGTCGTATAGACCAGCGGTCTTCCACCTTTTTTGTACCGCGACCCAGCCCCGTAACCACCGTGGGGCTCAAATTTCGTTGTGACAGAAAAATGTGTTTTAAACATATAACAAAAACAAAAATCTTGCCCCCTAAAAATTTGTTTTGCTCCGCAAACCTGAAAACCTGGCTACGGGCCTGCATCTACTTTTTGAATGCACTCAACTGTTAGAAAAAGTGCGCCGTTTTTGAAAAACACGGTACGGCCAAGGTACCTGGGCTCCGTTTGTGGTCCACATCTTGCCTCCGTTTATGATCAAATCGTCACCATCGGCTTTGGCAGTAGTTTTAATGCCTGCAAGAAATCGTCAGCAAGCATGAGTACTAAAGACAAACAAGTACCACAGCGCTCAAAACAAGTAGCACAGGGCTCAAAACAAGTAGAACAGGGCTCAAAACAAGGACGAAGGAACTCAAACAGGCTAAATGCATTTAGTCTCGACAGGAAAAGAAGATAGCATGGTTCTTGACAACCTTTGTTCCATTTTTACATTTTCGTTTTTATTTTCTTGTTTCAACGCGTACAACACAAACTCACTGGCTACGTCAGACCCAGCGCCAACCTCACTCACACCAAGGCAGGATACCATGTCTCCCTTGATCGAGGGAACAAGGAAGCGTTCTTTCAATTCGTGGCTTCCGAACCTGAAACAAAGCATTGGCGCGGTTCTTTTACTCGCAGGCAACCTGCTCCTACTTGCTACAATGCTTATTCGCAAGCAACCTGCTCGTCTTATTCGCAAGCAACGTGCTCCTACTTTAACGTGTATCGAAGGCAAAAATGCAAGTCACTTCTCAGTCACATGTCGTGGCCGATTTTTAACACTGCAATCACCAAAAAAGGTGATTTTTTAGCGTCGGACCGTTCATCAACTCTTTCGATTTTTAATTTTTAATGCAATGCGTGCAAAACTTTCATGACGACAATATTCACGAAATTTTTAAAAACAACGGAAAGTAACGAACACACGAATCGGTAAAGAGCAGACGAATTCGCGTTAATAATAAGCTTTTCTATGCTCTACTACTACATCTGTGAGTTTGTTTGTGCACACAACCACGACCACTAAAAGTGACGAAATAGCAGCAACATTTCTTTGAAAAAAAAGAAACAAAAATATGACCATACAAAGGTCAGCCTACAGATCACATATTACCTCGCCAGGGCGGGGGTGGCCATGTCGGTCTGGACACCGATGGCCATGGGAATCGAACCGCACCTGATGCTGCCCAGCTCTTCACCCACAGCAACACTGAAGCTGTAATCCAGGCCCAAGCCTCCGTACTCTGCGATGCGGCCACGAAAGTTCAGCGAAAAAGACGGCAAACCGAAAATAACAATAAAAAAAACAAAAATCGAAAGGAGCTCCTTTGAGTACAAGCCGTCGTCCTCAGCGTTGTGCGCAAGACAGCAAAGTGAATATCGTAGCAAACCATTTGGCGGTTGAAGATAGTAACACTGATTCCAATCTAACACTTCATGCACAGTTTAAACCAGGGCTGTGGACCTGGAGCCAATGCAAAGAATGCTGAAGGTTTTATCACAGCAACAATGATCAATCAGCAAAATGTCAGCAGTTACATCCAGGCCCGGAGCCACTGGGGACATTCGGGGACAGTTCCCCCAAACCTTTTGTGCCCTTCCAAATCTTGTTGTGTGCAGAAAAAATTGTTTTTAAACATATAATAAACACAAAAATATTTCCCCCAAAAAATTTATTCTGCCCCCACACCTTAAAACCTGGCTACGGGCCTGGCTGCGCCACTCACCAACAGGTTTATTCACGCCAAGAAACCCAGCCTCGCCCAGAATCTTAAACACTTGGTGTGCTGGAAAACCACATTTTTCCTCCCACTCATCAACAAACGGATTAATGTCCTTGTCGATAATCTAAAAACAGACTCGTTGAAAGGTTGTTGCCATGCAAATGATGCCAACGTTCCACGAAACCTTCTGTTTGCCATTTTCTTCAGTGCAGTTTAACAACTCACGTGCTAAAACAACCAACGCTGATTTACGGAATAATGCGTTACAAAAGTCGTTTTTTATACAAAAAAATCAGCGGGCTGCCTGTTTGTTTTGCAAGGAACATACAAAAATACCTTTTTGAAGGACATATGTGACTTATCGCATTGTATTAATTGCATCAAATGAAATACATGGCTTCACAAACTTTTTACATCGGCAACCTAAAAATCTCCACAACAAATCTTAAGTTTTTAAAAATCCGCCGTGTTTTCGAATCATATGCTTTTTTTACAAAACGAGGCAAGTTTCTGCAATGAACCAAACAGAGTGAAAAACTTTAGCGATTTCTCCGCGAAAGAATAATAATCCAGATCAATCGACGCAGGTGCGTCCCTGTATAGATTTTATCAGGTTTCTCTATTTTTAGGCGAGCTTTTCGGCTGAGCAACTCGTCGTTTGTGCCCCAATGAATGCGACGCACAACTAAATAGGAACCCGATCGGCCAAAGCTTGTCGAAGAACAAGTCCAACATTCGTAGATTGTCTGCATGGGTCACGGATGAGGTCTACTTTCAAGGATTAACAAAATCCTTGCAGGGTCCGCAAATCAAAAGGGTCTTTCGCTTCATTGCTCAAGCTCGGGTCATGCACAAAGTACAACTCCTCGAAACAAAGTGTTTGTGAGAAACACAATGTTGCTGTGCTTGAGAAGACTCGGAAGAACCTTTTTCAATGAGCTCCTCAGCTGTTCATGGTCGTTGGTGAAAATGCCTTCATCCTCCAAATCCCACGAACCAGTGGTTGTGTGGACTGGCCGCGGTAGAATCAACGCTGGAGCCGGATTTCGCAAAGCACTGAAACGTTTTAAACTCGTCGGTCAATAAACGTGATCTTAGCAGTTAATTATAAGGTCTGCACTTTTATTTAAACAGTACGCAGGTTTTCAGGCTGCTCTTCCTTCAGTATAAGTGTTTAAAAAAACGTTACATGTTAAACAATTACCTTTTTGAGACAGCCATGCCCGTAGCCAGGTTTTAAGGTTTGGTGTGGAAAAACATTTTTAGGGGGGCAAGACTTTTTTTTTATTATAGCTGTTTAACAACTTTCAACTTTCCTGGGCACAAAACAATTTGGAGAGCACAGCAAAATTTGGGGGGGCACTGCCTCCGAATACCCCCCGTGGCTACGGTCCTGGAGACAGCAATACGTTTTTGTATTTTGCCATCAAGGTCTACATCCATTCTGTGAAAAAT
>JGI24022J15233_10004290_pt1 | contig 14660 bp, 7 predicted proteins | sample Ectturendosymbi2_FD_15233 | JGI IMG/M metagenome (IMG submission 15233) | reverse complement strand
TTGTTTACACTGATCAGCTATTGTGCCATTGTGTTTTCATTTGCTCTAATGTTCGCTAATGGTTGGCTTACTGCATGCGATGGCTTTTATGATACTTCTGCTTGTTGGCTGAGTCGTATGAAACAATAAACCATTGACCATTGAGCAGATTAGCACTTGGTACTGAGCGCACAAGGCTCGTATGGGGTGATGACCAGTCTGTAATTTCTTTTCGTATATGCTGGCCAAGGAGTTCGAAAACATCGAAATCGTCAGTGCGGTCAAGTCGATCACGCAGTAAGTACACATTTTTGAATTTGGGAGAATCAACAAGAAACGGGCTAAACGATACATGTTGTCAGCAGCTCGGGGTATCTTTTCTGGCTACAACAATAGCTCCTTTTTTCGTTGGAAATTGCTGCGCACCAGCACCCTTATGCTGTACCAGTGGTTGCCAGACTGGCATTTTTAATGCCGAACTGCAGGCTTTCGGCCTTATTTAAAGCGTTTGGCTTGAGAAAATGCTGTTTGGCTTTTTTAATAGTGTTGGCAGAAAAAAAAATTGTTTGCTATATTTTGAAAACCTGTCTGCTTTGAGCTTAAACTTTTAGTTTTTTCAGCCTTTTTGACATTTATTGAAGCTATATAGCAGCCGTGCACAACTCAAATGGATATTCAGGCCAAAATTTTTCTTGAAATCTAGTTGCGGGCTACACCATGTCAAATCAATTGCTCATACAGTAAATACAAACTTCTTTATTACACAAAATAACAAACAACTGTTTACATTTCCAATAACATACATACGAAATTAGTTAGCCGAAAAAAAGCTGCGTTGGACACGTTTTCACTGGACCAAAGTTGAAAAATTTTGCTTTCACGATGAAATAGCAATACGCATTACTGCATCTAAATGTCCATCTGTTACTTTTCATGATCGAGAAGGCTTATTCACAACAGCACGTGCTTGCAAATTTACAAATTTAGATTCTTGCATTATTCAACAACAACGGATACTTCTCTTATTCGAGTCAAGAGTAAAAATTAATTAATTTCTTTGGAAACGGTCGTGCAAAGCTTCGTTTGACTGCAAGTCTTAGAAGTCAGCGCCATTAACACTTTCTACGTCCACACCCAGGGCCGGATTTAAGCCGATTTCTTCCAATCGGGCCCCGCACCAAAGGGGCCCCACGCTCCGCCTACAACCAACGCAAACGTACACTTTCTATGGAAGCTGCTTGTGTATAGTGCCGGCGCAGAGCCCAGTGTTTTTTAAGTTGTTTTGAGAGACCAAAAACGATTATAAAATTTTTCCAACAGTTTCTCAAAATACAGCATAAATTCGCTTTACTACCACCATCAAAATACACCAAAACCTTGGTATACAAACATCTTGGTATTCAGATGAAACAGTTGCGGTTTCTGAAAACGTCTTTGCAATGAGCAAGGGCAAAACTTGAGAAAACTCTGGAGGGTCCCACAGTATTTCTTAAGCGTGGGATACCTTCCAAAGGAAAATCCAAGNGAACTGTGCGGGTTTTACCGCCCTCATCAAAGTTCTATAAGAAAAATGGCCATTGTNTTCAGTGGTGAGTAGCCAAGTTTTTTGTTCACTAGCACCTCGTTAAGGCAGAGAGGGGTTAAGTTTTTAAGCTGCTCTGTNAGATCTTAAAGTGTCTGATTCTTTGCTGAGAAAGGATCTCTTTCCATAGACAGCTTTCTGATTTATTTATAAAAGCGTTACTTATTTTGGAGGTTAGGTTTCAATAGTTGTTGCGAAATACGTTTCGATAGTTGTTAAATATTGTTATGGGTCGTTTCGACCATAACATGGCTGGCTTAGACAATCGTGAAAATAACAGTGAATCAATATTGAAGAAATAACCTGTATAAAAAGTCAATCAGGAGATTGTATCAAAACAGTTAATGATAGAATATGTTGTGTGAATTAATTGTGTACTATATTAATGTCCTGTAAGAAGTTATAGTGAGAATATTAAGTTGAGTAATGTGTATTGACATGTATTTGGTGTATTAAGGAAAACGCAACATACCTGAGGAAGTTAAGAAATTGCGAAAAACCAAAATGTTAATTATGAAAATTTTACACAGTGATAAGCTGATTAAAAGGAATTACCCAATGGAGTAGCTTGACCTAAAGAAAACAACTGTTTGGGCAAAACTAAAGAAATCGAAATTATGGCCTATAAAAAAAAGATATATGCAAGTGAGACATCTGCGGAGAGATGGTCGAACATTCAACATGGCATGAATGCAGTAAAAGAACTGAGAAAATGTAGCCAATGTGAGCTAAATTTAAGCTTGAAAAGGATGACTTTAAGAACAAAAAGTGGACGAAAAACTGGACCATGCAGTGACGGTTCCACATTAATGGTTCTGAAGTACCAACAGTAACGGGACCATAACAAACGATAAAAGTGGCGTACCGGAACTGGTGAATGACACATTGCATTGATGGCGCAATGAAAGCAGTTACAGTGTGTAAGCGCAGGGCAAGTTCAAGAAATTGCGAAGCGGTTTAAAAAGCCTCTTAATAGTAGTTGTATTTCAGGCGGTACTGGAAACAAAAAGGGTGAACCAAAATACATAAAAGAAAACCTTTAATGTGAATGAATTTCGGAACGAAAAAACAGTTACGAAACTAAAGAAAGAGCTTTCTTACTAATGTTGCGTTAGACTGTGTGTCTGAAATGTTACAACTAAGTATTGTGTAGTAATGTGCCTTGTGTTAGAATGAATTTAAGACTACTGAATCTACAAGAAGCTTTGTATTATGTGAGAGTATGAAAGTATACAAACTGTTTATGTTGTAACTCTGGCAAATACTAAACATTATGGAATACAAGTGAAAAGTTTCAAAAGTATATCTGAGTTACTTGGAAAATTATTGTATCATTGGAATAGCGAAATTGTTTATAGATGCTTGTCTGTTAAAGAAATAGAAAATGGTATTAACAACGCTGACATATTGAATAACATTGCAGAACAAAAATATATTGATGATTTAATATCCGAAGCTTTGCTATTAGATATATTAAAAAAATTGCAATTGTGATATTTGTATGTTTGTAGACAATATGCATTAGAAATCAGAAACAAAAGTAACAAACCCCTCAGTACAAGCCAAACATAAAACAAAAATATTGCAGCAATCAAATGTGCGGGCAATTTAGAAGGCATTTGCAGGATCGGCAATCATTGCTGCAAGTGTCTTGCCAACGCTTTTGGGGGGTAGCCCATAGTTTCTGCGGGCAATTAAACAGACATATGCAATGTAAAATGTCTGGCCAACGCTTTTGAGGAGTGGGCTATAGTTTCTGCGGGCAGTTAAACAGACATATGCAATGTAAAATGTCTGGCCAACGCTTTTGGGGGGTAGGCCATAGTTTTTGCGGGCAATTGAGAAGACAGGAAAAACGTCACTGAAACGTCAGATTTTATAGGAGAAATTCATAAGAAACAGGAAATGCTGAAGAGTATAAAAGATGCGATAAAATCGAAATGAGATCAGAGAGTTGTTTTAGACTGTCATGAATGTTTGTTGCACTGGTCTATGCCCTGGTACTTCGGTTAAAGGTAGGGACTGGTTGGAAATATTCATGATAAAGAGTCAGTGCGAAATCCTTCTAGGAAAAGATTTTACAAAAAGAGTTGTTTTAAACTCTCAATCTGTAAAAATTGATTTAATACAAATTTAGAAAGCGGTAAAGCTATCCAATGATAGTGAATTTAGGGTACCCTGTTTTGAAAACCTAAAACTTTAGCGCAAAACAAGAATCCTGTTGATAAACCAGAAACTGTAGAGTGACGACAGAATTGTCATGAGAGAAGTCATTAAAACGTAGCAAAACTTAGGAAAAAGTTAGGTTTTGGGAATGTTTTTATAAATAAATGCATTACGAAAATATGTCAGTTGTTTTGTACTTTAAAATTGTGAACAGTGCAAGTTAAGATTTATCGCAGTATATAGTTAAAGTCTGTCATTTTGACTGCGCAATGCTATATTGTGAATGCAATTAAATGTTTTTTGCGAACAGTTTGAGTTATTTTTACCGTTGGTAAATTAAGAGAATACATATGCTCTGTATATTAAATTTTAATGATGATTCCAATATTTGCTAAACTCAGTAGATGCTGTTAATTATCATTGAGTCAGTTGTTGTCTGCGGAGAAGTATAGAGGAGGAGGCATCAAAATTTATTACCCACAACGGGATATTTTGGCACACGGTGTGAATAAAAAATTCATAACTTTCCGAAATCTTTTAAGGACTTGGACTAGCCACCCAAACAAAACCTTAAAATGTTAATATTTCGATATTTACTGCTACTTGTCTTCTGAAGCAATAATAGCAAAGCCACAGCAGTGACCACACATCAAGCGAATCAGACGCAATAATTTATTTGCACAAGGAAACTAGTTTCGTGTTCGACACATCTTCAGTCCTATGCAAAAGTTGACAATGAAACAAAGTTAGAAAACCTACGTACTGTGCTATGAACAAAAGCTAAATAATAAAGCCAAAGAANGACTCCTTAACTCTCACTAGACCGATTACAAAACTGCTGACACCGATCGTAAAGGGCTATNCAGCACTGTGACTGACAACGATACTCTANGCTTCACGCGCGGTCTTGTCTCAGACGATCANGTGGCTTNAACAGGCNGTAACGGGTAGTGGAAAAGTCGAGAAAAAAATTTTGCGATTACTCAGGGCTCAGTTTCAGCAGCAGTTTAAAGTGATATCAACAAGGGGAATGAAATGGATTGGTTTAGTTAGAAGTAAAAAATTTGCACTGCCGCTAGGGCACAAATAAACGGAAGTAACAATGTCCAGCTTTTACAAGCCAAACGTTTAATGCAACATTCCGTAAGCCTTTCCTTTTGTTGATTCCGATAAGTGGAGGCAAATCCCGTCCATTGGAGTTTTCCACCAATGTTGACACCAATTGAAAAACTTTGAGAAGCAAAGGAAAGGCGAAACTGAGCCCTGAGTATTCGCAAAATTTTTTTCTCGACTTTTCCACTGCCCGTTACGGCCTGTTGAAACCACATGATCGTCTGAGACAAGACCGCGCGTAAAGCGTAAGAGTATCGTTGTCAATCACAGTGCTGTATAGCCGTTTACGATCGGCATCAGCAGTTTTGTAATGGGTCTAGTGAGTTAAGGCGTCGTTCTTTGGCTTTATTATTTAGCTTTTGTTCATAGCACAGTACGTAGGTTTTCTAACTTTGTTTCATTGCCAACTTTTGCGTAGGACTGAAGATGTGTCGAACACGGAACTAGTTTCCTTGTGCAAATAAATTATTGCGTCTGATTCGCTTGATGTGTGGTCACTGCTGTGGCTTTGCTATTATTGCTAAATGAGAAGTGCAAGCTTGAATCGTTGGAAAGGGATGGAAGACCAGGTTGGAGATTTCCTCAAACACCTGGCTGCAAAGCTAGAACTTGTTTTGTTGTCTTCTAAAGGTATCGTTTAGTTCGTAATTGTAAATGTGTGCTGCTTAGTCTTGTAATAGCGTTGTTCATTTTTCCTCTCATATTTGATAAGGCAACCTGCGATTGGCGTAAACGTTTAAAATATACCTAGTTTTTGTTACCAATGGCTATATCAGATGTGCAAAATATAACGGTTGCTTAAAAAGTAACAGAAAATTACTAACAGTTAAGCCATTTGCAAACAGAAGTGACATCTTTGTTCAAGTGAAGTAAGCCTCATGATGTTCTTGTGGTGAAAATTGCATCATGATATACTACTTAAACAAGGATTGTGACATCAATATCACGGACTGGCGTTGTAATTCTGAGATATAGCCTAACAAATTGAAAGTTGCAAGAAGTCTGAAAAGGTGGAAAGCGAAATAACTTTTGTGGGAGTTTGAGGCTATTACAGTACATGCCTGTTTTGAAAAGTTAAAAAGCAGCCCAGGTTTAAACATATTAGGAGATCTGCAATCACTTCATATAGCCTACTTCTTTAGTGTGAATAGAGAAAAGAGTTTTTAACCTTCTCTGGGATATTCAAAAGCTGCTCTAATAAGCGGTTTGTACTCCTTTTAAACGGTGCTCTGTTACGTGGTTTTCATTTCACTGTAACCATTTTCCACGTGTAAAGTATATAGTGACAGGCAGGTGTTTTCTACAGTCGAATTAGGGCTATTTATTTAAGAATATGTTTTGTCTGTACTGCAACTAAGCTAAAGATTATGAGTCAAGGACCAAGAGACACAGGCCGAAAAAATTAAGCGGCAGCCAAAAGAAACCAAAAGTTAAGGCAAAAACAGACCGAAGCATAAAAAAGAAAGGTGTGTTTGACAAGTATCTTAACCACTGACGATATACCTTCAATGCCACACCACATTGCGACAACGTAGGCAGCTAGCCTGGTCATGTTACGCCAGATAGTCAAAGTGGAAGTTTATGTACGGGAAGTGATAGCCCACAAGTCGTTTCCATAGTGTTGATTCTGAGAAAGAAGGAACCTCGTCAGACGTGCATCTGATGACGCATGCGAGCAAGAAAATTCAAAATTTGGATTATCAAATAATCCTGCTACTTAACCAGAGGTCATGAGTCGGACTGTTAGGGACTACCCTGGACTATTTAGCCCAAATAGGACCAGCACCTGCAATCATAATATAAGTTTTCCGGTTTTCCCTAGAAACGAGAGCGATGGGAGACGGTTTTCTAAGTTTCAGAATACCATCAAATGGTGAGAATACCATCAAAAGAATACCATCAAATGGTGAAGCGGCAGGTCATCCATGGCTGATATTCTTGGCCTGGAAAAATAGAATATTTTGCTACTACTGCAAAGTTTTCGGCTCTGGATATCCACTGTCACAGCACTCAATACCTCTCCTCTCTGCAGGTACTACACTCGTACCTCCCTTCTGATCAGGGATGTGCCCGGCCAGAGAGGAGGTATTAATAAGGGTTGTATTTCTTTGATTTACTGGGTTTAACGGCGCTGTCCATTGAAGTCTCTGCTGGAGAGGTCTTGGCGTCACCCTGGCGGGCCTCGCCTTTGTAGCATCACCAATTTCTATCATTACGCCATGCATCCCCTCAAAAGTTTATACACACCACTAAGTGGGGCCCCGCAAAAGTGTTTCAAATCGGGCCCCGCACTTGCTAAGGCCGGCCCTGTCCACACCGAATGGTTTCTGAAACAAATTCATCTGCGTATCCTGGCTATTATGATCTTGAAGGCGTTTTGAAAAGTTTTCACGAAGGTCCTCACACATTTTAACGTATTTTTCAAAAGCCAGGTACCAAGTCTGTCTGAGTTTTATTTATAAATGAAGGTATGCTTTTGAACTGCATCATGTTGTCAGTTGACAACTGCTGCTGAAAGTGCTTCAGTTAACCTTGAAAAGCATTGACTGCACTCAGTAAATCGCTTGCGTGCCATTTTCAAACTTCTGGCGGATCACGTTTGGCCCGTAGGCCCTGTGTTGTGTGCCCCAGCTAGAAAGCATATTTTGCCGAGCGATTTGGCGTGTGTGGTCTATGCAAACGTGGAAAGTCTGACATTGTTTCTGTGGGTTCTCTATGACTGCTGCACTGTGTAATACTGTAGATATTTTGTGGCATGTGACATGTATAACATATCAATTGCTTGTGTACCAGGTTCAACATAATCAAAGCTGTGGCATGATGCATGTTTGTATTTTCACAACCTGTATTGTTTCAAATATTCATACGCATTTCCTATTAAGAATTTTCTATAAGAGTACATATAGCACTGCCTGAGGTTAAAACAGTATTTGTATGCAATGCTTCCAGGCTTGGTTCCAAGGTAACATCGCATTTTTGCCTTTATTCATCCGGGTAATTAAAAACCGACAGCTGTCGGCCTGTCTAAGTTCGTTTGGCATATTTCTGTAGCTATTTGGAATAATTTGACGAACGATTTGGCGGACCTGGCAGCACTGTATTGTACATGTGCTTGGCCTTGGCGCCTAAACTGCTGTCAACTCTACATTAGGTTGCATCAATGCTGCGAAATTTGTAAATTGTAGTGGGCATTATCTGGCAGTAATGAAAAGAATTTCAGATGCATAGTTGCGCGATACTCTCCTTTATTACAGCATCCAGCATGGAACCAAATATTAAGCTACAAACTAAAACTATTATGTAACAAAAGACGTATTTTCATAAATCACATTGCAAACATGTTAACGAGCAAAGGAAATAAATACAAATGTGAATAGTGGTATGGGTTTGAATTTTTTTGTTTTCGATACACAAAATAGTCCGGCCCGCGGACGCTGATAAGATCGCGAATTTGGCCCAGCATCCAAAAAGTTTGGGGACCGCTGGAATAAGACATTCACGATTACTGTCCCAGTCTGTCCATTGAACTAAATTTTCCATTACGTCTTTCATTTTCAACAAATCTTTAATAAAGCTCTTTCCACTAAACCAAGAGTTTCAAACTAAGAGATACTTCAAGTGAAATTTGAATGGAAACATGCCAGTTCACAATAAAATATGATCTAACAATATGTAGCCCTCAAATGTTGCGCATATGTGTAAGATAACTTAAAAGTTTAAAATTAGCAAGTAACTGCAGTGCAGAACACAAGTGCTTGTAGTGCACCGCGGCAGTGTGCTGTACATTTTGCTGATTGTTAAACTTGCACCGCAAGCAGATACAAGCTCCAATCGAATGTGAATTTGGATTAGCGGACATGCCCAGAAATCTGAAAATTTCGAAATCGTGCAGGAGAAACTAACCACAGTATTTCGACAGAATGCTTCAAAGCAGTGGTCGCCGGCCTGTGGCACGTGTGAATTATTTCCAAATGTTTGTATTGCCTTGAGAATATTCTTGACAATTACAGCTACAATAGCATCTGCTCAAAGATCTTTCAGCAAGCTTAAACTTGTAAAAAATTATTTTCGGTCTAATATGTCACAAACTCGACTTGTTGACGTAGCAAGATTAAGCATTGAGTCTATCATTGTCAGACAAGATGATTTTGATTGTGTTATAACAAACTTTGCGAATAAGAAAACCAGAAAAGCGCTTAGGTATTAGTCAAATGATTTTTTAAAATTTATTCCTTGGTAAGATTTTAATATGAACATTTGAAAGCCATGTTTAAAAAATGGTAATATTGTCACATAACTTGAATACCGGTATGCTTCAACAGAATATTTCATATGGTCAATAAACGAGCACCTACTTCTGAAGTTTGATGCACATTAATTATACCACCTGCCCTGGAGAGCGAGTGTTAGTACCCACCAGGTTCAATGTAACATACCTACCTTTGAGGCTCTGCTGCGAAAATACACATACCTGTTTCTCGAGAGATGCAGAAAATCTAACAACATATGGTTACCTGCTTTGATGCAGTCAGATTATTTGTTGTCCCTATTCTTTGAACACTATAACCGCATTATACTCTGTGAATGAGTGATCGAACTTTGCTGTATCCGTTTGATTGATGGCGTGTCATGCCACAATGCTTCCGCATTTTACCTGGACTCGACCAATTTAGGAATTGATTGGCGCCCAACTGCGCAGTAGTTTAGTAACAAGTGTTACGTGTTAGCTAACTTTAGTGTTGAAAATGTGTCTGTAACCCTATGGTTATGTCTTCAATGCAGTTGCAAAAACTGTCTGTAATTCCGCCGGCTTCAATATCTTGTACTACGTGCTGCGTTCTGCAAGTGTGTGTTCATACTATGGACTTCGCGTCTGCTCACAAACAAACAAATTAAAATTAATTAGCCTCAATATTTTTTTTTCAAAGTAATTTTGCAAGTGTTAGGGGCCCAAATGGATTTTGTTCCACCTGAAAATATTTCTCTTGGAGGACCTGCGCACACGCGAAGACTTATTCGATTTGACTGTGTTCATCGTCGCTGAGGCTGTTTGCACCGTGATCCATAATTTCGTGCCAGAACCTTTGCCGAAACGGATTTTCGTTATTTCACAGATTTCCCTTTCGCGTAATCTCACTGATGCTATAGAACTTGTTACCAAAACGAGCTGATCGTTCTTAAAACCAGCGTGGATATTTGTCTCTGCGTTAGTCGTTGAGGGAAGTGAAATTCTGTCACCTTGTTTTCAGGTTAGTGAACGGTAGTTCTTACATGTAATCGCATATTTTCTTATCTCTCATTCTCAATGTAAATTTCTGTTCAATTCCAAGTTCGCCATACTGTAATGAGAGGTGGAACTTGCGATAGAAAGAAAACACAAAATGGGAGTTGAGGCAGATCAGAATGGGAGATATTGAAACCATCAGTATTTGCAGATGCACCCCAGGGAGGAATCATACAGGAGAACGTACAATGCACTTGCAAAACTTCACATTCCTTTCTAAAACCGTTTGCTGAGGGTCGCTTTCAGAAAATGACAGGAGCAGTTATTACGTATAAACCACATTTCAAATCTACTTCCAATACACCTTGTGTTTCTTATATCTGTTTCTTGTTGTTTATCAAATACATTCTTGAGCAGCAAAAGCAATGACTGCATTGCAATGTCTAGACTCCTCATGGATCTTTAACCGTGGCATTATTCGTCATCAAAACCGCTCGCGGAAGTAAAAACAAAGTGCCTTTCCAGCTGCAAGAGAATAACATAACCAACAGCGCTCTGACAGGCCCGTAACCAGCTTGGGACACCAGGTTTTATGAGAGGGGTCCAAATTTTACTACGTCCGACAAATTTTTCCAGAGGGAGAAAACCCTCCTGACCCCCTAGTTACGGGCCTGGTTCTGATATCTTTTTGCTGAAGGGATGAGTACGTCTAAATATATTTGCCGATTGAAAAAAAGCGATGTTGTGTCTTGTAGGTACGGCGCGATACTGAAAAATTGGAACTTGCACTTCTAGTTGCAGACAGACCGCCACCACTGCAGAAGGTTTATCTTCTGCACTCGCAATACTACTTACTGTTGCTTCTCTTGCCGTACTGAAAACAGTCCCATCGCCAGCCCCCCCAAACAAAGCTCCAACCCCCCCAATATTAATTATGCACTATCAATCGGTAGTGTTTTTATAAATTTTCAGAATGTCAAGCCCCCCTGTTGAAAACTTTCTGGAGGCGGTTCTGACTAAAAAATTGGCTGATTTGCTTTGTCTTGCCAAGAACAACGTGCAGTGCTTTGGCAGGAGCTTTCCGTCGCTTATGTGAACCACTTTCATACACACGAGTCGACATTCTCAACTAACCGAAGTCTTTTCGATGTCCTGTAACTGACCTGCAACAGGCAAGAAAGCTCACCTTTCGCGAGAGACAATTCACGCAATGCATACATAACAATACCCGTTCATAAATCCATAAAAATATTGCCCATTGTGAATCATGCGACATGCATCTATTTCGTTGTAGCGAACACGACTGCAGATTATTTTTACATCAGTTGCTTTCGCTGAGTTTGTTCGTCATACGCAGCGGCGTAACTGACGAGAGGGGTGAATCGTCCGCCCTGGTAAGCTGAATGTAAAAACCGGGCTACCACTTACATTTAGGTTTTAGTAGTCTTTTGGTTTTCAGAAAGTTGTTGTTTTTTTTGCGTTTTTTCGGAGTATGCTTGTGGCAAGAAGTACAGACCCGTAGCCATGGGGGAGCATTCTGGGGAAGTGCCCCCAAATTTTGTTGTGACCAGACAAATTTGTTTCAAACATATAAACAAAAATCTTGCTCCCCTAAAAATGTATTTTTCCTCCAAACCTTAAAACCTGGCTGGCTACGGGCCTGGGCAAGTATAATAAATTCAAAACACGCTGATCTTCGACAAGGCCTCTTTTCGTTACAAACTCCAGCAATGTCAATCAACAGTAAGGTTTAAACCTCAGTATACATGCAAATTAACGTGATTACATTAACGTTACGGAAAGGACCGATAATGACTGATACTGAAACTCAACAAGTTGGGTTTTCTGAAGGTGGGCCATTACTACAACACAAAGAGATGTTGCTCTATTTCTTAATAGTTCACAGCTTTCAGTCAATCGCGCAGAGAAACTGTGCCAATGTTAAAACACAACATGTAACTACTGCGACCAGTCCGCTAGTTGAAAACACTGCACATTCTTTACGAGAACTTTAGGCGCCACTTGCACAAAACAAAATCAGCACGCAGGTGACAATGTACACGCAGGTGACAATGAGCTCTCAACAGCGAGGTTACAGCCAGCAACTCGAAACCAAGAACAAAACACGACAGAAACACCGAAAACTTAGCTAACACTAATGTAGCAATATACAAGTGTTCGAGAAAGCCATGATCGAGCGATACAGGATGTAATGAATGCTTTCGCAGAATCCACTGCAGTTTGAATCCTTGGTTATTTGTTACTTCAGAATTTTAAAACCTGAGCTTTTATCTTGTCGCACTACAAAAGACTGCATATGTGGTGAAACTCGTAAGTTTACAAAAGCGAGCAAGAAAAGTGTGAAGGCACATGGTTCAACAATGCCAGCATATCAGCAAAACAAGTGCGGAAAATTACCAGAAGTGACACAAACACATCTCGCTCAACTCTGCTTAAACCGAATGATGAAGTTGCGTTGCCACGACTGAAATGATACTTCTCAATGAAGGCCAAAAATTTCGGGAAATCAGATCACAGCAGCTTTTAGTTTAAAGCTGGCAAAAAAATATTTTAACAATTTTTGTCACAATCACAGATAGTTACGCACGTACGCAAACCTGAATAAACGAATATAACAAATCACAGCAATGTTGTGAAAAGTGGCTGCAAAGACAATAACCCCCGAGTAGATCTGCAAAGCACAAAAGAAAGAATGACTGCAATTACCGCAGTCCCATCTACTTGATTAAACAGCAATTGAATGCTTCTCTTTTCCAAAAACAAAACAAAGGTATTTTGAAACTTTCCAACTTGACAGTTTGCACCACTGCTTTCACAAGGTTTCATATTAAACACTGTAGAATTTAGGTTTGCAGTGAAATTAGTTCAACCAACATATCTTTTAGGTGTTCATTTAACAAGAAATTTATTAACAACACTTCACGACAACACGTCACATTTTCTTATGAAGGAAATCTCACAGATCCTTTATAAAAGGCCTCAGAGGCCAATGTATTGTTTCAAATTATTTGCAACATTTAGTAATGCAATGTACGCTTGGTTATGTAAACCAGTTAAAACTGACATACCAATCTCGCTTTGATATTAATTTAAGTAAAATAACGTATTGGCGTTATTATGCGCATGTTAACACTCACTGTGATTAATAAGAAAAGTTCAAAGGCGCTATCTTTTAATGCAGGGTCTCCAAACTACGGCGCGCGAAGACATTTTGTCAAAAATGAAAAATAATATATCTACGAAAAAATGTTTCGTTTGGTAGAATGTAAACATATCCCGAAATAATCACATTACGCAAGACGTCTGGCCCTCGAACTGTTGTGTATTAGCTTATGTGGAACGGTGACAACAGAGTTTCGAGACTCCTGTCTTAATGCAACAATTCAAATTTTCTACCCTCAACACTTGCATTCCCGGTTTACGTATCTGTACAGAACAAAATTTCCGGAGAAGATAATCATCCTCTACGCACAGATGCGGATTTGACTTGGGTTGGATACTGGCTGTCATCTGTTTTTTTTTGAAAGTTTGAACATTTACGTGGCGGATTTAACAGATCAGGCACTTGTTGGCAAGGTGTTTTAGGAAACTGTCATAAATGTGGTGAACTCTCAAAAACTGCCCGGTACCGAACACGATGATTCTCAGGGAAAAAATCAGTAGGAAAAGTGTCTTAAACGACTCCCAATTGTACAAGTGCGATTCTATCATCAGGGTAATGCTGCATAAATTTCTAACATACAATAGATTAGATGTTTGCAAATGGGATGAGTTTGAATAGAATACAAGAAAACTTAGTGCTAGTGGCTAATATTATTAATGCAGACAACACTGCAGTAGTCTTCAACGGGGGAGATTTTATGCGTTATGGGAGCGATTTCGTGTCTTATCAGTTTTGGTGTGCAATTCAAGTTTCCGGGGGGGCAATACCCTGCCGAGATGCTGACTTCAGATTTTCTCACATTTTTTGGTTCTTAGGCCCAATATCCAGGGGGGGGGCAAAAACACGCTTTTCCCCACTCTGCGGACACCCATGAAAGTAGTCCACCGTGGGCGAAACGTCGGCTACTAATAAAATAATCGCCAGAAGAGCTAATTTATCTGTTTGATCAGGCGGAAGGTTCGCATTATTTGAAACCAAACGTTTTTGGAAACGACTAACATATATTTTACAAATGCATTTGCATTCGTTTTGTTTTTTACTAACTAGATTGCCCGTTTGCTCTCCATAAGCACTGAATTATTTTTAAAAACATACATTTCAGACAAAGCTAAAATCACAGGCAGTCGCGATTGTTTAAAGAAGTTTCAAGATAACTCCAGTGTACAGTGTAGAAAAACATCTCTTTCTTAAGTATAGCAGCTGCCTATGGTTATGGAGCTCACTGGGTTATTAGGCTATTTTAGGATTGAGGCACATACTGCAAGATCAAAGGCACAGAAAAAATTAAACACAATACGATATGCATTGGAGTGAAAAGCGCAGATTTTCTTAGCAGTGACTGGTTTATGAGGCTCTGGGAAGGTCAGCCTTTTAGCTTCGAAAACATTTTTTAGTAATGCATTTGCAACTAG
>JGI24022J15233_10004288_pt1 | contig 14660 bp, 13 predicted proteins | sample Ectturendosymbi2_FD_15233 | JGI IMG/M metagenome (IMG submission 15233) | reverse complement strand
ACGAATTAACAAAGCTTTTTGAATATGACAGGAAAGCTGCTCGCGTACCACCTGAAAAGCCCTCGCGTACCACTAGTGGTACGCGTACCGCAGTTTGAGAACCACTGCTCTACAGGTTTTGTCAGCGTGAAGACCTCAGCAAAGTCAGAAAACCTGAAATATTTTTCTTTTTGTAACCCTAACCCAGCCATAATTACCCGATTAACTTACCCCAACACTAAACGCTAAGCCCTAATCATCAGTTTTCTTAGCGTATTTGATATGTAGATTATTAATATGTGCATGCGCACATGGCGTAAAGTCAGAAAAGTTTCAAGTCAGAAATTTCACTTGACGCAGGCACAGCCACAAATAGCGCGACGTGCATCGCAAGCTCAAGTGCGCTGCGCTCTGCTTCGATAGTCGGTCGGTCAAAGGTTGAAAGGTGTAATACAAAAGGTATCAAGGAGGCAGACCGTGGAAACTGTTTTTTTGAGCTAAACGTTTCTCGACGACAACGGAGGTTGTCAGCAGAACATGGGCTAGGATTTCTTCATTTACTGGTTTGGCAAAAAGATACAAAACCGGGATTAATCCAACGAAGAGCGACTCGGAAAGAGCTCGTTTTTATTGTAATGTTTCTTCAAATGTCACTAATACACGAACGAGATCCGTTCGCAAATTTTGGACAGTCTGCAGTAGGTTTTCTTGGTAAGCTGTACTTGTGTTGAAACGATAGACATACCACTGTGCATATGGCCAAGTGTGGACATAAGCAGGCATCAGACAATGACCAGTTGTATACGTTTTGCTTCATTGAACAAAACTATATTGGGCAGCATAATTCTTGATGCTTCAGAGATATTTTGAACTGAGTTTCATGCTTCCAAAATTCACTGTTCCTCGGTTATCGTCTGTAAACCGATGTACATATTGACAAAGCAGATGTTTGCGTTTTAGGTGATTACATCACAATAACAGATTGTAAGAAATGTTAAAAGTGGCGATTGGATGAAACAGGGAGTTACATTTTTTAGTCGTGAAGTTATCTAGTTTTTCAGGGTCCATACAAAATGCTGGTGCCCTTATCACTTCCGCACACGCTTTTGCAAAGAACCATCGGTGCGTGGAGCGGACCAAGGCTGATGTGCAAATTTCTTCCCATCTGTTTTGAAAAAGCGAAGTGTTGCCAGTTGTCACTTTGCCAGTTGTCGCTTTTACCAGATCTAGCAATTGTCTTCTATTCGAAAAAACTTTTAATGATGTTTTGAAACAGCATCCAATTACCGCGGTCGAACTTATCAACAGAAGTTGCAACAGCGTGTCGCAGACAACAAAGCTTAGTGCCAAAGCTGAGACCAAGTTTCTTATTTTATCATTCCCAGTGGTTGATCCTGCAACCGTGAACAAATCGCAGTCTTATCTCATGAACTAACGCCCACCGAAATATTTTTGGAAAACTCGTCTTGATTTACGCATCAAGTGTACTTTGTTTGATTTGTCTCTGGCTTTTCCGGATTGCGATAAGTGGTGTTCAGGAACCAAAAAAGACAGGAAACCCATACGACCACTCAGCACTATTTTGAAAGCTTCAGAATTTGAACTGCAATTGCGTGGTAGAGGAAGGCGAGCGGACGACGTAAAGAAGGCGAGAGACGGTACGACGACGACGTTGTGCGACGGTGAACTTCAGCTGCAGAAGACGTCGCTATAAACGTGTTGTACGTACTTGCCAGGTCAGGCATGTAATTGGCTGACGCTCAGCAGATCTCGCTCAGCAGATCTCGCAATTTCGGGTTTCGACTTAGCCTCACAAAGTTATGAAGATGAAGGTTTGAGGTTTATTTTACAGATTTATTCAAGTTTTCGTCTTTTCTTTCTGAGGTTCGAAAACTGACACATTAATTATGACTCATCAGTGACCTGAAAGTTGCGCTTTAGAATGAGAACTGCGTGCTCAGTGTGGTTAATCAGCTGGTGTGGGCGAGACGTAACAGCAAAATAGAAAAGACAAAGCCAGTAAAAGGTTTGCTTGGCATGTTGGAAACAGCACAATAACATGAAAGGACAAAATTATTTTAAGAAAAAAACGGCATCTTCTGAAATTTGGTGACAGCAACAAACAAACAAATGCAGTTTTTCAAGTTTTTCATCCCATTACTTGGCGTTATATTTTTAACTGGCCTATTCCGACCAACTCTTTGTATATCTAGCTTCTTGCCAACTTGCACGTCCACAGAATATCGCTGAGAATCATAATGTGTTTTTAATGCTGGGAGCAAGCCAGTGGCGAAAACACCACTTGAAATGATATCTGTTTAAGTCAACCGTGGTTTCGCGGCCCAGTGACGAATAACCAAGAAACAGCGAATATACGTCGCCAGGCTGGATAATGGCGGACAGATCGTATTATGCCCTAAACTTTGAAACAGAAAGCATGTACTAAGCTCCACGCATTTCTGCTTGAGGCTCGATTTCGGTGTTTTTGTCGCAATTCACGTGAAAAAGAAACTTGCAGCTTGTGACGTAACAATGAGTCGTTCAAAAGCATCGCCGCAATGAGTGTGAAAAGGATGAGATGCGTGTTCAGTTTACGACATCAGGAAAAGTTTGTTGCGAGAAAACAAATACAAATATTTATCTTCCTTATTTTGTCACCCTTAAATAATTTCTGTGCCACAACACTTGGAACCGGTTCACAGAACAAATTTGTGTTCTCCTTCAGTTTTTCATCATTTGTATGCATTTCAGTGCTTGTATGTTCATAGCAAAAATTACCGCTTTCTGTTTTGGTTTGGGAGACGAAGAATATGACATCAAGATACAAAAACACAGTGACAAACAAATTTTCTATATTAGAAAAAGTGTATACATTTACGTTTGTTACGGACACTTAAGCACAACAAATCAGTTGTGGCAATTAATCAGTTGAGAATTGTTTCGTGATTTGTAGCATTGCCTCGTATTATTACTTTCAGAGTTTTATTCGAGTTCCAAGCCTGATAGCTTTGGACATAACTTTCGTGGCCAGGCCTTTCCAGTGAAGTATAGTGACTTTTATAAAAGAGCGGTGAACATCCGATTCCCACTATCTGCACCAATGTGCTTCAGGCTCTGGCTTTTGCTTGAAAATTTAGATCCGTGCATCTGCAACGATGTTTCGCTTGTGAGCGAGTCACTGCAAAAAAGAGAAAGAAATTCTTGTCTTGTTGGTTGTTTCTCCGATTCTCTCTTTATTCTCAGTATGCCGTCTGCACGCCCTTCCTCCGAGGAAAGCTTAGAGCTGCTATTTTGATACTGTGTTGAGAAACGAAACATGTCAACAACAATCGCGATCTATTTTCAGTAAAATTATTAAAATTATGCCGAACGGGGAATCCAGCGCTTCTAAAAACAAGATTAAAGCTCTTTTGCGCACCAGGTGGGCGGAAAACCACAACTNTTGTTTTTCAATGTTATTTTGAAGTGCGGCGAAGCCATTTACTGACAAACACATCGCTCATTCACATCCTTCTGTTCTTGCCTAGGTCTCGACCCCAGAACGCTGTTGCTTGGACAAAGCGCGCGGCGATATAAAGCGCATCCGCTGCAACGTGCAACGTGCACTTTGCACGTTGGCTTGCAGGCGACCATACGTCATTTCCGTCACTTTGCAGCCGCAGATTTGATCGTTCACTTGTTACATTTACTTCTACAGTATCTGGAAAGTGATGTAGACACAACAACGGGCCACAGTTCGGTGTGGTTTGACGGCAAAGCTTAAAATAACAAACGTTCAAGATTGGAGAAAGTTTGTCAGGTTATACTTGACCGACATGAGTTTCCAGCGCAAGACAGCCTGGTAGCACCGAGGACATGCGGGCGCCGGAATGTTAATTTCTCTATTCAGAGAATCCCAGAGGTCGTCGGGGCAGAGGCCAAAGTGTTTTGAAGAAGGAGCGAGTTAAATCGTGAGTGTTTGCTATTTCCTAAATGGTTGTGTGTCCGTCGAAAATCACGATTTCTAATTTTAAGATGAAAACATGGAATTTTTTCATGCCGGGCCTGTATCTTTAAAACAAGACAAATGCGCTACAAGCACATAACCAGCAAATCTTTTCCGATCCTGATTTCGTCGATCGCGATTGATAGGCGAACGACGAACCTGACTCAGACCGGAAGTTGTCAACAATCGCCGTATCGCGCGTCGCACGAAGGTATCTGCTGTAGTGGGGTTGGTGTTGAAGAGAATATCGTTGTTCAGTTGTTGCGGATTGTATGCAGAAGCGAAACAATGATCATGAAAGCTTGGCTCGTGAGTTTCAACACGGTGGAGTTGCATGAGGGGAATGAGTTGGGGGAACTGGCATTGCTGAGAAAGGGCACACAGTTATAGAGTTTAAAGTAAAACGTCGGACAGCATTGAGAGGTATATTCCAGAGATCCCATATTTCAAACTTGTGTTTTGTTTGGACTTTTTACTTGAAATCAAACTTGCAAAAAATAAAAGTAATGCTAAATACCTGACCAAGAGCGGTGCGTGCCAACAATACGCCTTTAACTTCGAGGCAAAATTCTGTTAATATCAGTCAAAATAACTATTGTTTTCACTGAAATAATCTTCGACAAGCTATGCAGGAAGTGCTGCGGTGCATTCCTGGTTGTTCAACAGGAGTAACCGTACCGGTGTTCCTCTCAGTGCTCTGTTTGTCTCAGTGCAGTTTTATTGAGAGACATGTAAATATGTCCAGATTTACTTTCAATTCTCTCTTAACTAACACAAGGTTCTTTTCCATTCGTGTGTTCCCTCTTTCTTTCCACTGCTGTTGATCAACTTGCTGACATGTTGCCGTCGCATGAGATCAGAACGAAATCACAAGACTGGAGCTTAAGAACCATCGCGGTTTGGGCTTTGTGGTATGAGAGCGGTTGTTTATTTTCACAGGGGGAAAGATACTAATGTGTCTTTAGCATTTGTTTTAGCTGCACTCAGTTTGAGTGTATGCATAACTTCCCGTGGACGAGAAAAGACTGACAGGAAAGGGAGAAAAACGATGTATGTCTGTAGTACGTGGTAGGAACGTAGAAAAAGTGTCTATGAGATCATAAAAGTGATTCGTGAAGATGATCAGCTACAACTCTGGATCTCTGGTCAATGGTATAGGCTAAAAGCGAAACCCAGAACATTCAGTAGCCATGCAATGCAATCATCCAAAGATGAAACCTCATTGGTTGTTGGTCGGAGGAGGTGCAAAGCCTCGCAGCAGACGTCATCATGAAGTATTTTGGGGACAATGAAGCGCTATCGTATTTTTATCAACATGTTGAAGTTGACATAACGTATTTAGCTGAGACCATCAGTTCAGACAAGGTGGTGTTTGAAGCCTTTGGTTCTTCCGTAATGAAATACCAATTCGGCAAATAAGGAAGATTCCTGGTTATTTTTGGATCTGACATTCCATAAATTGTAAAACTCGATGTTCGAAGCAAAGCCATAAGTATTTTGCAAAGCGACAACGTATTGGCCAAGCTTGTAACGATTACGGTCAAGAAACTGTCTCTGGTCTTTATGACGTAACACGTTTCCTCCACGAGCAAAATGCAGAAGCGCTCGACTCGTCACGCATCGATGGAGGACTTTTTATCTGGAAGTCACAAACCATCATGCGCAGCAGGAAAAAAGTTGGAAAACAATTTTGATGAATGATGAAAAGAAAAAGTAGAAATTTATTGAAACTGCCAGTACTTAACCGAAACCTGTCCAAGCTCTACATTTTTCGGACGGGCTGCACCTAAACATTAACCGCATATCTTTCATTATTATCAAACTACTGTTGTATAAGNACAATCTGACGGAGTGTTCATCAAATAATTAATCATGTCATTGTTCCACAACGTTGGGACGAGCTAATATTTTGAAATTTATTTTCACAACAACACCATCAATGAAGCTATAGGACCATAAATGCTAAATGCATCCACTCAATCTACCAACCTAAATAAATTTCACAAGAATACCGGCTTATGGCAAAGCAAATGCTTCAACATTCCTGCAAAATATAATGAATATCACTGTCGTGATGTAAAGTTTCTAGACACATCCATGGCTAAAAAGCAGTGCTATCATGATAATTAAGAGCGACCATCATTTGGAAATGCAGGACAGGAAAAGAACACAAGACTTAGCATTAGTTTTCTTCAAGATTTCATATCCACAGGTTTTATCCAGCCGTGCACTTGATGTGAAATGTTTCGACGTGGACAGGATAAATTGCGTTGCCATATTAAAGCTAAATTAAACTTACCTCGAAGCTTACAGTGTTTGGCTATCATTTAAAATCGTCCCCAACATCCATAGCAGCTTTATGTCGTAGTTGTCATCACTGCAAGAAATTTTGTTTCCAAATAAGAGCAAAGATCGAGTTGATTCTGTGCATTTTGTAACAGAAATTAAGAGAACGAAGAGAATCAAACAACTCAAAATGAACGAAAGCAAAAAAGAAAGTAAATAGAGAAAACACTGTCACTGACTATACATCAGGTTTAAAAAAGGCAAGGTCATCTTAGTCTCTTAAGCGAAAACGAAGAAACAGTAAAGCTTGAGCAGCTACCATCGAATACAAGCAGAAAGCAGTGTGTGTAGTGGTACTGGCTGCAGATCGTCCGTTGGTCTTTCGTGGTTTTTATGTTAGTTTTTTATTGGTGGTCAGGAACGACAGATCCTTGAACATGGCTCCCAGATAGTTTTGTATGTTTGAATGGTCAGTGATCAGATTGTTAGTGAAGAGTCAGTATAGGTTGTATTCTTTTGAATCAGACATCAAGTGGTCACATATGGCCCGGGCATGATTTCTGCTGCACAGGTTTAGAAAGTGTAAGCTTTGAAATTAGACAGGAAACAGGTGTATTATTGCAGATGAAAAGATGAATCGTATAACATCTTTTGCGAGTAAGTGTATGCAACATGCGGCATCTTTGACGATGATTTTCAACGAATTCAAGTCTCATCTAAACACATTGCATGAAACGTGAAGAATTTGAACTTTTTAAATCTCTAGCAACATACTGCAACAAATTGAAAATGCACGCCACACAATACATTTGTGAAGATTGGAACTTTGAAAAGACGAAACAAAAGCTTTTGCATTTTTGAAGTGCTGCTTTCAGCATTCTAGGATTCTCTGCATCTCAAAAAGACTTAAAATCGCGAAGGAAAGCTGATCTTCGTAAAATGAAAAAGACAAAGCGCATGAAATATGAGCCGCTTTAAGGTTGGAACAGGTAGAATTTGCGCAACTGCTGCGGATAATATACAACTGTGACGCAAACAAAAGGAAATAAATAAACGTTGGTTTCCGAGATGATGCGTTGTTTGATCAAAGCAGTCGACCGCGTTTAGCGAAAACGATCACCTGTAGTTTGCAAAAGCAATTCTGGGTGGAAATGAGGAGGTTTAAACTAAAATTAGTTTGCGGGTTTCAGTGCCTGATTATGACGTACGTATTAACAGATCGTTTGTCTTGTGCAAGGAACGAGTTTCGTGGTTTTCTGCCTCATTCAGTCTTAAGTTTGAAGCATCAATCGTGACGCGAAAACAAAATTTTTTGAAAAATCAAACCTTCTATCGCCCAAGTTGGAAAACCTTGAATTGATTTAAACATGGTAGAGAGAAGTGCCTCCATTGCAAACCTGATTTGTTGGTAGCGACGTTTGGTTGGGAAGCAGACCAGTGGTGGCAACAAGCATAGCTATTATAGAGGAAAAAATTATAGAAAATGTTACGCTTTGGAAGGAAAAGCTGCTTAATAGAAACATCTTCCCACCACCTCTTCTTTTCAACAAGAAAAGTACAAATAATCCAGAAATGAAGTTAATGCAAAAACGTTTCAATGACGTCTCAGTACTTTAACAAAGGTCCACTGTATAAAATCTTGAACGAAAGACAATGTCTGATCTGCCAACGCTGCAACAAACAGCGTTTCCCAATCGATGTAGCAGCAAGGCTTAATAAGTCAGTGATAAAAAGATGATGAACGACTTGGTCTTCAAACCCACGCTCCATTAGAATTGCAGGGAGCTAAAATTGCAGGGTCTGTCTGCTTCAGTCAGGAGTGAAGTTTTGCGTGTCGTATCTTAGGTTTCTTGTCGGAATAGAGTTAGACCAAGGCCAGACGGTGGCCTCGAATGATGGGCACCGACTCTGCTGTTGTCTGGCAGGGCGATGTACGACCTGCGACATTGAATCGAGACATTTGAAAATTGCATAAACATCAAGTTAATCGTTACTGACACCGGGTCGTTAGCATCAAGAAGCAATATCAGTCCAAGCGAGTGCAATGATGATCGTCGCTGCACTTCTTGATGTGATATTGTTGGTCTGGAGCTGTGGAGCAATCCATTGGCGAAGCTCGTGGTTCACACTGGTTAGGATGGCTTCGACAGAGAGAGCATGACTTGCTGCTTCTTCAACCTCGTGTCCAGCATCAGTGGATCGCTGCAAGGAAGAGCTTTCCTCTTGTTGATGCAGGCGACACGCATCGCTGCATTGCGCAAGTGTTTGTCAAGGTCCATGACCAGCCGTTGTGGAAACAGGAACTGCAGAACATTTCGAGCACCTGTCCTGCTTATGACATCAGACGTATGCAAACCTAATATTTGCGACATTTGCTTCGTTCTTAGTTCAACGCAGATTGTACTCAGTTGTGCGATGGCTGCACAAATCCATCCAGTAATGCAAACTATAGTGTCTATGAAAATACAATAAAACTTTAAAAGTATAAAACTAATAAACACATCGCTCGAAATTACTTTAAATACGTCTAAAAAGCAGGTTGAATCCTGCGGCAAAATAAATTGCTGGCATGCTTGTGATGGCAAGTACCATTTTATTAATTAATCATCTTGAAACCAGACTTCGATAAACTAAAGGTCTAGGATGAAAACGATAAAACTGACGGTGGCGGTGATTGCAGAATCGTTTACAACATGGCTCTGACAACTAGGCTGTTCAACACTTTTATTTTTCGTGTACCAAATCTGACGACTTGTTATTCAAAAAGTTAACTTGAAAAATATCATCTGTTGTCATTGGACGCGGCGGCTCATATGATGTTGAGTTATGAATCTTTTTGCTGTTTATTCCATGCATTTGCTACAATGCTGGATATGGCTTTAATCTAATACTTCAATTGCAAACCAATTTCAACCTCGAACAACACGTTTTTGATATAAAAAAAGACTTCGGAATTTAACAGAGAGACTTATTTGAAGATCGTTTTGCCGATTAAGGTCGTACAGATGTCTCCAACTGAATTTTACCGGAGGAAAAATTGCTTATACGTTTCTTACGCAGGTTTGACCTGTTATTGTTTAGTGAATATCCCAGCAATGTACAACGAGATTTCAGAGCAAATCCACAGCCACAGTCGTGTTTAGTTTTTACATTCACCGACATTTTTGAATGAATTCGTCCCTGGTGTGGGTTTGAAAATAAACGAGTCACGGCGCATTGTCAAAAGACGAAACAGTGGGCAAACTTTGTTTCGTCATAAGGAACTTGTAGTCGCAGCTCGGTTTGTCAACCGACGAAGCGGCGCAACATGTTACGTCCGAGCCTGGATGTGATTTGTATCGATTTTTGATTACTCATATGACTGTACAGAGCGTTAAGACCCATGAGATTTTTTCGCCGTTACCATGGTGATGTGCGGAGCAGTGCATATTTGAAAAGGCTGCAAAGAGCCTGGTAAGCAGTGAATGAGGATCGCAGTTAAACGGAATTGACTTCTGTCGCCTCGCAGACGATCGACGATGTTTGCAACGAAAAACGAAATCCGTTTAAAACATTTGGTTGATGACATTTTATTCGGGGATTTCAGGTGAAATTCACGTGCATGGCAACAAACAGCTGCAATGACTTTTTATTTTTACTAAAACGTCCTTTGAAAAGACTTGAAAGGAATTTATTCTACCTTCGGTGAAAGATAACAGCTCATGTTAGTTTACACAAGTGTATTTAAATAAAGTCAGTTTCGAAACATTTGCGTAATAAACCGTCTATTGTGAAACAACAGAAGATAATAAGTACAATGTTTGCTGAGTGTCATGGAGTATAATGTAACAACCATTCAAACGCTACCAGGGAATACGGTTTGGGCGTTCTTTAAAGATATTTTGTCAAAATGCAGGCAACAAAGAATTTATTGCTAGTTTTTGAGAAAAAACAATTTTGTTTCTATTTAAACGTCACTTTTTGTTTGTGAATTCAAACGTCACTTAGCAACGGTTGTCAAAACTCCTGTTGGGACAAACTACGGTGATTGGTCCACGGTGCGGTGTTTGGCGAAGTACACTCAGTAAACAATGGACGCTTTGGCGAAGTATACTAAAAAAAAACGTTTGGCGAAGTACACTCAATAAACAGAGGAAGCAGTGTTTTTCATGTAGGGTGTAGAGTGCGGCACATGTACACTTTTCAAAAGTAACATTTTTCAAAAGCGAAGTTTGCCTCTGGTTATTAGCGATTGTATTTGGAATTTATGCCATGTGCAAAGATCTTCTGTTTATTAACTCAGCTGTTTGTTCAACGTTTGCTCTTTGATGTTATGTAAAGATGTCTTTCGACTGAACTGCAAGTGAAAAAAAGTTGACTGAAGCTTTTTGACAAACTGGAAATTACTTTTTGCGTAAATAAACTTAGTATGAACCACGCTGCTGAAACCGGGTTGAAAAAACAAAGAAGTATGAAAAGCAGTTTTAGTAAGACGACCTTGAGTTCGAGAATAAAGATTGATCTGAAATGGTCGTCACGTGACTTCAACATCACCACGTGATTACAACCAGCAGCAAATATAAATAGAAAAAAAGTTATTTTTGGTTAAATTCTGTCCTTCGTCGACAACGATAGTGATCTGCGATTTGAAGCAATGCGACATCGGCCAGATGTACTTCTAAACAAAGGACGAATGGATGATGAGGTGCTGCATTATTCATGAAGAATCGAATGGTAGACTGATTAGGTGCATTGTATTAATCTCCGCGGTTGAGCTGCGACAGTGGACGAAGAAACAGGAGATTGTGTGTTGATTTTCTAACGAACACTTCGAATGGGTGTCCGGTTACGCTTCTGCCTTCCTTGCGCCTATCCTACACTATATATTGATAAAACGCAAGATCCCTTATCGCGTTTTCCACTTTTTGATGTCGTGTCGCATCAGCTCGAGTTTCACAGTATGTCAAGATTTTCTTAAACTTTATATTCTAATTTTGTTTGAAAACGTTTGCGTGTGCTGCGCGCGCCGCAGCGCCTCCTCCGAGTGAAAATATTATGTGAAAGACAGCTTTGGCAAGGTGGAAACTGAAAATGAGAATAACAGTGTGGCTCAGGTATTCCAATTATTTTGTGAAAAGTGACTTTGTACCGGCTTAGGTGTCTGCTTTGAACCAGGCGGCTAAAATGAATACACTTGGTATTTACGGGACAGATACCGCCAGTGGTGCAATTCAAATGTTTTAATAACGAGTTCTCTCACTCCAGGACTCACGAACAACAGGTTCTCTCTCTATCACAGTCTCCACAGGCAAACTAAGCTGGTAACCCGATATAAGTGCAAAGGTTGATCTTTGTGTTGCCAACTGGTACAGTCGAGCAAGGGAAATTATTGATTTTGTCCCTAAATTTTAGTCTTGTTTTTCACTATTAAAAGTTAGTAATAGGTCTATGAGAGGTTTGCCAAAATACGTTATATGTGAAAGGTGTTAATGGGGAAAAAGCGAGAACCCCCGACTTAAGCCAATAACCGGTTCTCGGGATCAAAGACTTTTTTAAGAACAGGTTTTTGCGAACCGGTCGAATCCCACTGCTAGATACCGGGCTACTTACCAATACGCAGGCCCGCAACCAGAGGGGGGCAATCGGGCAATTGCTACCCCCCGAAATTTTCACAAACGTACGTATTTGTTAGGTACAGCGACAAGTTACATAAATATCAGTTGGTTGCGGCCCTGCCAATACGAATCTGGCATCTAGCGGATACCAGCTGTAATCCTCTCTTAAAGCTACGTACATTTACGGACAAAACCTATGAAGCTAGAATTAACGAATTTATTTGACAAATGAAGCTCTTGTTTGGGCTTCAATTGCAAGATATTTTATGAAACTGGCATAAACATGGTAAACTCTCAAAAAATTCCCGGTATCTTCAGCCCGTTCTTTCTTCGGGAGAAACACCCTTTATAGAAAGTATTAGAAAACAAACTAAACAGCGAAGCGAAGTTGGAATATAATGTGCAAAAGACTTGCGTTGCGTGGAAACCACAGGTGTTTTTGGAAGTTTAATTTCTTTCACAAGAAGTTAGTTGTTCCACAGCTGCGCTTGATTTCATGTCTTAGATGGTGGAGAGTCTGATTAATCCTCGGCCAACTCCAAACGTCACAAATAGCAGAATCAAAGAGCAGCAGTTGTACAACTGAACAAACTTCAGGCAACTTTAAGAAGTTAATTCGTTTTCGATCCACCAGTCAAGCAATTCCTGTTCAGCTTTCAAGAGACCTGAGGCTGAATCGTCATTTTGGGAGATCTCCCAATGCCGACGTCACCGCAACGTGATTATCACAAACTCTAACCAAACAATCACAACTGCTTTACTCCATACATGGTGGCGTCTGTAGGAGTGTGTGTTGCAATAATTCACTTATTCTAAAATTATTGGAGGTATTTGGAAACATGGCTCATGTCCGTCTTAGTACTGTACAACTTGCTAAGGATTGGCTGATTTAACATTTTGTAGATTTGTCGCAATGTTTTCTTGCTGGGTCTTTCAAAGGTTACTCTCTGGGTAGATGTGAAAAACGTGATGTCTGATGAGCTGCTAACCGAGCCTTTTTTTTCATTTTCTAGGGATTAATTGCAGGCATGTACAGTTGTTAATGAGTATTATTGCCAAAAGATTGGTTGGCCGTTGGCCTTGAAGAGGAACTTTTGCCCGCCTTTTCCAATTCAAGCCGGGAATCGAACTATCATGATTCCCAGGGAGAGAACTAATCTTAGCCAAATTGCCAACGCCTTACCGACTGGACTAAAGAAAACCTTACTAGTCCGTGCGGATCTAGGCATTATTTCTTTCGACTTTCGCCCTTCGGCTTCTTCCCTGCTTCTGTCCACCCTTCCGCGTCTTTCCCGCAGTGCCCGCACTGCCACTTTCTATTGTTTCCGTTGTCTGAGTGCTTTCCGCCGGGGAATCACCCTTGGACTCAGTCGATTTTTCTCGCATGTAATGGCCCAGCGCCATTACAGCCTATTTTTTAAATAGGTTTAAGAAATATTGTTGTTTTAACCGGATTCTACGAAGCACTTTTCTACGGTTCAATTAATAAAATAAAATTTTTGACTGCCAAACGTTTTCCACAAATATTTGTAGTAATCTTTCAGTTTATGAACATTTTCGAAAAATGAGCATTCCAGTGTTATTATCCGCTGCATGGATAGAATTTATTTTACACACTGCACCAACTCTTCTTTTAGAAAATAGTAAAGTGCTGGAAACCTTTGGCCTGCTGGGCAGGTTTAAATTACGTTAAGCAGAAGCAACACTGGCTTGACTTTGAACATCCGATGCAGTTTTATGATGGGATGCATGCACAGCAAGAATAAAAATAAGACTTTGGCCAACGAAGAATCAGATGTGCTGAAAAATTTGACTAACTTTTCCCCGGAAGAACTGGAGCGCTGTTTTGAGGACTTCACGAAAGTATGCGAAGTGATTTTGAAGAAAGTATTTTTGCTGTGCTTCTTGTCAAACTTAGTGTTTTTGTTTAAATGTCAAATCCATTCCAATTAGAAACCAATGTAAATGTGTCCAGATTCTGTCTGTCGTTTTTGCTGCGGCAAGCCAGCAATGGGTTAGCAAATAAATCTGTGCTGTTTTTTGTGTTAAAATCGTTTTTCAAGTTTGCTTTGGATTTTGAATTACAGCCAAAACAGCAACTTTCCAGTTTGCAAAAATTGCTCTTTTAGAAATTTTCCTTCGTTACTCGTTCACTTACGCCATAAATCGTTCACGCACGTACAAAGAAGTGCACGCAATCACTAATGCAACTACGAAATAGTCTGTCTTGGGCCTTACGTGGCCAGTCATCCACCCTTTGTTCGAGTACATAACATAGAATCCTGTTGTAGCATTGGAGCCAACAAACTTTCGTTGTCCTCCAACACACGTCTAAGATTGAATGCTCATTTTTTGATCACCACATTCCTGTTGACATAAACCTAAGAAAGTGCGAAATGTTCGAAACATGTTCATTCGATTTTGTGCCTATTTTTTTCTGATTGTGTACCTCATCCTTTTGAAGCAGTCGCCGACCGGTCAAATGGACCGCACCCAGTTCGAGGAAGTTTACACAAAGCTCTTCACCAAGGACGGCGAGAAGAAGTTCCTCGATCATCTCTTCAGAACGTTTGACTTTAATGGCGATGGTGAGGACCTGTTTGTGGCACTGAAGCCGTTTCTTCTGACAACACCCGCGTAGGCCACGACTGACACTCATGGCTGCTTTTGTGCGGTCGTCGAACTGCGACCGGTGTTCGTGAAACATGAAAACAACCCCTTGCCATCGTTCCCTACTAGGGTCGTCAATAGGGTTGTGAGGCGGGGCATTTAGGGCTGGGAGACTTTGCAGCTGAATTAGGTGTAGCTTTCCATCA
>JGI24022J15233_10004287_pt1 | contig 14661 bp, 5 predicted proteins | sample Ectturendosymbi2_FD_15233 | JGI IMG/M metagenome (IMG submission 15233) | reverse complement strand
TCAGTAAAATTCTGCTCAGATACTTCAAATTTCTTTTCCATTTAGAATTTCCATACTTTTTCAATACCTAATGTACATTTTGGCCAAATTCAATACTTTTTTAAGGTCTTGAAAACCAATTTTGAAATTCAATACTTTTTCAATACTTTCAATACCGCGTAGGAACCCTGTTAAATTCCAACTTCTGCTGTTTAAATTTGAACATTTTTCCATTTCACTGAGAAAATTTACAAACGTTTACAAGGTTTTTCGAAAACATGGAGGCCTGATCACTTCGCAAACCACACCCTTCCACCGTTGGTTCGTCCCGCGCTTGACTGCGTTTCCACTCACAACGTTTTCTTAAAAAAACGTGTCAACGTTTTCGCATGCCTTCGTGTGTTGTTCGTTGGGAAAGCAGTTGCGAACTCTGATATGAACAGCATGCAGCGGTATTTGCGGTTCAACCCAGCGCAAAGCCTACCGCTGATCGTTACTGCGAAAATGAGAACGAGATAAAGAATCCATGAATGCTAGAGATGGACATCTTGAAAGAAAACCATCGAGCAATCAAATTTTCTTGGAAAATTGTTTTAGTTTTTTGAAGCGATACAGTCATTCCTTTTAAGAGACCGCTGAGATAATTTCAGAAAGTTTACTTGGTAAATTTTTGCGTTTTAACTCGACTCTGACCAATTTAAATTCCTAGTTTCGCTGGACATAGGTAGCGGTAGATGTCTGAGCATGGAACTAGGATTTTTTCGTTCGCTATCACATATTTACATGTTTTTAGCATTTATCTCTAAAGAGCACTAGCTTCTTTTCAGTTAGGTATCCGAAACTGCTGGTTTGTCAGTAGCCCACAATAGCGGTTGAAATCAAAGTGCCCGGTCAACAAGCTTAGCTTTTTGCAAACAAAAAACTAACCATCAGCTGTTGCAAACTCAATTCTATGTTAAGAAGCAATATCACGCATGCTAAGCTTAATTTCGAGGAACAAACTGGAAACAAAGTTTCTTTGATTTTGTTTCGTAACGGAATACATAGGGTGAACGAATCCGCAGAAAAATTTATTTTTAAATGGTAAACCAAACGAACATTTATCTAACTTTTATCGCAGATTTATCTTTCGAAGTTTTCTTCGGATCTTTTTCATCTTTTTTGATGTTAGTTTCAAGCACAAAAGTCCAGCTGCTCTTCTTCCTTTCTTTCTTTGGTGCTTGGACACATTTTTGATACAAAGATAAATCCAATTGGCCGCAGTTTTTCTCCAAATTGTCGCGGGTCTGCAACGCATCATAATGTCGGTGAAAGTGAAAACCAGCAAACGCTTGGCGTTTGAAAAACTTCACAGTGTGCGTGCTACATGTGCGCTGCACTTGTCAGAATAATCACAAAAAAGGACGCCAATACGGTTGTTACCCAAGATAGAACCAAGCACCAAGAAGTTCGAACTGACTCATGACCGACGTTAGCCCAGACGCTTACACGCGCCGGACAGCGTTCAGTGGATGGATTTCATTTTAAACATTCTGAAAATAAGGGGAAATATGCCTAATCACAAGCAAAAGCTTTTCTGCTTTAATCAACAATGGGTATATACAACGGGTTAAACTTGCTCTGGGACATGCTTTGTAAATGAGATTCCTCTGAAAATGATTTTTTTGCAATCTTTTATCGAAATGCATCTCAAACTATTGCAATACAAAATGTTATTATCGCTCCGTTTCTCGGCGTTGTACCTGAGCAACAAAAAGGCTTGAACCTTCATTAAATTACATACTTTTTAGTGAAGTGATCCTCAAAATGTGCTATTTACTTGCCACAGACGGCTAGCACACAGATGTACAAAAGATCAAGAAATCAGACTTTCGAACTTCCTTGTATGCAGATGAATGCTAATGCCTGACAACATCCAATGTATATCGCACTATGTCGTACTACTGAAACTAGGCCAGTTTTGTAATGGTAGTAACTGCTCACTGAATTCAACGTGCTGTATGAGGAAGCTTTAGTGTTTCAAGAGCATGCTGAGCCTAATTTTGGTTTATCTATAAAATCGTCAAAACAAATGTTGCAGCGCGTCAAGGGATTCCACCAGGTACGAGCTCATTCAATGTCTCATTGATTTCCATCTGATTAAAAATGTTTAGTTAGGCTATCGTCAAATCGGGATTGCTTGTTGAGCAAAAAATCTTAGCCACGAAGAACATTCAGAAGTTATATTGCAGTGAATAAATTTAACCTTAACTCATTTTCTAACCAGACACGTTTACAGTTAATGCTTTAGTCTACGCAACTGAATGACAATGATGTATGCCATGAACGCACGTTTATTACAATTGAGTGACGAGCAGGGCTTGATCATAGTTGACATGTATAAATTTCTTGGTTTACTGCAGGGGTGGAAAACCTATTTAATGTCACGGTCCGCATGAATTGTGCATTATCGTTGGTGGGCGGCAAAAATCAATTGATTTTATTCTAACATTCTATTTTTAGCTAAATGTGAGGAAGAGTGACTTCTCTTGAATCACGAAGTATCCGCTTATCGTGGAGCATCGTTTTAACGCAATGTTGTGCTCTATAACTTAAGTAACGAAAATTCTGATTCCGATTGTATCAAATGTTTGCGCGGGCCTCATTTGACCCGCGGGCCGCAGGTTGCCTACCCCTGGTTTATTGGTAAACGTGGCTTAAAGATCAAAATAAAGCCAGGAGAACCATCTCCAAGAAATGGCCTGGTTACCTAGCCGTTCCACATGAATTGTACTCACGGACTTCATGCAGACTCACTGGAAACTGACTCGCACTAAGAAATTTGAAACAACGGTCAAGACAGCCTTATATTCAATCAGTCTTCTATCAAAAATGTAGTGTGGTTTACTATCACCCTAAGCCGCTAAGGTAGGGATTCTTAAACATTTTTTTAGATCGCGCAATAACTGAAATGAAATTTTTTAAATTATGTCGAGGACCCCTTAAAACTCATCCACGGACCCAGTTTAAAACATCGTTTGATGTGCTAAGGTAAGAGAAGTTTTCAATGCGAAATTTAAATACATGTGTATAGCTCTACTTATCCGTATTAGGTCTACGGAGAAGTGAGTGATACGTGGATTTTTTGAAGTATGCACAATTACAAATTGGACCAGGGATCTCAAACATGCGGCCCGGGATGGTTTCTGGGAATTTTCTCATAATTACCATTTACGTTATTTAGTTTATTCACCGTTGTTTGAAAGTGTTCGGCTAGCGAGTGAACAAGTTTCTTTTGAACAAACGTAGAGACCGCTAGGAATGATTTGCCTATAACTGATACCTTTCCCAGGAAATAAGATGCAAAAGCTGTTTCTAGAAAGGTTCAGCTACCGCCATTGTTGCGTGGCGTCAGCGTCATAATGCGACCCTAGGTTACTTTGTCAGTCCTCATTTGGCACTAGGAGCAATTTGAGTTTGAGATCTGTGAACCAGACTATAAATAGACCATAAATATTTCACAAACATGCTGTGACTTGCACAAGTATTGCTTTAGGCCTTGTGTAACATTTTGTGCTTTGAGCAATCATTAACATAAATAACATTGTCTATAGAAAGGAATCCTTTCACCACAGCTAATAGTCAGACGCTAAGATCTAGCAGAGCATACATTTCGCCTACTAGGTACGCATCATCAGCTCTTCATAAAATTCGGTCATATTTTTTCCAGGATGCCCCACTAACATTTATTCCTTCAGCCCGTGACCCAAGTTCGACGTACTCCGCTGTCAGCCTTACGTGCCTTCACTGTTGTTAATTTGCCCACAATAGGGTTGCCATACGTCAAGTTTTTCCCGGACATGTACGGGATTTTAGAGGCCAAATATGCGTCAGGGAGAAATGTTGAAAATTGTTTAAATGTCCGGGATTTTTGAATAATTTGTATAAAGTTGTGGGCTCCACAACCTACCGGTTAGTTGGGTCGTTTCAACTTTATGGAGAAGTTTTCTTGTTACAGCAATAGAAGTCTGAGAACCTCTTTGGTACATTTGCGCGAAGAAAGGTTGGTACTGCAATGCTGGGCTTTGGACGAACAGTTTTAGCCTTTGCGAATAACCTGGTGCAACTTTCGAAAAGAAAAACTTCTGAAAAGAAAAGCCTGCAGTTGTACTTTCCCAAAAACAGGTTACCGGAACAGGTTAGGAGTAGGAAATAAGATCAAACGTTTTCGGTTCTTGAGAAGTAAATCAGAAGCGTCGAGTCACGATTTCCCAAGAGCCTAGAGAAACCTGACGCTACCGTAGCTTCAAATAAAAGTTCTCAGCCGTTTTGAATGAAGTTTCCTGTGAAACAGATAAAACTTAAATGAGAGATAAGCATCAGAGGTTTGTGAGACTGTTTAGGAAACCACACAGCGGCGATACAACAGTGCTCGACTTACACGTTATATGCGTTTCCTGGACATGGCTCCGTGATCAGCGGTCTCCTAATGCCATGAACGACCCATTCACCTATAAACCTATTTTTTACTGGGGCATAAAGCTTGCAAACTCTTTTCAACAGCTAAAACATGCATGATTATCACTTCTATCCAGCTCGCTGATTTTCAGCAAGTAGGGTGGCGATTTATCACTTCTACAGTACATTGCATTTAATTCTGCGGTTTTCGAAACCTAAAGGCGTGTTCGGCGAAAACGGCTGTGCAGCAAAAACAAGGTGGCACGCGCGGGTTTTTGGGTCATGGTTCNGATTTGTTGCTTGATTGTTACAGAAAACCAGGTTAACTGCAGACAGACAAGAGGAAAAAAAATGGTGGCTGTGAAAATTTCTGTTGCAACTTTGTATAAAACCATGACCTTTGTTTGTTCTTCACTTGATTTTTAGGGACGTTTTTACTGCAAACCTGAAGATTTTTACACTTTGAACTGGCTCACTTAAATTGTCACCATTGTTATTTGAAAGCTTCACCACCTAAATGGCGCCTACTCCAGTTCGAAACAAAAAAATTATTGTCAACGTAAACCAATCTTGATTCCAAACATTCTTAGAGCCATGTACTTCCAGTCGATGTCATTGTTGCGAAGTATTTCGATTGCTGGACATATTTGCAGGCCTAACAGCAACTCGCCCACAGCAAAAACTGCCGCTTAGTTCTTCAAAAGGTTCCAAAGCTGTGCATTGCGTGACGCCAGTACCGTGAGAACTCTTCCTAACCCCGGTCACCAGCAACCAGTTCGAATCATTGCGAAACCTACCAAGAAGGAATGGGCGTTGGTTCCCTGCTTCACAAGTAATTTGGATGAAAACAGTAGCTCTAAAATAACATAGGGGTTTCAAACGTACGCGTAATAGTACAGCTTAAAGTGTCCCTTAAGCGGTGATAGACGTGACTTTTATTTTACGTTTGTCTTCACCACATTTTTACCGTATCAATCGTTTGGCTTCAGTTTTTCGTAGTTGCCTTGAAAATTAGCGAACTCTGTCCGAATTAATGACACAGATACACCGCGATTATCACCTACGTCAAAACAGTGTGTTTGTCAAAGTGGAAGTTTCTGTTTTTTACAAAAGTGTTAAGTTATTTTTTAACTTTTTATTCCAAAGAAAATTTGCAAGGTTACTTCCCTCACACATTTTTGTGTTTTTGAGTCTTGTTATGAGGAAAATTTGTCAAAAAAGGGTTTTGGCCATCAAGGCTTTTCAACAATTACTAGTTTATGCACATTGAGGCACGCTCCAAGGTCTGCGATCTTGAGTTACGAAGTCGGGTTTCATGCGTTTAAAATCATTTTCTCAACCACCTTACTGCTCTGTTCGCGTTTTTGCGACAAAACATGAAGTCACATTTTGTCACCGGCATGTTCACCTGGTGGTTATTCCAAAGTTAACTGCTGAGTGGCCTCCCACTAAGCTCCCCTTGCATTATTTGTAGTCGGTTTGGTACTCCTCAGCATAGTCTTTGCGGCGACATGGATGAAGCAGAACCAACAAGTAGGAGCGAAATTTAACCACAAAATGTTGAATAACACTGTGGGCAGAAGCAACAATATCCAAACATAGCTTTGAACATGAATAAAACACAAAATTTTATAATGCTGTTTACTATGCAGATTGGTGACAACTGAGCAGCCCGCAAAAGGAAACTATTTAGCCGACCAAACACGTATAACGAGTGCTTTTGCAGCTATCACGTAACGATATATCAACGCCAACACCTGTCATTTATTTTAAACCCATAATTAACTAAACAATCTCAGCGTTTGCCCCAGGGAGAAAAATAATGGCACGTTGTAAATTTTCCGCAAAACTGATCAACATTGGCTATAGGTATTCTTCGAGCTAATTGGAAGTTTTGAAACAGAAAGGCTTTTTATACGGGGTTGAATTTCAGTGGAACAACCAACATAAATAAAACAGCGGTTTTCTTAAAATTTAGCCTCGTAACAAGAGCAATAATACACAGAATGCAAAAACTATATTAAAATCCACAGCAATTTGATATTTTACTAAAGTTTTCGCAATGAGAAAGTCGCAAGCTACCACCTAAGCGAAGAGTCGACAACATTTGCGCACAATATCATCCATATTTGATTAACATCTTTACCAGGTGAATATGAACTCGTTAAAAACAAACCAACGCTTTTAAAGGTTTGCTAAGGTTGCTTGCCAATACAATTACATTGAACTTGCTCGCGGAGTGCGTCACTAAAATATTGATTTTGCACATCGGGTCACCATTAATAATTTACAAGGCTTAACAGGAAATTTTACGAAGATTAATATGAACGTTTAGACTACTACAACTTAAAAGAACAGGGAGCTTTTATTGGCACAAAACGTTTGAATTCCACGAAAAAACAACTAATTGCGTTTGGCGAATTGGCCATTTCCTACTGGTGGCGTAAACCTTGTATTTGGTTCAAGCCTTATGAAACGTGCTCAAAAGCCGTGGACTGCGATGAGTTGTTGTCAGCATTCACTGGTAACAGTCGATGTAAACCAGCTTGATAAACGGTACCGCGGTGAGTGATGGATGAACGAACAGTATTACATCAAGGCCTCGTTGATAGGCCGTCTTTTCTAGGAGGTCTTGATTACGTTCACATTTTCGTTTCCGTGAAGCGGATTACGAGCTTTCAAGCTATTGCAGCACCGGTTAGTCAAAATCCCAGACCCCGGGGTCTGGGTGGGCGACCATCCCATAACGCCGCAAGATCTAAGAAAATCAGGCAAATAAGTGCAGTGTTGGGCAAGGAAACTTGCTTTTCAGGGCACAAAAACAGGCTTGAAAAATGTTAAGGAGCCAACGCAGTTGGTAAGCTTCCGATTCGAAACCAAAGGATGACTGTTCGCTTTGGAAGATGTAGAAAATTTAGTCGAGTTTGCGACGATACAAATACACCATGCGCGAAAACGCTGGTGTCAGAAATCGGTCCTCCACCCTAAAAAAACTAAGGCACCTTGAATGAAAAAAGCGGTCACTTACGCTTGTGTTTCAGAGTACAGCAAACCTCAATACAGTGTTTCTCGGGCCACTTGTGCATCCTACTTTGAGAAGTTTACCACTCCACGTTTTTTATGGAATACAACGCTGACTGCAATTCTTGTAAGCAAGAAGTTTTCTGGACCGTACGTCGACCTTAAAAAGTTCATACGTCATTNCCAACTTTTTTCCTATTTGTTTAAAAAAACATCCGTTATGTTTTTATGACGTTGTTATCAGATTTTTCAGACATGCCGAAACTTCGAGTTATCTCTGCAAATCAGTATTAGAAACAACAAAAGAAAGAGCAAAAATTTGAATGAAAACATGTTGCGCTTTTAAAAACAACTGTTTTCATCGTTAGAAAAATTCGGTAAATATAAATCGGATTTGAAACTGACTTAAAACATTTGATGGCACAATGCACGCGTAAGCCTACCATAAAAACAGTCAAAGGAAGCAGAGGCCAGGACATAGATGGATGACTATCAAATTGATTGCCAAAGTCATGTGAAGACATAAAAATGTTCTTATTCAAGTAAATTTAAAACCCAGTCGCAAGAGCAATCCTTGTATATAGCTACAAGTTTGAAAATCTTAGGTAGCAGTTTAGAAAGAACATTGTTTTAGGTTTTTTGAAAAGGTTCGGCTAAGCCGCTAAACTCAATTTGAAACGCACGACCCGCCATTGCAGCGTAGTGCGCTTGGCCTAGTGTGTTGCATAAGTTTTTCAAACTTTCGGGGTGCTACCAAATCGCTTATCTTTATCTTAAACTTTCAAAAACAAGCAATACTCTAAACCAGAGTCTCAAACGCGTGGCCTGCCTAGTAGTTTCACGACCTGCCGAACCTAATTCGTGCCTTGTTTCATTTTTATAAGAATCTAGATCCAGAACCGTCGCCAGAAAGTTTTCAACAGGGGGGCTTTGCAGTTCTCCGGGGGTCTTTGCGTTTGTTTGGGGGACCTGATATTATAAATTAACCAAAAATCCACTTATTTATAGTTTCACGTTTCAATTTGGGGGGCTTGGAGCTTTGTTTGGGGGGGCTAAGCCCACCAAATTCCCCCGTAACGACGGGACTGTCTAGATCCTGAAGCGTTATTCAATTTTATCAAGTTTGTCATTATGTTGTTATCCTATTTTCATTAGGATGCAGTGTAGGATGCACACAAAGGTTCATTTCTTTTGTAGCATCATGTAAGACGCTAAGATTGAAATGCTAGAGAGGCGTACGCACTGAATGTGATTTAAGTAATATTGCTTGTGTGTGAAATAACTTTTGCATGCGTGCACTGCACTGTTGGTGCACTACTTCCCAGAGTACAACAAATTTCATACATTACAACGTTTACGAAGCGACGTGTTAAGTAACGTCAAAAAACAAAGAAGCTCAAATTACGCTCCCAACATGTTTAGACCAAAATTTAAGTCACTTCACGGCTTTAACCTCGTTAAGAAAAAGTTGGACCACATTCTTCGACAGAGCACGCTGAGCGGCTGACGCACTGTTAACTTTGTGTGACGAGTTATGATTGTCGAGCTTGTACCACTAACAATGGAATTCATGATTCTTTTGCCTTCAGTGACCTTTGATATTAACAGTACGTAATGCAGTGAAATAGAGCGTGCGTCACTGAAGCTGGTACATTGCGTTCGAATCACCGTCGGGTCACATCGAAGATTTGAAAAATGGTGCTTGCAGTCTGTCCATCCTTCTGGTGCTCGCATTAATTGATGGTGCAGAGGAAAGATTCACCACTGGCCTGTAACTGTCCCAGCATTTACTGCGAAAGTAGCCGTGTGGCCCACGGCGCAGAGTAAGCAGAGATGGGCGTCCGCAAACCACTCGGGGCACTTTAGTTAGGGTGAGTACAAAGCGAATGGAACGAAACTTTCCGTAAGATTAACAAATGAATCCAGCGTCTCTTAGTACTTAATTGGGTCTCTTTGCAGTGAAAATTAAGTTCGCAAAGGCTGATGTGTTCAGAAGTTTAAAAGTTTCTTCTTCATGATATATTCCAAACTGCATGTTTTTGCCTTGCGAATTACGCTTGCAACCCATCGCCTTAGTGACCAGTTTTTCTTTCAAATTGAAGATGAAGCTGTCTACACTGCGTTCAAGATTCACATATCAATAATTGTTTACTACTCCACTTCTGAATTCATGCAATTACGACATTGTGGTGCTTGCAAAGCGTAAATGAAACAGTTACCGCATTTTTCGCAAGCGTTTTAAATGTTAAGCAAGCTTCGCTAACGTGATATAAGTTACTTGCGATTCGCTTTTACGTATTTCACAGTTAGTATGGGTATCAGAAAGTGGATAATGGTTTTTCAGTTTGTCCACACAGTAATAACTGAAAGCGGCAAATAAGCGGGAAAAGCAGTTGTTATTTTTTTCACATTGAAGCATCTCGCTTATCTGAAATTCTAGTGAGCATTCATGCATGGCAGGATGTGCATTCTTATGCCCTTTCTCGACTGTGGTACAAATAACACAATAAAACATAGAAACAACGAGGAAGAAACAACTCGCTAGTTTAACAGACACGGCCACTATTGCAACAGCTTAGGTTTCAACATGTTTCTGCTGCCACGTAGAAAACCGCGTGCAATATGATAGTTTTGTGCTACACAACTATACCATCACGTACGTATCTGCAGTATTTGCTATAACATTCCTTAAGATCTACTCAATACTCTTAGACTTTGCAAACTACCACCCTCTCTACAAAACAGCCCGGGCAGATACGCCACACGAACAGATAGACCCCAGTAAGTTCTGAGTAACTTTTGTTCTACCGCCGACGCGCTATTCAACTGACCTGTGCTGAGTCATAAAATTTTCAAAGGTTTTATCTTCAAGTGACACTTTTTATTTCGTCTCAGGTTGGTGTCGTATTATCCTCTTCCATCGCGATGCTCTGTTCACGTTCCCGTGGCCGTGAATGAGGATGTAGCGTCATTTAACCTAACTCACAAATACAAGGGTCTTCCCGTTCCCGTGCTGCACTGATCAATTTCAAACAAACCTTTCAAAGTATCTGGGTTTCAGTTTGCATCATGGTATCTTCAAAACATCGTCACGCTAGGTTTTTTTAAGGTGTTTTAGAGACCCGAATCGGGTTCCTAGAATCAGAGAAAATTATCATCGGGTCCCTACAACCACAGAAAATGGGGCCCCTAGCTAGAATCAAAGAAATCGGGTCCCTACAGGTCCATACCAGGTACCTAACATTTTCCTTAAAAAAAACTGCGCTAGTTTCAAAATACTTTCTTCCGGATAGGGCCACATCTATATTTATCTACACACCGCACCATGTCACAACTCATGCCACTTTGAACAGAATGTTTAAATTGATGGGAAAAAACAGCGCAAGTTACTTTCGTTGTCAGGAATTATAGACCTTTGCAGCAAAAGTTTACAAAATTCAGCGACATTGCTGTTTTTCTCGTTACTGCTGCATGCAATCCTGAAACAATGAACTGGTTTTCCGTTTCACTGTTACACGACCACCTTGGTAAGAGAACAGCCACGAAGTTAACAGAAACACAGTACAACCCCTGATGAAGACCCGCTGCGCTGTAACGTCTGCGTCGTTTTTTAAATACAACAGCTGGGCTAAAAGTAATAATTTTAACTGCAACCGGTCGACTGGTTCTGAAATATACAATGAAACCTCATTACGTCAAAGCATCGATTAATATTTATAGTCTATTTGGCGTGTGCAACAGAGCAAATGAAGAATGCTGTCATCACGATTAAATGCTGGTTCACGAATTCTCGAATGAACTCACAACTGCTGGTTCTCGAATTACCTCATGGCCCTATTGTCTATTGTTTTCGCCTGATTACGGCAGTCGACAATCGTGCTATCAAGGACTGCAGACACGTTTTGTACAACATTTTTCGCAAAGATTTGTCGTGAGTCGTATGACAGACAGTAAGGTGCCAAGAAAGGGACGTCAGGGATGAAACAGAACGCTGCTTTAACTAGCGCGGTGGTCGCTTGGTGGAAACAAATGCTCATTCTTTAGACTCACCACCGCGTATGCATTATGTTATCCCTGTGATGTATGTATTGGATTTGCCCGAAAAAAACATTATTATATAATTACCTTACCTCGTATTCAAAAAAGTACAGTTTTCCCTTGCTCAACACGCACCATCGTTTTCGCCATCGTTTTCTAAGCCAACCTTCTTGAATAAAGCGACAAAGCCAGCCAGCTGTATCGTCGGTGGAAGAGTTTTCAGCAGCCTGCAATGCATTTTTCACGCTCAAAAATTTTCAGCTTCGCTTCTCCCAAAGGAAGATGTAGTGTCAAATCTCGTGGCTTCCTTTATTATATATCAGACTGTGGCTTACCTGCGCAGTGATGCCATTTTGTTTTGAGTCCATCTCCATGAATGCAATGCAGCAAAACAGATTTACATTGGCAAGAATTCAAGAGTTGCACCTAATTCACTGCGTTCAGCTGCAATGAACGAACCTTAATTAACGAGGAACAATGTTCACTGCATTTACAANAACTGAATGGAACTCCCGCCTGCCATTTCCAGAGCAGAAGTGACCCAGACAGAATTCATGGTGTGCGATAAANTCGTGCTGGTGATGTCCTTCAAACGCAGTGGCAAATAGAAAACTCAGTTTGCGATAGAAACCATGGCTGCCACCGCTACACATATACGCCTTCTAAGTTAGTAATCATCTTTGTGATAAATGGTAACCATAACATTAACCAGTGCAGATGCTCAAGCGAGTGCAGTCGTGACTGTGGCCACCATTATGTAGACAAAGGCCATCTTCAAATGCCTGTGATGTCACCATTACGCCTCACAAAAAATGATCGGCTTTTATTTTGGGTATGTTAATCTTTTCGCAACTGCTTGACAAAACTTTTTTACCAAGTACAGAACTTTAGCAAGGTAAACTTAAACCAGCGTTTCTTAAACATTTGTACGTCACGGACGCCTAGTACATCCTATTCCTAATAAAATTTACGGGTCCTTCAAGAAGCGCTGCAATAAACATTAGAACCAGGTTTCATTCATCGTGGTAACAATAAAATGTCTGCAAAGCCTGTCAACCCTTTACATCACATTCACGGACCCCTTGCGTGTTCACGGACTGGTTTGAGAACCCAGGACACATTTTAGATGTGACGATTGACCGAGTTAAAATCAGGGCTGTGGAGCCGGAACTCAAACTTCGGGCTCCGGCTCGAGACATCTAAAATTTTTGGCTCCGGCTCCAACCTCAATAAGTTTTTGGCTCCGGCTCCAGAACGATTTGATCCATTAAAAACTAAAAACCATTGTAACATTGTACCTTTTGTACAATAGGCTTGATCCACAAACTATGTCTGTTGAACGGGAACTCAGATTTCAGGCTCCGGCTCCACCATTCAAAATCTTTTGGCTCCAGCCATCCAAAATTGCTTGGGCTCAGGCTCCACAGCCGTGGTTAAAATACTAGCAACGTTCGGATCAAAATAACTTCTTCGCGAGAGCCTCCTTGGCTTTGATAAGGAAAAAACCTGCTGGTTCCAAAATTAGCGGACTGTTGTCTTTATGCAGTGTGACGTAACAACCTATCTCATATTTAATCCGTTGTATGGACTGTTACGTATACGCATTTCCAGAACACTACGTGCTAATAACAACAAAACGGCAGTCATGGTGGCGGGGTTGAGAAACCATGGTACCAGTAGTGAATTTGATATGGTTGCGTCGTCGAGTTATGCACGGTTCAGAATCAGAGGTGACCGCCAAAGCATCAGGGCAGTGCCGAAGATGTGTGAGTTCATCCACACATATCGTCAACAGCACTTCGCAGCCTTTTTGCTTATGCCCGATGCTATTATGCACCAGTCCCGCTGCGGCTACATACATACAGTAACGAGTTATGTACTGTGGAATGTTTTAGATACCTTGTCAGTCCTGACATAAAAACTGCTCCGGCTAAGTAAGACTAGTAACTGGAGCTCAGGCCCGGAACAAGGGGCAGCAGTGGGGCTTCGAACCCATGGAAAAATTTTGGCCTCCCTGGAAATATGTGTTGGACATAGCTTAAATCTATCGGACACTGTTTAAAAAATTTGAGCCCCTCTGAGAAAACTCTTCGCCACCCCTGGTGTCCCAAGCTGGTTACGGGCCTGCTGGTACTACAAGTACCGCCTATATCTACGGTAATAAATACAAAAAGGAACAATGTAACTCGCATCTCAATGTCAACAGTTCAATTTATTTTCTTCAAGGGAAAAAATTCCACAATCGGAACAAACACAAGATCAAACGACGGGAATTGAGTTCGTCACCCCGTGATATTACCAGCTTATCTATAGGACACTTTTGTCTTCTGTTCCGTCCAATTGCAACGTTTGACAAATTCCTACGAAACTAAAGCAGCAACACGAAACGCATTATAACACGTGCATGCCAAATGTTTAGCCTTCACAGAGCCGTGGGCGAGACACCTCAAGATTTTCAAGTAAGAGACCCTATGAAAATTGCGTGACCCTTTCGTTAGATTTCACCACAAACGGCTCGGAAAACTTAATTTCGGGGTCGTCGCGTCACTACACCGGGCACTTGGTCTCTACGTGTGAAACGTTACTGTGCTGCGATCATATATGATAATAGTATTCAACGTCAGAAAACTCCTAATGTNTGACGTAAAAGTAATAACGATGGGGCATGGGACAAATTTCAATTCCACTGTCCCATCGCATGGTACAAATCNCATGGTATTCCAGTGGGAATCCCGTTCACACGTATAAGTTTGGGAAACCTGAATGTTNACGATGAAGCTGCGATACGAGTTTGTGAATTAGCACAATTCAAAACGCAAAAAATAACGTAACAAAACAACCATATTACCAACAAGCACCTTCTGCAAAGTAAAACGTAGAAACAACGACCGAGCAAATATTTCGGTGATACTTAACAAAGAAGTGAGTAGTAAGTGTGGAAAATAGTTCATGCATACACCCTTTGAGCATTGCAACTGCACGCCCACCTACCCACTAAAGTAGTCGTTTCCTAACTGGGACCACGAAGGGGAAAAAGGAACCAGTGGCGTGCAGAGGGGGGGAGAACGGGGCGCCGGCCCCGGGCATCCAAGGCCAGGGGGGCATCCAAAGAGTGAAATTACAAAAATTGAAATGCTGTAACTGGATGATTTTTCCTATTGTAAGTCTACTAATACATGCTGTATG
>JGI24022J15233_10004285_pt1 | contig 14665 bp, 4 predicted proteins | sample Ectturendosymbi2_FD_15233 | JGI IMG/M metagenome (IMG submission 15233) | reverse complement strand
ATTGCCAGAGTTTTCAGAGATTAATATTCCTTTAAAATAGTCTTTCCACATTTTAACAATCTCTGAACCACCATTGGCACCTCCCACCAACGACAGCTGGCTGCACTTTTTGAGTTGACGTACTTTTTTGTTTGATGCCACACTAGTCAAGCCGAAATAACTATCAGGCTAAGCCGTAGCATGCACTTCAATAACTGGTTATAGCCTACTATAGGTTTATATGTAACTTTATCAAAATCATTTGAAAGAGTGATTCACTAGCATAGACTGAACAACAGTATGATGATAGTATTTGTCTAAAATTGAGGTGTCGTACAGTAGAGCATGGCTGTTGTGAACTTGTGTCATAGTTATTATAGTTTTAAATTTATTCATTTATCTCAAACACATTTTTGTCCATATCACAAGATTGTTCAAAGAACACTAAGGATACAAAAATGTTGTAGACACAAGACATCCTGAGCTTAGTAAACTTTGTGTAAAAATTAAGAAACAAAGCACTGAAACAATGACAGTGCCCCTGCATTAACTCATTCTCATACATAAGCACTAATACTGGCAGAAAAATAGAGATCCGTATAAGGTATCAGACATTATAACAATTTCGCTTGTAGTTGCAATCAGTATTGGTGACTGTGCCGTAAATATTTGCAAACAACTATGTAGCTAGTAGCTTAGCATTTGTATTGCCCTGTCTTTTACTTTTATGATTTATTCAACAATGATAGTGTATAAATCATGATTAGATATAAGGATTGAATGTTGAGATAGAAGTATGTAATAGCTGAGCTGAAGGAAGAGCACTGTAATCATAAATATTAAGATGATTATAATCTAACTCTACTGGAATATTGAGTTATGATTGTAAAGCAATGGTATTGGTTCTGTTTCAGAAAGGCTGCCATCTGTGCAAAACTAGTGCGTGTAGTCTAGCAATACGATACAATCTTGGTTCTATTGCCATTGCAAATACTGAGCTGTACATGATTACCCTTGATTGCATTCTAATAATAAACTTCTGAACTTTAGCTGGTCTTGCCATTTCCCTTAGTGTAGTTGGTCATTTAGATATGCAAAGTTTGGTTGAAAGCATTAGCAATTTTCTCAATAAGTTGTTACTCATTTCTTTGGACTTTGCAGAAAAAAGTAAGAGAATTTAAAATGTGTAATGCTGATGTTCGTATTCTGGGGTTTTCAGGTCATTTTAAAATTGGCTTAATTATTTGCTGTGAGTCTAAACAATTTCATTTACATGCAGGTAGTTCGTAAAAGCACTAAAACTGGCTTGGACCAAGTAACAAAAGCAGTAAAAATACAAATCACATTTTTGTCTAGATGTTTAATTGATGTTATACTGATCGAACATCAGGAGATGTGATGTCTTTTAGTGAAGACACTATTTGTAACAGCTACTATTAATATGGTTTGTCTCTTGCATCAACATAGCACAACTCATCTTTTTGATATATGAATAAAAGAAATCGCCTCACTTAATTCTTTGGTTAGCTTTCACATTTTCTTTTACTTTATGCTAATTTATTGCCTAACCTTAATGCTTTACCTTCATTATTTTGGAAAAATCTCAAAGTGTTTTGCAATTAATAACTTCCGTTTTCTTTTAGGAAATTATGCAATGATTTCCAACAAACCATGTAGATAAACTGAACAACTGTTCATTGCTTGTTGTTTTTTACAGCAGAGACTATTTTTACAAGTTGCAAATGTTTCATACAGATATTATTGGTGTAGGCTGTTAAGTGCTTTATATCAGTGGTTCCCAAATATCGGTCTGAGGACCAGTACTGGGCTGTGGATCAATTGCTACTGGGTCGCAAAATTACAAAATACATATTGGTGATAACAGTAACACCACTTGGTTTCTGGGCATGTGATATGTCAATTCTTCCCATGGAAGCACTGTTGCATGCATAGAGTGGGAGTTGAGTTGAGTTTATTTGGCGATAATTAATATTCAGCTAGAAAAAAAACACAAATTAGTGCACGGACACCAGGGCATTGAAGGAACTGGAAGGTTATCGAGTCGATGCCCCTCAGCAGTTAAATTAGCTTTGTTACTGTCCAGTTTCAACTCATGGCGGTGCATATATGTGGGAAGGAGCTGCTAGATCATCAACACAGTTGTGCAGGGGGGTGCTGGGTCGCAACCGTTGTCTCTCGGTGGATGGGTTGCTCAGATCTGCAAGGACCTGGGCGTTAGAGCATAAAGTGAGAGCATAAAGTGAGAGGGAGCGTTAGAGCATAAAGTGAGAGTGTTGAAAATGGAGTGGAGCCACTCCTAGGTTGTGGTAAAATTGTCTACCATTGACCAGTCCACGGTTACAAAAAGGTTGGGGGCCACCGCTTTTACATGATGGAAGTAGTGAAGCTCTTTTAAAACAGATACATATAGATATAATGTAAATATTTTTGGTGAAATTTTGTGACATTTGATTACTAGCTCATTATCAATATTTGACGTAATAAGTGTGGAAAGTTTTTGACATTGATTTATGCTCTTTCAAGATAAACGAAGTCAAATAATAAAATATCATAGACTTGATCAAATCTGGGTGGCAAAATGCTCTCAGTGACATTTGTAACATGTCACCATCTTATGTTGTGTTACACTCACATTAAGTTTAGTTCAATGTTTGCTTTAGCTACTGAGAAGGTAATTTTTTCAAAGAATTATGTGTTTTGTTGATTTTTTGCATACTGCATAACAATTGTACTTATATTAACAAAACAAGCGTTGTTTAAAAACTTCAAATTATTTAGTGTTTGCTGCTTTCAGGGCACAAAGGGCAAAATTACCATAACCTTGTTCAAAGGTATCACTAGGTTTGCACTTCTTCTGCAAGGCTTGCTTCTGGGTAAACCTGAACACAAACAAAGTAAAAGCTGTTTGCAACTCTTAGTGTTTTTCTTGTAACAATGTGTTAATCATCCCAAAACTTTTTGAGTATTAAATTTGTCTTCATACAGCTTATTCACAAAACCCAAAATCAGTTGACTGGCCAATCGACATTAAAAGAGGAGTTGCAGATTTGCTTGCTGTTTGGTATCAGTCAACCTGAAATCATGCTTCCTGCTTGCAGAAGTAAAGCACATAGGTGAAGTCAAAAATGGGTTTCTAATAATATTGAAACCTAAATATATTGCTTAAAAATATTAGTAGCATACATTAACTAGGATGAACAGCCTCAGAAGTTTCAAGCAAAGTGGAACACATTACAATGCTGTATCTTCATCATACACTATGTCAGACCTGCACAACATACAGCCTGTGGGCCACATGCAGCTCGCGAGAGCTTTCTCAGTTCTAGAAATGTTGCAAATACTCGACTTTGGATAATTAATTGCCTTTCAGAATTCTTCTACACTACAACCAAATCGACGTTTTCGGCCTGCAGCGAATTTATGTTGATAATTTTGTCCGCCCTTCAAGCTTTCTGAGTTGTGCAAGCCTGGACTATGTGAAAGTCGAGATGGTTAACCAATGAGCAAAGACACATTGCACAAGGAGACAAGAAAACTTACAGAAAGCACACATTTTCGAGAGGCAATAGCTATGCATTGAAACAAGTGGTGGGCAGTAATACTGGTCAGTACACTGGGAACAATCAAAATCAGATCAAACTTGCACACATCCCAGTATGTTGGTAGCGTTCCCTCTGACCACAGCCAGGGATAGGCGCTTATGTGCTGGTGTAACCACTGTCGCTCCCTGGTGTCACCAGACATATCAACAAGTTTCTTTGTGAGGCTGCTCAAATATTGGGTGGTGGATTGGCTATTCGCACCAGCGGTTTCAATTGCAGCTGGTTGAAGGCAATTTGTTAAAGAGGTCATCATATTTTTGGTGTTTTGCAGCCTCAGTCTCTGTTGCTACGATACCTGCCTGTCTGGGCCTGTCTTTGTAGTGGCACTGAGCAAAGGTGTCCAAAACTGTTGCATCCCATACTAGGCTTAGACCTCTGCATCAGGGGCCTAAAGTCAATCCGTCAGGCCTCTTTCCATTTCCTCTCAAACCAACGGGCTCCAAGATAGAGAAGAGATTATTACAAGTTACTTTAAATCCACAAATGTTTTAAGCCAGAATTGTATTAGTTAGAATGAATTGTAAAACCATATATATGTGAACTCTTGGCAGTAATTTGCAGTTTTATGTTTCTAGGTAATTACACAGATATTTTGTGTTATATGCTAATGATCAATTGTTAATTTTGGCTATGATTATGGTTTTCTGAATATTCAAATCGTGTGTACCACTTCTATGCTCAAATAAAAAATTAAAGTGTAAACTACTGTGAACCAGTGATAAAGCATCATGATTTTTCTTGTGCAAAAACTGCCATGTAACCAAATTTTTAACAATCAAGTCGATTATAGCTTTCACTTTTTGCACAATTGTATAACTTAATAAGCAGTCCTTTTTGCCAACAAATTGTAAGGTATAACATTTCTTCTATGTAAATTAAATTTTTAGATTTAGAGAACATTTGATGTTACTGGTAGAAACTTGATACAGTAAAAATGGCACAAACACAGCAACTTCGTGATATTGATTGTGTTGCAAACTTCAAACGGCAAATGACGCAAGAATTGATAAAGCAAACAGATATTTTCATCATCCTTGGTGCTTCGGTAAGCAAAGTTCTAAATGTCATTCTTAAGTGATTATTGTCTGTTGTCTTTCTATTCTATTTGAATAAGATTTTAGGACTGAAGATGCGAAGTGTTACGTGAAAAATGTGCTAATCGATTCCTTGCCTACTCCCATGTCCCACTGTGGAGCGGACTTACTTGTATATAAATACGGGCAAGTTTGAATCATCGCAAAAAGATGAAAGTAGTCAGTTGATTCCTCAAAAGCTTACAGATAACCTATAGCTTTTAATTGTCTGCTGTTTTGTTTGTCAAAGTGTATTGGTTTCTGGGAACAATCTACTGGCATATCAAAACAAGCTCATGGTTCTACGGTTTAAAAGAAAAATCGCACGATTTTCCAAGTTACCCTGTCTTTGATATGTTCCTCCATAACAGAAAATTGTAAGATTGCGGGCAGGAGATTCGTTACGCACAAGCAGTTTATATTCTCGTTTGCTCGCAGCGCGTTGTTTATTTTGCCTTCACGCTTTTGGGCAATAGGAATTATTCGAGCGAGGATTTTGTTGGTCACAGCTGGTTTGCTGCTTTGGGCCAGCAATTCTGTTCTCAACCAGTAAGTGCAGTTTGAAAGCGCCACGGTAAAGCTAGGAAGCCATCGACGTAACGCAAATTTTCTACTGTACGGTACGCGGTTGAATGCCGGTTCCATTGAAATATTGTCGAAATGAAACGTGCAAGCTACAAATATTGTTAAACCGTAATAATCTCGAGAAAGCGTTAACTACCGAAAACGGTTGCAAGCCGTTCGAAGATATAAAGAAGTAATGAAATGAAAAACGTTCAAATCTCAACGTAAATTACGTGGATAAGAATTGATTTGGTTGAGAAAAGGAAGTAGATATCTAGACCGCCGAAGCTTGACGGTTGTGCCCAATTTGAGCATAATCCTACCCTAGATGAGCCCTGCTCTGTGTGGTAGAGCAAAAATAGGATTGTTGTTTGTATTCAAAAATCGTTTTTTTGACGCGCTCATTTACAGGCTTCTCAAAGTATGGGTCGCGACCCCATTCGAGGTCCTGAAAAAAACGTTTTGCTAGACTTTACAAGAATATCAAAATTAGGTATGCAGTGAAATTATTTCTAGTGCATTTTAGGGGCAACACTGCGTTTCAAGTTGTCAGCTGTTATATAATTTTGGATAAAAACAAAGAATGAATACACAGCCATTTCTGGACTAGCCTTTATAAATTCTTTCCCTTTTGTAGAACATATTTGCGCAAAGCGGCATTCTCAAAATTGATAACGATAAGCCCAAAGAGCAATTCTTATTGAAAAATGTTGAGAATGTTCTTATTCCTGCGTTTTCTACGAATGGATGATCTATCAAAAAATCATCAATATGGCCCGTATCATAATTTTCGTTACCCGAGGTAGTACACAAAATCGCGTCAAAACAAATCTCCATGATAAGCAGGTGCTTAGATAGTAAGTCAAGAGAGGTCACTCTTCCATATAGTAAGATAATAGTAGAATTTTAGAATAACATGATTTGATTTTGCGGCCTGCAAACCATAATGCACAAATCATACGGTCCGTGATAGCAAATAGATACCCCACCCCTGCTTTATAGTTCCGTTCGTAAATTGTGCGCATATGTATGATTGCGCCGTAGACAAAAATGCCACTTGAGTTTGTAATGGGACGTTTACACGTATCATTACGTGTAGACATTAAGCTATGCATCAGTGGGTCGCAAGGAAAATTCTTTTGTGAAGTGCAGGGCTCGCAGAACAAAAATGTTTGAAAAGCCTACCTTAATTTGCCTACTAGTCGCTGTTTGTGAGCTTGCCCTTTTGTGAAATTGTCATGTCACAGAGCACTTTTTTCGCGTCACAGAGCGCTTTTGCCGCGTCACAGAGCACTTGGTGCGCAGTCATGGTGAGAGTTTCTTGTGAGACGTTTCCGTTGGTGTGTAGGCTGAAGTTGCGAAATATGCCAGTTCATCACCTACAACCGATACGAGCCGTTTTCTGTCTTGTTTTTCAATTAGTCTGGATGTTGTTATGTGCGTATATCAGTTATTTTGCTGAGACATTTCAGACGTTTCAATCATTTATAATTTTGAAAGTTCAAACTTGCCGTAACAGCATTCACTAGCCTTCGTTTTCGGACATGCATGACAGTATTGACTTAATTTTTTTCAGTCATTTAAAAACAATTCGGTCAATGACCGAAAAAAACATGTGTATGTTGCAAAACTCAACTCACAGTAACTAGGTCTGAATTTTACTCAAAAACGTTGCAAATATCCTCATGTGTGCAGGCTATACTAGGCGTTGGTGAACGGCAAAGCGTGCTTGTTAGTAAGTCACTAACAGCTTGGTTTTGATAAGTCGTTGCATTTTCTTGAAAACAAACTAAAGCTTATCGTTTCAACAAGCAGCCGAGTTATGTGTTCGAAAGAAAGTTTTGCAGCAAGAAGTTTTAACAAGCTTCGGTTCGCATGTCTCTCGGTGTTGATGTGCAGTTGTTAGGTACTGTGTAGGGAGTGGTTCTTGATGGGACCTCACCGAAATCGTTGGGGGTCCCCAGAAGGAATACCAGATTATTTTCTTTCAACCCTCAGGTCCAGAAACAACGACGACCACCACTTTGTCAACTTGTCCACCTTATCACAACAGTGCTTGTTAGTTAGTTCCATAATAGTTTCGCCATGCACCTCCTTTGCAGATTGCGCAGACGAACGATCACCAAGCCAATATTTTTGGGAATAGGTAGTCCCGGGTGTGGAAAAGTTAAGCTAGTGCAGTATAGATAAATTTTACACTAGTATACACTAGTATAGTAATCCATACACTAGTATATTACTAGTAATATATACACTAGTATAGATTGATTTTGTAATGCAATTATTGGGGACTTCGCGTGAGAATATAATTTCGCAGAAGATGTTTCTTAATATGGGCTGCCACAAACTTTTTTATCATCACTATCATTTCCACCAAGTGCTTGTAACATTGGTATTGTCATGACTTCGTTTACAAAATTTTGATTTGCTTGGTCAGTAAAATCCAATTTCGGATTCAGTGACCATCAGCATACAACCGGGGTTTATTATGACTCACATGTATGTTGCCAAATTTCATGTTAAGTACATATGTACCTGGTATGCGTCAAGGCAGTCATTTTTCAAAAACGAATCTTTTGTAAAACGCTTTGCGTATTTTGTTTCACATATGTACGTTTATCGGAATTCCGCATGCGGACGTCGACCAACGTGCTTTAGCATTTGTTCGTAGAATTAGCCAGCAATGAGTTGCGCTCTTGCTTTTCAAGAAATACGACAGTTTTTTCAGCAATAAGTGTTAAGTTGTTCAGCCTACACATTATACAGTGTCAGCAACTAATTTTTCACCTATCAGCTGCCGAACAATATTACTGTATACAGCCCAAGAGACGAGCGGGCTTTCATATCTGACGATCCAGATCCAGTCCTTAATTATTGAAACTCAGTCCTGAATTTTTTAAAGTCCAAACATAGCCCAAAAACGTTTTTGAATGTAAATTCCAAGATCAAACAAAATCCAAAAAATTAACAAAATACAGCCTTTAACAACAAAAATGCAACAATTTTTTTTCCATTAACTCAGTCCAAAACCGGTCCTGATCCCTAATTTTGGAAGCAGTTAACAGTCTGGGTCCAATCCAAATTCAATAAAATCGTTATAGTCCGAATCCAGTCTAGTGCTCATCTCTGATACAGCCACAGCGCCAGCTCACTCAACGACAGTGCTGCGCTCCTGCTTGGTGTTGCTGTGTACATACCTGCCACCTTTCATTCAGCCAGCTATGACGCACTCCAAGTTACAACTGGATACCTCCAAACTACACAATTTGCCGGCCTTGACAGAACAGGCATCCGTCGTGTTGATCTCAACCACAAAAGAACCCCACTGTCTTGTGCATGACACGCGCTTGAACCCGGACACTTTCACCACTCCACACTCCCCCAGCCAACTGATTAACAGTAGAGGAAGCTGCAGTCGGGAGAATCATTTGTGTCCACTGTCCAGCAACTGCTGAATTCCATCGTCGATAGCTCTGCGCAAAGGGCAGACCAGATGTAAAACACGGTATGGGAAGCAAGCAACATCAAGCTCTGTGATTTTATACCCGATGCCACTTCCAGCCCTGCTAGAATGTCCCTGCCAAGAAAAGTGTGATTCAAGTTTATTCGCCTTCGTACCAGGCCCGTAACCAGCTTGGGACAGCAGGAGAGGCGAAGAGTTATCTGAGAGGGGCCTAAATTTTTTTTGCTGTGTCCAATATTTTCAAACTATATCCAACACATTTTCTAGGGGGGCGAAAAAATTTTTAGGTGGGCTTCGCCCCCTCCCTGCGCCTCCCCTGGCTACGGGCCTGCTTTGTGCTGGTGCCAGACAGTTACACTTTAATATGTACACATGTGAGGAACAAACTGCAGATCATATTGTCTGGAATTTTCTCAAACAACGACCCCCAATTGGGCGTGTGGTCTGGTGGTTTTTGACGATGAAACCAAATTTGTTTGCTCAATACATAGCCCGAAATCCATCTTGGCTGAGTCGTGTAAGAACTAAGAGCGACTGAAACGACGCGATTGCTATAAGATATTGCTAAACTCATGTAGGTCCTCGGTGACTGCTGCTTGCTACAGTGGCAAGCACCAGTAACACGAGTGAACAGGCAATAGACGATCGAATGTGGACATGGTGTTATCAAACGTATGAAGAGGAACTGCTGGTAAGATGACGGTTGCGTTTCCGTTTTCGTCGGAATGACCACCGTTAGCAGTAGTGAGCTGCACAAGGCAACGCGCTGCATTTTTCGGTTTCTTCGAACAATGGCGTGCTTTGTAGTCACGTGGAATGTAACCGAGTATGACTTGTATGACTTAACAGCGCTGGCCTCGTGTGTTGATTAAAAATCGATATGGCACAGAGAACCGTAGACAGCTGACAGTGAGCCACGCTAACGTTTGTAGCGGACTGAGGTCAACGGAGTATTTGCTAAGCTATCGCTCTCTTTTATCGTGTGATTGCTTTGGTATAAATATCGCATTCTGCATAATTTAAAATAGTTAGACTTACGCGTAGGTCATACCAAATGTACTTCACGTTTGTAGACAGCAGTTGACCTTGATACGTGGGGAAATATCAAAGTCTCTGCAGCACAGTTATTTTCAAACAAAATAGCTCTACAACGCATAATTTGCCTGATTTCTGCTACACGCCGAGCCGGACGTGGAAGCCAGGCACGAATGCATCATAGCACCGTGGTTTGCATAACATCAATTTACATCTCTGTCAAATCAGTTCCGTGTGGGATCTGGTCAGGTATCTTAATTGAACTTAATGAATAGGCTCTATCCGAAGCCTGGCAAAACAAAAGCTATGAGCAAGTTATAAACAATCATTCTCTGTGCAGCTTGCAGTGACCTTTATGTGTGCTTCAGTAGTTGATGTTCAGGCTTAGATTATGTATATTTCTGATGCCATGTTGCTAAAGGTTGTTCCTCTATCTTTTCCATTTCTCAGCGTAGTTATCCAGCGCTTGGTAGTTCATAGATAAGATACTTGCACTCGAGCAGGTGTGAGCCAGCGATAACAACAGTAATTGGCTGTTTCCATCAAATATCATTTTCTCGCACCTGCAGTCCAGCATATCCGTTTATGCTATGCGTCTCCTGGCTGGCACTCAGCATGCTGTTCAGTGCTTTGAGTACGAGCTGTGCATGCATGGCTTCTCTTTGAAAAACATTTTCGGTGCTTCGTGGCGTTACAGCAACCACTGCAGGAGAATCCGTTTAGAAATTTTGTTTGATACAAAGTGACAAAGTGTCATTATTAAGCTGGATATGTCAGTGACCGACTGCAGTAGTACTGGTTTTGCGTTTCATCAGCAAATCTGAGACTGATGTTAGAAAAGTCGATAAGAACTGAAAAAAATATTGTAGCTCAAAAAAACGCAGCGTCAATCTTTCATCGGGCTTTCGCACTTGCTACTTTTGTGATGCGTGATGGGGACTAAGGACTTGCCTCAGCTTTGCGTAGCTGCAAGTTATTAATTCGTCATTTATTCTTCGGGTATGTTCAGCTTCAAATGGAAAACGCTCATAACAAAGGACCTTATTGGGATTTCGTGCTAATTTCGTTCGAATTTTTTGTCTTCCAAATCAGCCTTACAGTCCCGTTGCTTTTGCTCTTGGCGCAAGCAGCTGTTTTGACTGAATTCAACTGAAAAGCATTTGAATTAGTGAAAGCGGCACCGTACACGCGAAGTCACCAATTAATAAAATAGTATTGCTGCGTATTCCCACAGCAAGTCTGCAACTTCTACTTATGTTTTGCGATCACTGGGAATTCTTCGGATGGGGATTGTGATAATTCATGTCGCGATTGCGATGAATGAACTAGTCGCAGTTTTTGTATTTCACTGAAATTTCTTAGTCTCAGACTCTCAATACAATTAAGGTCCGTTTACTAACCCAGTGGTTTTGACGCTTTGCAAGCGTGCGTTATGCTGATTTTGTTGCGGTTACGGTAACGGGGCGATAGATGCTTTCAGCGTATCAGCATCTATGTATAGTGGGTCGGCAACAGCGCTTGACGTTGCATCGAAAGCGACAAAAACTGTGGTGAGCTGGGCACATAGGCGTGGTCAGGGGAATGGGGGAAAAGGGGCCATGCAGATGAGTAACAAAAGGGGGTCACAAATCCCCGGGCGCCAATTCACTATGGGGTTGCTGAATCACTGCAGTGGCGCCGAATTACTGCTGGAGGCGCCGAAAGTCACAAAAATGTTACAAGTACTTTCTTCAATACAGTAAATTTGCCTTCGAACAAACTCAGATTTGACCATAGGGGCGCCAAACTTCGACCATGGGAGCGCCGGTTAGACCAGGGGGGAGCCGAATTTGTTTTTTACCCCGGGCGCCATATAACCTCGTTACGCCCCTAGGGCCATGTCCCCCAAATTTCTAGCATATCTTGTTGTTTTGTGTTGCGGGAGGCGGTATCCCACACCAAATACTGTTGCTCTCTTGAAGTCAAAACGTTTGACCCCTACCAAAATTTTTTGCTTGGCAATGTCCAGTTAAACCTAATCTCAGTCTGTATCAGTCAACTGATGATACATTCGTTTCGCTTCAAGTATTTGGTTGCTCACCACTTAAGCTTTACAGTATATTCTCATGGCTTAGTGGCACACTTAAAACCAGTACCAATTACAGAATACTTTTACTGAACATGTGTAGTAACGCAATTTTTGCCATGAACATTTTTTTCATCAAAAAGTTGGTTGCTACAGTATGGGAAAACCAAGAGATTGTCATCACATGTACGTCTTCTGTTTTGATAACATCTAACAGAAAGGTGCCACTTAGCCTGGGTTATCTAGTGCACAGAAAAAAACTGCTTTGTTACTGCTACGCAAGCATGTGACTGTTTCGCCAGCACTTATGTATGTAGGGTATTATTCTGACAGGTCTGCAGCAATAAAAGTCACTACTGGCGCAGATGCAGTGCACATGGTGGTCTTTCTTGAATTATATACATATAGGCCTGAGTTTTTTGTCAGAGGAGAAAGGTCTCATTATCACTCGGTTCCACTTCGAAAACTTTGATCGATATCTTTAGAAAATTCTCTTGCGATGGTCTACAACGCATCACTGGTACAACTGACCTTCACTTTTGTCGTCATAAGTGTCCTTGTCTCGTGAAATATGCGTCACAAATACAGACGGCCATATGCTGTCAAAGAAGTTACTGCGCTGCACGCGCTTCAGAAGGATTTCAAATGTAAACGCAGCTTAGCAGTATTGTGGAGTGACTATGATAGCGCATGGATGCCCTAATATCTTTTCTAGCAGGTAGTATTGCAAGGTGCTGCGTGTGGGCGCTAAGCTTAGGCTCAGTCCTTATCCCAGTGGGACTGATTGTACAAAAAGTTAAACGTGCAGAGAAATGTTGATCGAGCGATTTAAGGCAGTTGCCCACTTTACACTGCACTTGTTATCGGATTGACGCGTGAGCGATTCGTCGCCCTTGGCTTACCTTCGTGAACACACTTGCGAACTCGATATCGGGGTGTGTTTACATTGCAAGGACTCAAAAGGTTTGCTTCGTGGGTTTGGGCTATGGTGATGCGAAAGCTGGTGAATAGGTGAAAATGAAAAGGTGAAGCCTGATTCCACTACACAAAGGTGTTTTTTGTAGGTGTTGTTGGAATCGCCGAGATGTGATTTTATTTAGTGGAGTCCGAAAAATAACAGCCAGCAGAGAAAATCGTGAAGAGCTGCTGGGCGATGAGGTCATGAAAACCGCGTCGCGTCGTAATTGCGCTTCTCAGGTGACTTTAATAGAATTTGAACAGCTTCTACAGGGCAGGAAATGGGAGTTAGTTTTTGCATTGCAAAGCCAATCTGTTGATTTCAGTCACGATCATTAACCAGTCTGTTCTCTGCAGTACAATAAAAACGAGTGCCAAATATGAGGATTCACAGCATTTTGTAAGTAGAAATCTACGAACAGTAGGTAGGCTACTCCAATTCACCAAATTGCAACTGTAACCTATTCCACAAACTTTTATGCCACTCCATGTGTTCCATTATGACCACTATGAACAGAGGAAATCATAGCCACATAACTGGGATACAAAGTTCAAAGTGTAGCCTATACTGAAGTCATCCACTTCTAATATTAGGCTACATATTTGGCACAGAGGTTGAATCACTCTACTATACCAAGGTCAGGTGCAGTGAAAACCTATTAAATCAGCATTGGGGTAGGCAAATAGTCCTTCAGCCCAATATCTGACATCTTGTAGCCTACCGAATAATATTCCAGTTTGCTCAACCGATTCAATTTTGCTGACTGTTTCCCCAACTAGGTGTAGTTAGCCTACAGGCAAAACTATCAAATAAATTAATCCGTCGTTTTTGCTACATATAAGCTTGAATAGGCTAATCTGTTCCACGGTAGTGGTTTTACTGTAGCATCAAACAAGTACGGGAAAGGTTGCACAAGACTTAATACAAACCACCCAACCTCTTTTCCGCTCGAATCCCTTGTTATCGGATTCTCAACCTACCTCTGCTAGTTGGATTCGCTGAATCGCGTGTGGTTGAAAACATGCGCGCTCAAGCAGTTCGGTGAGACACTCACGGTCGTGCTTGAGTGTTGGGATTCCCAATCCAACGCGAACACGATAACAGTACAGTGTAAAGAAGGTAATTGTTCGAACAACGCGTGTTGCTACTTGGCATAGCGAGCACGTGATAGTAATAAGAATGCATTGCATGGTGATGTTCGGGTGCGTTTGGTATTTCTTTGCTGTAAACATCCAAGCAACAGCAATCGTTTGCGAATGGTTTATCGTTAGAAAATAGGCTAAGCTTTTGCTGTGAGTAGCCTATTGTGAGCTTGCTCGTCAATAAGGTGATTAGAAAGGTGTCGCCAGCTGTTTGTTCTCGCATCGACTGCTTCAATGCGAAAACATTGCTTGTTTTTCGTAGCCATTAACGAATTTTCCGTCGTAGACACGACTTGCTTACGCTAGTAGTGCTGCAGTAATACCCCTTTCTGGTCCACTGACACCTGGAGCCTGGCGATGGTTGAACATGTTTAAGGGCGAAAAGAGGTTAGATGGCGCCAGGGACAAGAAGTAAGTTTGGCGCCCCCATGTTCGAACTTGAGATCTTTCGGAAGCAAATGCACTGTGTTGAAGAAAGTACATGTGACATTTTCGGGATTTTTCGGCGCCCGGGGAATTGTGTCCCCCCTCGTTACGACTATGAGCATGATCAATTAATGCGAGTTAAAAAAGCTGCGTCTTGAAAGGTTTGTGGTGACTAGACCTAGTAGCCTTGGAAATAATGCATGTCATAACAGCAGTCTCGTCACCATGGGAGAGATTTTGGCCTGGGGGCTTGGGCCGCCCCAAAGAAAGCCCCAAGCCCACACGTTGAATTATGAAACACTATAAATCGGTAGAGTTTTTATCAAATTTCAGAACT
>JGI24022J15233_10004284_pt1 | contig 14665 bp, 11 predicted proteins | sample Ectturendosymbi2_FD_15233 | JGI IMG/M metagenome (IMG submission 15233) | reverse complement strand
GCTTTACCAGTGTACCGTATGTTATCAATAAATGTTTTGTTACAGCCACATGTCTTCAACAGCAGTTTTTACTTTCTATCTTCAGTCAGAGCTAAGAGAAAAGGAAAAAAATTTATACCAATTTTTCATTCAAAAATTAAGGGTGCGCGTTATATACGAGTGCGTGTTATACTCAAATAATTACGGTAAATCAGTAAAGATTTTATCAAATTTTCAGAATCAAGTCCCCTTGTGCAAATTTAAATCCCCTATTCAAGACTTTCTGACGACGGTTCTGGTTTTTAAACCTCACATCTTTTCACGCGACAGTTTAGTTGCATTCAATTTTACCAGTCTGAAAAAATAAGAAACACACGAATCGTGAACTTAACAATTACAACCATTTGGGTGCGTTTTGCGTGACGTGTTTTGCTCTTGTTATGAGATTTGTACAGTCTTGGTAAGCGAGTTGCAACGTGGTCCTCACGTTGTGCTTTAAAGTCTTTATGCCGCCACACAAGCTATATACTGTAGGTGCAGTGTGTTTGTTTTTTGTTTTTTTTTGACACAGATAAGAAAAAGCAGATGGGATTTTTATAAAAAAACGTAGGCCATATGTTTTGTCAAATATTTCAATTGTGGCGATTTCTGTTGGTTTACCGGTGGTAGTTGATAAACCTGTTCCCGCCAACCAAGCAGGATTTCAATAATTCCATGCAATTGAACGCTTTTGCGTCGAAGGCAGCAACAAACGCAGTGATCGTCGGCACTTCATAATGATTTGGAATTTTTAACTGACCGTACTTCCAGAGCGTCATTTACGAATTTTCTCAAATTGATTAACGCTTTCCATTTATTCCTCGCAACAGTGGGAGAGAGGGCCTCACAAGTGGATTAGCCTACCGCCTCCCATCAGTTAAATCCGGCCCTGATTATGCCTTCTTTTTCACATATCCCCAACGTTTTTCACACTTCGTGTAAACTGAGTGGGACAAACATCAGCACGTTTGTGTAACTGTCCCCATTTTACGATATTGTCTTTATCATATTTGTGAAATATATTGCCAACTCTAAATAGCTAGCTAAATACCCAATCGTATTTGGGAAGAAAGTTTAGTGCAAGTAGTATAAAAACATGCTACCGCAGTCCCATTTCACGGTGTTTAATGACGTAAAATCCAAACATTTTTCAAAGGCGTTGAGGGACTCTAGCTTTTACGATATCAGTTACATACGTCCACAAGCCGCTCAAGAATTGGACAAGATCCACGTTTGATATGCGTGGAAGTTTTATGGACCTACTTTGAGAATCGGTGTCTTCGCGCAAAGTTGCTACTCGGCTTCCATTCAACGTGTGCTGACTGCTGATGTACACTAGAAGCGTGTAAAGATAAAATGCGCAATCATTGTGGCGATTACAATGAGGCCTTGCTCAACACCAATTTTGGCTGCAAAAAGCATATTGCATATCGTGCACTCATAGCAACGAGATTTTCACAAGCGTTTTTGCAGGAAAATTTCACGAGCAAAAGTGTGATTGATCCACAGGAGAAGCTTAGAACTTCACTAAAAAGAAACTTTTAAAACTCAACGAAAATAGGTTTTCTATTTGCCGCTCTAAATCTGAACTTAATTATTCGAGAGAAAAATCACCAAAAAAAATGCACGTTTTATGGATGATGCTTAGAAAACAAAGGGCATTAAATATTGTGACTTGGTTGTTGTTTGCCCCCATCAAAATTTCTTGTTACGCGCCTGGTTTAAGGCCTTAATTAAGGCCTCATCTTGTTGGCCTATGACATTAACAGCTTGACCAAGGCCCTGTTGAATATCTAGGATAGTTTTTGGGTGAAATTACGTAGACTCCCTCTAATCTTTTCTAGACATTATGTCAGGGTTAGAAGAAAAAGATACTAACTTTTACTGAGTAAACTTGGGGAGTGTACGTCAAGGTTAAGCGTGAAGGATGGGACAGTGCTTGCTTTTATGAGAAAAGCTTGCTGTTTAGAGAAAGCAAACAGGACTCTTTTATACTTAACCTATTTTCCAAGGTTAATTAGTGTTAAATTCTACCAATTAATCAAAAATTCATTTTTGTACTTTGCAACATGTGGCATATTGCAAATGGACCGTTCAAGGTTGTAGTCAACCTTATTGCCTCCTGAGTTTTAAGTGGTACACTTAACGCAAGAAAGCAGTGTGCAACACTGATGCTGAAGGAAACTGAGCTTTTATGAACTGTGGAAAGACTGAGGATTGCGCTCGTGGACAACACACGGACCATGGCTAAATATTTTTTGTGCGTTTAACGCTTGCCTAGTTATATATTTGTTCCCTAACCACGAAAACCAACCGGATTATTCGACCACGTTGACAGATTTTTGCTGTCACACACTAACGGCAACGATTTTCCTGATTTGGTTGGTTTCTCACCATGGTCGTCCGCAGAACGTTTTCCATAAGAGGGCAATCTTGCTTATCGTTTAAGTTCCTGACGATGCAACGCCCCCCTGCTAGCGTACTGTTCATGACCGGACCAATGTTGCAATGAATGTCTCCGTATCAAAGGCTAATCTTTGACAAACGTTGGCAAACACCAGGTCTGGTCACTTTAACTGAATACCTGCAATCACTGATAACTTTCTCATCCTTGACTCCACTTGCTTGTAAATTATACGGTTTCGTTCAGATTTCTCAAGTCACAAATGACTTAATTAGATATTGTCTAACTTTTATTACGTAGAGATCGCGCACGCGCACACATGTCGAAATTGCTAAAAACAGGGAAATGGGATGATAAAACTTAAGTTTGCCAAACTGACACATTTTTAACCAAGCGTTTTGACTCATATAAATTTCATATGCTAAAGTTCAGGTTTTTGAAAATTTGCGTATATTTTTGTCGTCGTTAAAATGTTATGTCAACGCAAGTAACGTTTGTGCTTGCCGCATAGACTAACAGCTTCTTGGAAGATAAAAGGAAGTGCAGTGACGGGCCAAATAATGAGACCAAAAAATTCCACTCAAGTCAATCCTTCTTCACTTCTTCTAATTCCATCCACTCCCCATCATTTTGAGGGTCTTCTGCTAATGGTGGCAGAACGTCGACTTTCCTGGGACGTAGCTTAGATTTTTTGCTTACAACCTTGACTGGATTTTTAACCGGAAGGCCTGAGCACAGGCCAGCATTGTCCGACTGATCAGCATCGAGCTGACGAGGACGGCTTGGCGGAGGTACGTCAGCAGGCAAAGAACTCTCTTCAGCCTCTGTGCGTAAAACAGCAACAATGAAGTTTGAATTCGTGATTCCGCTGGCTATAGCAGCAAGCGTAAGCAGTCATTAAGAAATTTTTAACTTTCATTACAAAAATCGAAGGGATTGATTCACTAATTACTGACTACCGAAAATTGTCAGAAGAAAGTTTTTGGGATGCGACATTTACTATTGTTCTTGCAACATTATCAATATGATGCTATGTTGGGTTTCGAGTCCCATAAAACAGCTGAACACTTAAGGTAAATTTGTGGAAAAATCTGGATATTAGAAAATATCTTTGAACCCTATAAATACATGTCAGTGAATCAAGAAAGATTAACTGCATTCAAAGTAACTGCAATTACTGACACCCAGGATATGTGAATGCAATTCGGCATGAAACAACCAAAATTTCTAAATCTTACCTGACTAATCGTTTTGATTGCTTTACACTCTTAATGATTAGTACCAAATCTCATTTCAGTCTTGTTTAAAAAGGCAATTGTTCCAAAAGTACTTGCAGATTGGCGTCTTCAGTTAAATTGCATTAGTGGTTAAAGCGACCCATAAAATACAACCAAAAGTGATGATTTCAAATAGGAAAATGTTCTGAATTAGACAATGAAACAAAATCAACCTGTTAAAGCATACAATAAAGCACTAAATTAACATTTCATAATTATATGACTGTTCCACTCATAACCAACTATTGTTCACAAATAACCAACCATTATTCACAAATAACCAACCATTATTCACCAATAACCGACCATTATTCACAAATAACCAACCATTATTCACAAATAACCAACCATTGTCAGCTGTAGACGGCGCTTGTTTCGATGTAGCGGGATAAATTTCTTGACGTAGACGCTCATTATCTTTCCTTGCATCGCTGCGCAAAATGATACATATTTTCGTAAGGCTGTTCTCGGATTTATTCGAATTTTTCAAAAGTAGTTTTTTCGCAAAAACGCACGAATAAAGCAATAACCTTATGACTTTTGTTCATTTATGGTAGGAATATGGCGCAAGTATATGGCAAATTCTAAAATTTCAGGTTCAGACTTAAAAACAAATCGAAACAGCAAAGTCATTTCACTGATACGAACAAAACTAAATTTCATGTTTTGCATACTTTATTTGCTCGCTTTTTTCTTCAATCAATTTCTTAACATCCTTTAACATAGCCCGAAGACGCTTGATTTCATCTTGCTGTTCTCCCATTGTGTTCTGCAGTTCTTTGTATCTTCGATCACGAACCAACTCCGCTTTGCTCTTTTTATTCTAAAATTTAAAAAATGACAGATTATCATTTGTCATTCTTTCAATTAAGCGCATAAACACTTAAAATCTTTTAAGAGTGCAGCAGTCCACCATACGATTTACCGGTTTTCATGGCAACCTTATCAATAACCAGTAAGACCATCAACATGTTTTTAATCGGTTTTGTATCTACCAATTGCGTCACAATGGTACGTCGCGCCCGGGCGCGCAATCTTCTGTTTGGCGCACCTAGCATGATGAGTTTGGGGTACATGGCCGAATGAGCCCCATATGCAGGTTTCAAAGAAATGAATGAGATTTCTTCAATTTTTCGGGAATGCTGTCATACTTACAAATATTAGCAAATTGAAAAATATACGTTGAAGAGTCTGTCAGGCGTGTTTATATTTATGCTTCTTTGTTACTGTTTTTAAATATCCGTAGAAATAAGCACGGTCTGGCAAACTTCCCTGATGATAGGCAAATTACCTCAGTGTCGTTGCCTTCACCGTTTTCCTCAGTATCGTTTCCGGTCGAAGATTCTACGCAGAACAAAACTTACTTCACGCGGGAAGGAAGGTTGGTTTAAATTAATATCCGTAGGAGCGAGGTTCTCTATCATGTGCGACAACTTACTGCCCAAAGCTTGCTGTTTTGATTAGCTTAACAAGGGCTACTTGTCTGCTAAGCAACACATAGGAAAACAGTTGGGCTAGACCTTTTTTCAAAACACACGTTTGAGTTTATGCTTTACATGGAACTACTATTGAAATCTATATTTATTCGTAGTTTAGGACACATTTTTGAAATGATTAAGGTTTGCCAGTTTGCACTAAAACACACACGCGCCAAAAAAGTTGGAAAAACCTGAGGTTACACCTGACAAGAAACGAGAACATCTTTAAATGCAGACAAGCTCCGAAGTATTCAAAAAATGAATTTTCGGACCTTTTGCAAAATGGTTCCCGTTTGCAACCATGCGTCTGATTTTTAGTATCACACTTCACTGATCTTTTTAAGTAACTGCCATGTTCTTTTTCAGGAGCATTGTCTTACGCTCAGTTTTAAAGTTCTGTGCTTGGCATCTGTAGTTTTGTAAGGCTTTGCAGAGCTCAACATTCAACGATGACAGAAAAATGTCACAAATGACTTGCAAACATTCGAAATGACTTGCAAACAAATTACAATTTTCAGAAGACTAAAAATCCGTGACAAGTTTTATGTACATCGCTATTGGATCTTAAACGAGTTTCATGAGCACCCTTTAACATTTGTCTCAATGTTACATATATCTATTTTCTACAAGATTTAAGCGAAACACAATATACCTTCGGCCCCAAGCTACGTCGAATGACGTATTATGCTTCAATGCGAGGGGCGCCCACGTAGGCTACGTCGTTCGACTTATTTTGGAAAATGCTATGCAGTAAGTGCTGTGCTAATAACCCCTTTCCATCTGCAAGTATGTTCTGGAAGGACCGAGTGTCTTGCTATTGTAGCGCAACGTAGTACACGTCTGGGAGAGTCTCTTTTATCTCGACTTCATATTATGTATGACACTAGTTTTAGGTTTTATGACATTCCCCTCTGTATAAGTACCGAAGTGGCGAATGTGGACACCAAAACAGATTTGTGACATTAAAACAATACTTGCAACCCTCTTTACAATTTTTTTAAATGGGTTTAAACTTTTACCAACTAAGTTTCCTAATAGGGACAAAATATACCAAGCAGTCAATTGGTGCATCAATAAACTGCCCGAAACGCTAAATTTGGCAGCAATTGACGTTTTATTAACCACATTACATTTCTATGTATCAAGGAGAAAAAACGCTAAATTCACCCAAAACAGCTTGGCACCCAACGTCACTCTGACGAAAAATAGCGCTAAAACACTGAAGCATCTCTCTTTGCTTGCGCGAGTGAATTCCGTGTCGAAACTCATAAAGGGCCTTGACGTGGAAGTAAGGCCTTATAGGGGAAGAAAAAGTTTATCCAGTATAAGCCACCTTTCCCATGCAGCTGACGCTTAATTTTGAATTTTAATGTGGATTGCAAAGCAAATCCTTCAACTACGTTCTATGAATGAATTGCTAACGCAGAATGCTTAAAATCCAAAAGACCATTTGTGTTGAGTAAAAACTTTCAGCACCCGTAAACTAATTTGATTCAGCGACTCCTGTGGTTGTTTCAGTGTCTTACCTGCTTCCCTCAGAGCTTCTGCTCGCTTTATCTCGACGTATCTGCACAATCGCTTGTATTCCTCTTGTTGCAGTTTCAAACATTGCAACATCTACACATAATAAAAACAAAGTATTAAGATGGGTATCAGTTGTGCTTAGCGCTTCACCAGTAAGTATGACATAAGTCGATTGTTGGCTGTTGGCCAAAGTCTACATCTTGTAACGGCTATCTTTTAAATGAACCAAGAAAAATCTGAATATTCCTTACCTAATGAACGTTTTCAAATAAAGCAGAAATGTCGCAAATTTCTGAGGAGCGATCTCTTCACTTATATTCAAGTTAAGTGTCATGTGGATATACCGCGAACATTTTTCACAAAAGCAGAACGTTGAGGTGATGGGTCTCCTTTGAAAATGCATTGCTTTTATAAAATTAAATTGCTTGAAATACCTAAAACAGTAAAACGCACTTTATTTGGAAACCACGACTTTGGAATTCAAGTAAAAACGTTGACTTGCAGCGTGTTTTATTGTATGGTTCGGCGTTTCGAATGCAAAGAAACGTGTGCTGCGCTACATAAATCTTTAGCTTTATCCAACCGTTCAAGTACGATAGAAAGCACGGTTGTACTTGGGATTATAAATATTATAAAGTTATTATAAATAGACGTACTTTGATAATCATGATATTAATTACAATTAATTAACCGCACAACTTGAAATTAATTGTTTCTTCAGAACTTTACGCCCACTTTGTAAATTACCTCTTCTGAAGTAGTTAATCCCATTGCTTCAACGGTGTATCTACTCGCAAGTTGATAGCAATTAATTGCTCCATCCCACAGTTTTTCCTCAATCATTTTATCGGCAAGTCGTCTTTGCAGATGTGCCTTGGAAAGAAGCAGAATAAATACTTGTCTTCTGTTCAGTTATGCTATTTCGATTAACACAACTGTCTGCTGCTGCTTTTGTTGCTAATTTCCTGATCAAATAACATTTGAAGTTCGGTTTTAATGCAAAATGTTTAAAGCAGCTTACCGTTTAGTGCACTGTTGCTTGTTACACAAAGTACAATATTCCGATTGTGACTGGAAGTTTTTTTGAATGAATAAGTAGCGATTATTGTAAAGGAAACTTAAAACAGAAATCTCGAATTATTGTGTTCAGGACTTACCATTTCTTTTCTGATCACTGGTATATTTAACTAGGCGGTGAATGCCGTAGCCACATATCAAAAAGGACCAGATTTCTTAACTGCGCGTGCCATGAGGTATAAATACAATTTTAGATTTGATTTCTAAGCGTCATGTAACCAACAACTTAAATATTTATTGTTAAAGCAACTTTTGTCAGTTTTTAATACAAAAGCAACAGCTTTGCTGTGCATAAGCGGTCAATTAAACTTTATAATAATTGCGTCATCAAGTCAAAGTAACTGTGTGTTCGAGTATTGGAACAAAACGCGTGACTTAATTACCTTGTTCAGAGGCATGTTGACATAAACACCCATTGGTGCGTAAGACATCTCAGTCGGTTTTTCAGCCGCTGGTAACATACTTTCGTTTCGGAGTTTTGGAAGCTGCACTTCACATCTAAAAACTAGTGATAAGGTATCACCATTACAATAAACAGGTGGTCAAAATAGAAAAGCGATCATGCTTTATTCATCGACCGACCCAAACGAATAACACCTCTCACTTACTACGTGAATAACTACTCTTTTCTCGTAAGAAAAGAACACCTAATGTATAATTTTATTCGTAATAATAATCAAAATCGCTGTTGAAATCCAGGGCTCAAAAGTAAAAACAAATTTTCAAATTTGCCATGAAGATCACCTGAATTATAAATAACGTTCACAAAACACTTTTGCCACTTCCAACAGTTAAGTTATTCAAAGCAAAAACACAACGCATGGGAATTCGAAAAGACTGATCAATGAACTTCATCACTAAAGTTATCAAAGCACCGTTAACAACACAGCCTTTCTCAGACATTACCCACACTGAAAAGCAAAGCTGCTCACCAGAGGCAGCATGAGATGCCCAGCAACTGGTCATAACAACTCTGCCTTCAGCGGCAGTCCTTGTTTAATTCCATGCATTTAATCAAGGTTTCCTAGTATTGCGCGCTTTGACCTTCAAGGCATTTCTACTGGAGCTTGCGTAACCACATGTTTTTCTATTTTGTGTTATTCTCTGTGACCAAAAATGGTTCATCCGCCCAGCTTCATTGTTATAAATACCTGGTCTGTTTCAGGAATTGTAGCAAACATTTTGATTAACATTCAGAGCTTATGCGGGAATAAAATACTGCACATCGTTCCAGCAACTGTTTCAAGATACTGTCTGTGAAACAATTGCTTCAAATTGTGGCCCCTCAGATTCAACCTTGTTATGTTGATTGCAAAAAGAAGCATGGTGCGTACAAACAAGCAGCATTGAAACTTTGAAAACAAGTTTGAAACATCGTGGCAATGCTGCACGGCACATTCCAATTACAGAAGGCCTGCAATATGCAGGAAGTGGAGGAAAGCGTCTACATCTACTTGAACCTTCAAACGAGCTATTCAGAACAATTTTTAAATGTTTGGTCGTGTGTCAAATTTCTTCATTAGCTTTTCAACTGCATCGTATTGTAATTCACGCTCTTCATGGCAATATCTTGATAAAGTTCTAAACAAAGCGGAAGGTCATGCAGTTGCAATATGTGCCGTGCAGAGAAACAACATTATAAAATTATTAGCTAAACTATTATCAGTAAAACTGTTGAAATATCCCAGTGCTTTAAGTACTCGCGCCCAAATGCACAGGGAAATGAATCAATGAATTCGCAACAAAAACAGGTGAAAAAGCTCGCAATGCTTTGGCATTGCTCTACATTTGGTAATCGCTCTATTGCCATTGCGATTAAGCTACATTTCCCACTGGGATATCTAGAAACTCCTAGATATCCCTGATTTCCCAGAAGCTTTCGATCGCAGAATCAAATTTGAGTACGCAAACCTTCAAGGCAAACAATTGATTTCGCTTTGAACCAGCGTGTTTGCTATTGAAAGCTATTTTCTTATTTTGCTCTCAATGTCTGAGGTAATATTTGTCAAAAACTAAACACGCTTGAAAACACGGTGCAATAGATTAAAATATGGGAGACCTAGCTGTGTAACTACATCGGTGATCGTAGGAAATTAATACTATTGTGCATCTCAAAGTTGGGTTTTTAATTTTTTTCTGCAGAAAAATTTCAAAACTATGTTCAAAACCTGTAGAGAAAGGTTTTCAGAAAAAGTAAGGGCCAAAATATTTGGTTTATTCTCAAGCAAATTATTCAAAACCTGCTACAAAATCGAAATGCACCTTGTAATATCAAATTTGTGCAAAATTTGTAAATGAAATTGTAGTTAATGATGCCGTAAACAAATTCTGGTAGGTACAGAAACGTTCAGAAATGTCGTTTTTGATAAATCTTTTCTTTGCTTACGGTCTTCATGTGCAAAAGCGCAATACGTAGAAAGATGGTGGCATTGACGACTGACCTCATTAGCAAGCAACCATGGCTGTTTATTAGATTTCCGCGTCCTGTAAATGCATGGACCTCAAATTTGCCTTTCAACACTTGCGACAAATTAAAAGCATTAGATACGAAACAAAAAATGGATGATGAAAGCATTAGAAAAAAAAATGGACGAAACCTATTCTGTGAATACTTACTTTTCGTAAAACCAATGTCTGATTTCGAGAGCTGCTTTTGTATAAAGAATGTTGAAACCCATGGTTTTGCGATCTTTCAGGTTGGACAATATTTTGTTTGAAGAGGTATCAATTCTGTTATTGAAAGGTCAAGCAATATAAGAAATAAACAGTTGTGATAATACTACACAACAAACAAATTTATGGATCTTACGAAAGAGCTGATTTAAAAAAAATTCAGTTTCACGATTTCCCATCAGTTAGGAACCTATCCAACAATATCAAAGCGCTGTAGTTACATTTTCAGCGTACGAATAGCAAAACTACAATTTATATTCCTAAACCATGTATTTCAGATATAACCTAATCAACACCATAAATCAGGAGATAATACCCTACCTCAGAGGTCTGCAAACTACGGCCCGCGGGATTAATCCGTCCCGCGAAGCCATGTCATCAGGACGCAAAGTCATCTTATCGATAAAGAGAAAATAATATATTCAAATTTGTTGATTTGGTGGAATGTAACATATTCTGAAACAATCACATTGCGTAAGATGTCCTGCCCTCTAATTGTTGTGTAGCAGCCATAGACGTACGAGGCGGGAGGACGGCGGGGACGGCAGCCCCCCGGGCTTGACAAATTTCAGGGCAAACTCTGTTTTCAAGGCAAGCGCAAGTTGCTCAAAAGTCCTGAATAATAAAAAATATTTCAATACAGTGAAAAATTGTCAGGGTAACTCTGTTTTTCAGGGAAAGCGCAAGTTGCTTAAAAATTCTGAATGATAAAAAATATATATTCAGTACAGTGAATTCTGGGCACACTCTGTTTTTCATTGCAAGCAAAAGCTGCTCAAAAATCCTGAATGTAAAAAGTATATTCAATATAGTGAAAAATTTCAGGGCAAACTATGTTTTTCAGGCCAAGCGTAAGTTGCTCAAAAATCCTGAACGGTGAAAAAAATTTTAATACAGTGTATTCTGTGTATATTCACTTGGGGGTGATCCGTGTAATTTGGACTAGTGTAGTGTGTAATCTAGGCCCAAGTTGTAACTGATTATATTGCCTTTGATCTGGTCCACGTCTTTAATCTGGAGTATGTAAAAGATGCCATCGAGACCGAATTACAAAATGTAACATTGTAGGCGAATTGACGTCACAGACGAAGCCTTTATAAACGAATTTAACTGTATAGAACAGATTTACAGAGGTTTCAGGCCCCATTCGGATTAAACTAAAAAAGTTAGTTTCAGGGCAAATTGTGATTTTCAGGGCAATTTTGGCGCCCCCCAGTAAAATGCCTTCCCGTACGCCAATGGCAGCAGCTTGTGTTGCCCTCTGGCAAAAACGTTTGGAGACTCCTGCCCAAGCTTGACACAGCATTAAAGAAAGTTTAACTATGTTCGCTTCGCACTTCCTTTGCCGTGTCACGAGTGTTCTGCGGACACCCATCCCGTTTGCTTGCGCCGTGGACCGCACGGCTACAAAGGTGACAAGTCAATGGTAGTATACAGGTAATGGTAATGGAACCTATCCAGTGCTTTGACATCTTATGCCTTCCCAAATTGTATACTTTATCAGCAGGAAAATTCATCAACTCTTGTTACAACAAACTGTTTCCTAACCATTTTGAAGACTATTTTAATCCAATCAGTTCAATTCATTCTTACTCCACAAGACTATCAACCTCTAATAACCTGTTTTTAGTTAGCTCTTCCTCAGGAAAATTTTCCCTTACATTTGATGTCCCAAAAGTGTGGTTTTCAATAGCAGACTCCATCACGTCTTACACCACTTTTATCTTCAAATTGAAACTTAAGAAACACCTCCTAGATGAAAATATACACAATTATAAACTCTAGCAACATTTCAATAACCCAGAACAAAATGCGAGTTCTAGTATTTTGTTTGTTTTTTATGTGTTATGTATATTTACTTTTTTGTCTTTTGTTTTTTCCTGTGCACATCCCCTTTTTCGGCATGAAAGTAGGCTACACCACAGTTTTTTTCTGTTTTACTTTGTTTTTCATTTGTATCTCATTATTTGGTTTTTCTTACTTCTTATTTTTATATTTCCTTTAAACATGTTTCTAACCACACCAAAATTTTTGAATTACATTCGATCAACTCATCTGTGTACTGTTGCAACCTCTCCGTTGGCGTTGAATGTGCGATTCATCATGAATGGGATGTGCCCGAAGAACAGCACCCAGATATACGTGGCGGGAGCAAGCAATAATAGAGTGATCGTGGTATGTGCAGTGCCGTATCAGTCCAACTCTGGGCCCCTCCACACTGCTTACAAGGGGCCCTTAATGATTTATAAAAAATATTTCGACGTTATGCTACATCTCGGGGACGAATGGCCTTCAAAACTAAATATCCTAATTGCAGACACAATTTTGGCAGAACCAGACCCGTAGCCAGGTTTTAAGGTTTGGGGCAAAATACATTTTTAAGGGGGAAATATTTTTGTTTTTGTCATATGTTTAAAACAAATTTTTCTGAACACAACAAAATTTGGGTGGTCATGGCAGAACTGTCGCCAGAAAGTCTTCCATTGTGGGCCTTCATGTTTGTGCAGGGGGGCTAGACATTCTGAAAACTTATTTTTAATTAACAACATGAACAGCATTTGCAGATTGTGCAAATTAATCATAAATATTTTCCCGCAAATACCCATAATAGGCTCGTAGTTTCCAACTAAAATTTTTGAACGAGCTTAACAAAAGGAATTGGGTCGTAAATCATTGTCATTTCATTGACGGCGAGTATTTAGAGATGTCGCAACGAAATGCAAATGTAAAAAAATTTCAGGAAATCAGAACGAATCCTATTGTTCAGTTATCAAAATAATATTACCGAAGGAGCAAAAAGCATATGCGCCGCGATGAACGTTTTGTTTCATTAGCGCAAATTGATAAACTTGGCCATGAACTTAAGTGAAATATGCATGTTAAGCGTGCGCATTGGGCTTTTCACTGGCCAAAATATGCATGAATAAACCTAGCTGACGTCTGGACTGTTAATATCCTGGTGCATGGCACAATGTTTAGATAAATAACATGTTGTATCTCAAATCGCCTATAAATGTTAACAAATATAGACTAAGGCCTACGTGGACGCAATGGGTAACATCCATGATCCACTAACTGCACTACTCTGTTTTGGAACGACCCCCAAAATAGACTCTTCTAACTACGCAATTAACTCCATCTGGCTGTCTGAACAGCAGGCTGCGCAAATGTGTAACTTTGGTCGTAAGCACCAAAGGTATCTTGTTGCTATGCAGTCCAAAAAAGAGAGGACTACCTGGGCTAGACACAGTACATTTTTTCCAACAATCACTACACCAAACACGTTGATCAAGTGGAAGTCTGACTTCTGGACATATACAACTAAGCGTGTAGGCAGGGCCGGATAAATGAACGCGAGGCCCCCGAAACGCTTAGCCCAACTGCACAGTTCCCTCATGTCCGACCCTTTGCCTGCAGAGGCAGGTTGCAAAACTTGCTAACGTCCTGTTGTACTCTTGGTCTTTTTTGCGTAACAATAACGCGGCAATAAATCTTCAAATGCTCACTGCAACTTACCGTAACGGGCGTTTTCAGCATGTGACCAGGGCTCCCACTGAGGTTTTTTCCACCCAGATCTGTTTTTTAGTCGACCTAGGTGTCTAGGTTTACTTACGAAAAATCGAGTGAAATTTGTGTTTTTTGAAGTGATTAACACATCAGCAACTTCAATGTGTTCAGTAAAGATAGCTACATTACAGTGTTTACATGCGCACATCAGGTGAGAAAGAACGCATATCGGATGAAGCAGAACGTGTTCAATCGGTTTCATATTCTCATATAAGATCATTGTCAGGATTATGTGCAGTGGTGTATTTAAGGGAAGGCAAGCGAGGCACTTGCCTCGGAGCCCCCTTTGCAACTGCAATGTAAAAAGTACCTTGCTTTCAAACAAAGGGGCCCAACAGCAACTGTAATGTATAAGTAGGCTACTTTGCTTTCAAAGTGGCCCCAACAGCAGTTGTAATTTGTAAATACGTTGTTTCCAAAGGGGCCCAAAGAAACTGTAATGAATAAGCACTTTTCTTTCAAAGGGCCCCATAACTTCACTGATTTCTAGTGCTTCATATTTGAAAAGACGTTTGGTGATACAGGACTTGAAGATGGCGTGAAGAGATTCATCCCAAAGCTTTTCGTCTGACACTCTTCAAGGGATATCGTCAGAATGAAGTGGAGATACTACCGAACTGGTTTATACACAGAAAAGAAGAGATCTC
>JGI24022J15233_10004282_pt1 | contig 14667 bp, 8 predicted proteins | sample Ectturendosymbi2_FD_15233 | JGI IMG/M metagenome (IMG submission 15233) | reverse complement strand
GTATTGTCGGTGATGGTGTTCTTGCTGCATGTGGGAAGACTGCCGTTGGCCATAAGCCGGATCGTAAGCCGTAACCGGATTCTGTGTGAAGCCGCCTTTACGCTGTGACGCGACCTGTACATGCGCTGGTGACGCACTTACCGGAAGCGGTGATGACAGCGCATGGCAGACCTTTATCATTTTCATCCCACGTATTTTACAAGCACGCCTTCTGGGATTACACGCTCTCCAGCGTACGCCGTTCACGCAGCTGATAGTCAATTAACATGGAACTGCCGCGTATAGTTTTTGAGCTCGGAATTTTACGAACGTCCACTCTTTGTCTAGGTTTTTCAATGTTACGGCCTCTCGTTTTTGTCAATTTTAGTAAAAAATTTATAGTCTCTAATACCAATGAACTCAAACACCAAACGAAATCGTGGATGTTGTGGAATGTTCGTGAAATTAAAACTCTTAACTGTGAACTGAGTTCGGAAAGAGCTCTTCTTGCATATTGAACACAGCTATCACTTCGGTTGGTAACAAAAGTATAGAACCGGCATGCAGCGGATTTTAAAATAGAAAATCAAGAGAAAAGGAATCTGCTAAAAGACGTTTCACATGTTTTACGAAACCTTTTTCGAAAGCTCCGTTCCCACAAAAGAGACAAAGGTGCAACTTTCGGTTACAAATCATGAAGCCACAGACAACTCAGGGGAAAATATTGTTGAACGATGTTTAAAAACCGTTCGCTTCGGCTTCGCGAGCAGTTTGTTTTGGGTGCTGTTAAAGGCAGTGTGGACATGACCCGTTTTGTGATTTCAGGTGAAACGCCTCCTGCTGCAGCAAGGTCCGCTGCCTTGCTCAGTGATAATAATTAGCGTCAGTGAGTTTTGAAGTTCCAGTGAGCGCAATTATTTGGGACAGGGGCGGATCCACCTGGTAATGTTGGGAGGAGCGATTCCTGTAAGATATGGTAGTCAAGTCTCGTAACAGCTGCGCTAATGTAAGATAGATGAGGTATGCTTCTCAACACTGCTGTGACAAACAATGGATGACAGAATGGCCTGATGACGCGAACAATGAGGCATTTCGAACATGACGAAAGACATTATTCGGAATTGGTTTTGATGTATTGTTTTCCGAATTGTACAAAATCATGGTGAATAAAGTTACTTTCGTAGGTTTTAGGGGGGCGATCGCTCTCCCTTCGATTTGTCACTGATTTGAGAAAAACTTATTTTCCAGTTTTTAATTGTCGCAGCTTGTGGTGTGATTTATTCATTTAGTCTTGAGTTTGTTTGCTTTCCCTGCTCTTGTTTCAACCTTTCACCCGCAAGCATTACTTGCAGGACTGAAGATGCGCAGGGTTACGTGAAATCGGTTTCCTATTAAAATTTTGCTGACAGCTTCCTTGCTTATCGCACATGTGAAGAGTAGTTACTTGGATGCAAGTTTGAATCATCGCAAAATGATGAAAGCAGAACCCAGTCGGCTGATTCCTCGAAAGCTTACAGAAAACCTAGAGCTTTTAATTGGGAAACACTATAAATTGGTTCATGGAAGATTTGAGTAATTATAATGTGCACGTTTGAGCTTCAAGGCAGCGGTTTTGAAGCATATGCCTTGGAGTGGTTCTAATCTTTTCCTTGTGACATTTTTCACCTGTGTTTTTTTCTTAAAACTTGATTTACGAAAAAATACCTTTCGTTTGTATGAAATAGCACTTCCTGTACAAATACCTCGTGCCTTTACTGGGCTGAAATGAGGTGATCAAACACCTGCTGAAAAACACCAGTGGAGGTTACGACCCTAACCCCGATTAGGTGAGAAAACTAGAACACTTTGGCAGCTCTGCTTTTTGTACGTTACGAAGTTTGTCCATGCTTGCTATTCGATGCAGCATCTCGCTCGTCGGTGCATTATAAAAAAGCGATGAACGAGCTGAAAAAGCGGAAAGATGGATCTAACATTTAAAAATTGCATGTAATGTGCGAAGTTCAGCGGTTGCATTTGCCGAGAATTGAAAACGATAGTGAACGCACTATATGGAAATTTCCCAAAAAGCAAGAAACGCTCTTGTAGTCATCCATGACGTGCAGCAGCGGTGTCTCTGGCGCAACGGCGCTCATGAGCGCGACGAAACATGAATTGCTATCATCTCCGTGAAACCGTGCGAAAATAATCCGTGCGCAAACGATTCGCATCGTTCATGCCAATAACTGTTTATTGCCTGGGTTCTTAAACTGGGGGGCGTGATAGGTTCGCAAGGAAGGTGCGAGCATGGCAAACTCCCTGAAGAACATCACACAATAATATCCACAAACTTCAGTGATTAGGGTCTTGTCATCTCTAGCGTTTGTCGCAGTATTGGACTAGAACTCTTTCTCATTGTGATCAATACATTTTGTTATCCCGTGGCGAAGCACCCCAGTTGACTTCCTAAAGACGTTTAGTTTCAAATTAGCTGCCGCAGATAGGCTGTTGGCAGCAATTAGCTGCAAAAGAACCGTAGCACTCCCAACTTGCCAGAGCTGAGCCTCAGGATTTAGTCTTATGCTAAATCGTTGCATGATGCTGATAATTGTGCGTAAATTTTTTAAGCCTCTGCTTTCGTTTTTGCAAACCAAGCTGTAAGCTCCTTAGCGCGTTGTGTGTTCAGGCAGCGGATTGGTCGCGCGTGAACCACCTGGGCAATGGAAGAGGCGGCGTGGAGCTCAACTACACCTGGTCGTTACCTCACTTCCCCAGTCGAACCAAGAAAAGATGCGTCTTCCGGATGAGGTGCTTGTTCGCATATTTACGTTGATTGTTTGGTTGGAAAATATTGTTTGCTTTTTACTCTTGCGATGGCGAACTCCACACCAACTGTACAATAAACGGTGTTCGTTCACGACGTTTCATTGCAGATATAACATATCTACTGACGACTACGATCCTTTTTCAACGAACTCCGAACATAACCAAAAGAAGTAAGAGTTGTTGTGGATGACCTTTAATACGCCTGAACGTTAGCGTTTTGTATCGTTGATCCATATTTAGAAGCACCTAGCCCTTGATAAACGTTTTAGCCAGAGCTTCTGTGATGTCATCCGTACATTTTAAAGTCTTCACAATGTTGATCTTGCGCTCTTGTGCGATTTCTTGGATATATGTTTATTGTATACAACGTCTTCACTTCCACACGCAACGCGCAAGGTTTAAGCATACATCGCAATGATAAGGAACAAACAAATACAAATGAACTCGAAGATATATACGTGGAAGTAGTATAAAAGCATACGCGTGATGGCGCTAATACATTTACTTTGATGAAACACAAGTACAAAGGGCATACACATGGTTGACATCATCACTATTTTTGTAATGAAGTGCTGCGATGACTTTCCAAATGCACCGATTTATAGAATGCATGTGGGTAATGGGAGGCTACGAAGGACCAGGGGTCATTTAGGCTGGATATAAATATATATGCCATTTACGTGTGTTGTATGACTGCATGTATTATTTTTGTTTTGATTCAGACTCATGGTACATAACAAACTGCTTGATTTTGTAGTTGTGCAGAAATTATTTACGTTATTCTAACTCAGCAAAGTTCATGTTTCTCATTTTGTCATTACACTGGTAGTTAATTAGCCAGATTTCAGAGATGCTGCTACATTTTTATCTTTTTTATCATTCCTGCTTTGGATTTTGTGCTCAACCTCCTGAATCGAATGATTTTATTTGAATGCCTTGCCTTTTTCTAATACGCTCCACAGGCTGCTTGTCAGAGGAGTTGACCGTTCGTTCGCCAGGTGAAAATTTTCGCGCTATATGATTCATTTTCCTTTTCCTACGTAACGTCAAAAGTTGAAGCGTTTGGTCTGAAGTTGGTTTTACGTAACACCTGAGCTCTTATCTACAACAATGAGTTTTACGCATAGCGGCTTCAAGTATTTTAATAGTGATTTCGGTATTTTTCAGATTCTGTGCAAATCCGAATCAGTACGCCACTGATTCACTTTCAGCAGTGATTACGCTCGCTGTGTTGCTCTGCATTTCTATTCATGTGATGTCGCCACCATTTGGGAACAATCTAAGACTTGTAAAAGCTATTTGTATCGAACTGACTTCGCCAAAAAGTAAATCGGACAAACATGGCGGAGTGACCTGTTTCCGTTTGTTTTTTTTACCGTTCCCTCGGATAAAATGGGTTTTGCCCACTCATTGTGTCATCGTTTGCTTTTCGTTATTTTCGTTTTCATGGGAGGCTTGGCGTTGTGTGCGCCCAAAGGTTGACAGCTCGTTAGTGAGAACGCTTGTCTATCGCTTAAATTATTAAATACGGAGCCATCATGAGGAGCGGGCACGCTCGAACAAGTAGCTTCATAGCAGCTTCGCTAAAACGTTTGCTTTGCTGTTAACTTCCCAAACGACACTGTTCGCAGGCAGCAGAATGTAGTGATGCAACGTTCACCGGTCGAACAAAACCCTCTTGTTAACATCGGGGCAGATGGCCAGCTACTCCAACTCGCCATCAATACCGACCAGACCGGGCGGACTTTCCAGGACAGAAGCCATGTTTTTTTCCTAACGCCCCGACCGGCAGGTACTTTCCTTGCTGCGCACGGCTGTCTCATGCCTTTGTTGATGAAGCTTAGGTTGCAAATGCACATTGAGAACTTTCCAGAATTTTCAGTTTTCATAATCGACAAGTGCAACTTTTTAACTCTTTCTTCGCGGTGAACACTGGTACAGAGGTATCCATGTCCTGGGATGTTATTTGGTTGAATTACTCTGGATGTAGTATCCTGCTAATCAATGTAAACAAAAGTTGGCCGACCCAGCTCGTAATTTCCAGTTCAGTGGTTGTTTGCGCTTTCTTCAGACCGTTGTCTCTCGCTCTGTTTTCTGTTGGGTGGCGATAGAGAGTAAGATTTCAACAACAGGCGACTGTCTGCGTGAAAAGTGGGTGGATAGCTCTTGTGGGCTGAATGATTTCCCATCTTCTGGGATTGCTCACAGATTTCAATAGCGATTGCGAACGTCAGACTAAACATCTGAAAGTGAAGTCAATAATTACCCACAAAATATAATATTGCTACCCTAAAGCTACCGATGCCAGTCGTACTCACAAAACGTTCTGTTCAAATTTCATGCCGATGTAAAGTCGTCATGAACCCGCTCAACTTACGTGATTGCTGCGCAAGCCCGGATGTTGAAGCGATTGCGGAGCCAACGTTTAACGCTTGTCGTTGAAGATATATTGAAAACGTTCAGTATGAGGTGTTGCCAGCAAAACTTGAAAAAGATTGAAAAAGTTGCTGGAAATCTTCGAATTACAAACCAAGAAAATCTTACACTACTCTGACACTTTCTCCCACGCAGAAGATACTTGCACGGTTGCCGGCGAATGCTCGTGTCCTGCGTGATTCTCACAAAAAAATGACTACTTTGTGAAAAACCTGCTCGCGTGACGTAATTGCCAAACGTTGTTGTTTTCCAGAAATCGCTGACAACGTCCACGTGGTCAACTTGAATGTTCAGGGCAAGCGTGGAAACATCGTTCAAGTCTACCCGGCCGTCGAGTACGACTTCGTCCCAAACAATCTCGTCATTAAGGAACAAGACCACGTGCATGTGCAATGGACCGGATCGAACACTCACAATAACGGTAATAGGCAGTGGCTTCGGTGATTTGACGTTATGCTTTTTGCTTTGACGTTATGCTTCAGCAGTAGTTGGGGTTTGCTTTTGCATCGCTTTATGTGCACAATATATTCCTGGTAGACTTGGACAACAAGATAATTCTAGTTGTCTAATTAGACGAATTAGAGCAAAGTAGTGTAGCAGTAATTCTGATGTAATATGTGAATAGCTGCTGTGCCCTAATTTCACATACAATTTCTGGTTTCACTGGAAATGTTACTTTGCCCAAAACCGTTATTCAACGGATAAAAAAATGCATCTCGCGCAAGGAAAGTGCAACGAAACGATGAAAGTGCCATGTCACAGTCGCATCACTTAAACCAGGCGTACAGTCACAGTAACAATTGTGATGAACGAACAGTAGCTGGTACCTCGTACCAAGCTTTGACAGAGTAACATCGGTTCCATGGTAACGAGTTCCCAGCCACCCAAGCGAACTGTAAAGCGCCGGTCTTGACGTACCAATCTTTGTCAATTGTCATCCTCATAATTATGCGAATAAATTCCGATTTGCCATGAATTGAACTTCTATTAAACTTAATTTAATGAAATGTAATTATAGTTCTAAATTTAGTTTAATTTCTAGTTTGCGCGAATTCAGAAATTCTAATCTAATTTCGGAAATCTGAGAAGCTCTAGTTTCAATTCTAATTTGGAAAAGCTGCAACAATTCTGGTTGTCCAAGCCTGATTCGTGGACCCGGTCAGCGCTTTGGGGAGATATTTAAGATTCCACGAATCAGCGGCAGCTCCGATTGTCATCAACAAGCAATTCAGGTGCCTATGCTTTGTCTGCGCCCGACTGAGAAAAGATCCACCGGCACCGGCCGGATGTTGCTCGCTCTTATGCAACATTGATTTTGTGGTTTATGCGGGTTCGGTGACGAGCAATGGTGGTTGGCCCATCGTATAATCTTGAGACGAGGTACAACATTTTCCGCTTACAGCCGACGCTTAAGCTGCTGATATCTCTGCTTTTCTCAAGAACTTGTGATAACTGCCCAGTTTTTCAACATTCTTGTGATATTCACGTTATAACTATCCAGATCAAGCAATGCGTGATAGCTTGCGCACATGCATAAAGCACGAACTCCTGAGAGTCAGAAGGATGCAAAACATTCTTCTGTGTAAACAACTCCGAAATTCGTAAACAGCTTTTAGATACAATAACCTGCTCGCGGTTGACATTTTTCTGCATGATGCTTCACGATGGCTTATGTGACGAGATTTTATCTGCAGTGCTCAGAGGCCCGGCCAGAAAATCTTGGGATGGTAAAAAAATTTCATCGCACTTGTTTACGTTAACTTCACTATATGGTAATTGATCAGATAGGGGGAGTTCTTTTTTCTCCTGGAATGTGAACTGCCGTAGCCGAATAATTGCGAGCAGGACGCACTATTAATTGCTGTAGGAAGTAAACTGCAATAAAAAAGCAATGACGATAAACGCTGTTTTCATCACATGCTGTATTGCGTTGCCTTTAAAACAAGGTTCTCAATAAACTTCGAGGAGGTGGTAGTACCCTTCTACGTCCCTGTTATACTCGCTAATTTGTACCGAACTTTGAGAACTGGCTTTTGTAGCAATGCCCAGCTCCCAATTCCCCAATTGTTAAAACGTCAACGACAGAACTCGGTGGTAAAAGGTTGGATCCGGCACGTGATGTTTATCACAGTAAGACTAAGGAATTGCGGCACAAGTTCTACAGCAAGCCGCGTACATTCCCCGATTTGCAGTAAATCTGTTGCTTCTTGGTGCTAATAGTGACAAACATGTTTTCATACAAGAAACGCTCCTGAAAGATAGCTACTAATTGAGAATCTTTGTGTCCACAATATCGCGCGGATTTTAGGACAAGATTGCTTTTGTGCTCGTCAGCTGCTCCTGGAGGCGATGGACAGACCGGAGACGCCGGCGAAGGGACAGCTGGCACCGATCGAAACAACTTGGTTGAAATGCCTGACGCTTCGGGTAACTTCCCAACGCCTTACGAATCTTCCACCATCTTCAAGAGTAAGACGACTTGTTGGTGTTAGCATTATGCTCTAGCAGGGCTGCAACCAGCTGACATTTTCGGCGGGCGCAAAATGATTGTAACGTGATCTTGTACCTCAAAACCAAGCATGTTTTGAAAATTTCGCGGGGAGGGCAATTGCCCGGTTAACCCTCATGGTTGCGGGCCTGCGTTCTCCAGTGACCTAGTCGGTACTAAAATCTTGCTAATATTTGAGCGAATCCTATTCAACCGCGAAGGCCTTTGCTATTTCTTGATAAAAAATATTAACCTTTGCCCACCCTCCAGTCGTTTTTACGCTGGTTTAGCAGCTGACTTATTCCAACCCACAGCAGAGTTTTGACAGATACGCAAGCGTTGTCTGTCATTCTTGCCAGCAGTTCCTGCCAAAGTTTTCAAATTTGCTTGTTTGCTTTCGCCTACATGCTTTTTCAAAGGAAACGTGTCTAGCACGTTTGCAGAAAGCAGCAGCTGCGCTTGGGCTCACCGATATCAATGTATCGTCCTTATCGACTTTGTGACTAATACCTTTTGGGATTTGACAGTGAAAAGAGCGCAAACATCAGAGGTAAACTGGAACGCAAAATGTCTACACCGCCTTTAGTGGCGTATAAGCGTTTTCGTGATGAAGAAACTTTTCACATTTTACGTACTTTCACCTGAATGCAAGAGGCGAGTTCAGTAAAATATCGAAACTTTTAATTCCCGGACATGAACTGCCTGCAGCACTACAGGACCACAACGAAGAGGCGTTTTGCGTGTCAGCGACCACTAAACTGTTGTTTCAGCTTTCAGACGATCTCACTATCTATGCAAGGAACAGAGCAAGATAGAGAAAATGTAAATGTGGCTGTGATGAAACTCTGCCCGGATCTCCATGACAACTCTTTCACATCCAGGCAGACAATTTTTGCTCTGCAGCAATTCGTATTGTAGTGCCAAAAAAGCCATCTTTCTATCTTTCGTAAAGGCCAACCGGTTTAGATATCTTGCGAAAGTTGGTGGAGAAGCTTTCAAAGGGCACCTGCGTGCTGCGGTTGGCGGAGAAGGCCGCTTGGAGCAATATCGCTGTAAAACAAAAAGATTGCGGCAGAAAAAAACAACAGAAACCACACAACAGCAAGAAACAGTCAAGTTCAATCACACAAAACACTCTACCACAACCTACTGTAAAATTTGTTAATGCACTTACAGAATATACAAGTCAAGCCACAACAAATGATGCATCGCACATAAGCAGACATTAACATACGAATAAAAGTTTTGTGACCTTAACCCTAAGCTATAGGGTAACAAGACTCTATAGTCCAAGACTGTCTTTGAACTGCTTTTCGTAAGGAATAGAATGACGTGTGTTTCGAGGCAGACCAAGAGGTAAACACTCTGGAAACCCAGACATAACTTCGCTTATCGCCAGAACATTTGCCCACTTTCCCAGTCAAAACCAGCTGAAGCTTTTTTTCAGCTTATTAGGATAGCTTTTCCTAATATGCAATAACTTGATAAAGGGAGCCATTATACGATCATAAAAGTGAAGCATATCCCGCCTGGATCCAAACTTTGATGCCATCGCTTTTTGTCACCAAGGTGATTTCGTCGAATTGTCATCGATTTTGAATGCGTTCTATTAAATTTCAATATCATCCACGCACTGTTGCGAATGAGCTGACAGCGCCTGGGTCTGTCCATTTCGGATGATTTGCTTGCTGAGAAATGCTGGAACTAGCGCAAATAATATTTGAAAGGAAACGTACAAGTCGTTGCCAACGTTTTACTGCAGACATGGAAGTTATGTGGAGTAGTCTCGGCAGCTACGGAGCAACAACCGCTGAGCAAGCCGAGAACGTCGCCATCCAACTGGCGTCGGGCTGCTACTACAGGTACGTGTGAGGCGTCAATTTGTTTTCGGACGCTAATAAGCAGTAGGTTTAAGCGAGGCCGTAGAATAGAGACTGGGTACAAAACATGAAAATTCTGTTTGAAAATTTCCTTTCCCATTCCACGTGATATACTCGTATTTTTAGCAAATATTTGATCTGCGTCAACGCTATCTTACGTTTGATAATTGGTGCCACTTGACGCACTTAATTTTCTTGGATTCTTGCGCACGTGTTTCCGACTAAAGCGATTTTTCTGTTGGCAGCACAGGTCAACCCGCGTCGCATTTCGTCCTCGTCGCACTGTGGCAGTGGTTCTTAAACTGGGGGGGCGCGCCTTCCTTGGGGGCGTGAAAGGTTCGCAAGGGGACGCGAGCATGTTGCAGCAATATGTTGTTGGAAAACAACATGAAGGCAAATTAATTGTTCTTTTGCTTTTTGTGTTTGATTTGGAGATTAGGTGAGGGACGAGTAACAATGGCTAACACTAAAGGGGGCGCGGCTAAAAAAGTTTAACAACCTCTGCACTATGATTATTTGCCACGCGGCGATTCGTAGAAAAAATCCAATTCGTACGAAAATCCAATCGATGTCGACATTTTTTGTGTTCTGGACGAAACATTGTGAAGGCGTTTGTCTTCTAGAAGTATTTGTCATAAAATCGTGTGCTTCTACAAGACTTCTACGTGATGTGCACATCAATCATCATTAGAAACGCGTCGTTGCAAAGGCAGCAATTTTTTTGCGCAGAATTGCAAGTGCTCCACCTGCCTGTGCAAAGATGATTCACACAAAAACTTTTGCGTGCTTCTAAATAAATGATAATATTGCCAACTTTTGGTTTTCGCCTATTTTCCTCAAATGCAAATGCAGCAGCGTCGATGGCAGGATATTTATGTCGTTGTTAGAGGTATTACCCCAAGGTTTACATGCAGTTCTTAAAATTTAGTGTTGCTTCCAGCTTCAAATTATACTTGGTCGTATGTGCTAAGAATATACGCATCATACACCTTGACCAAATAGTGGAATAATAACATGCCCGCTATCACCAACTTCTGGGTTGCGATGCTCCTGGCAGTGTTTTTGTCTGGATGTCTGCTTTGATGCAGTCAGGCGCAGCCTGTTCAAGGAGTCTACTCGTAGCTTCTCAAATTATTGGATCGTTTACGGTACTAAGTATATCACGGAAAATGTGAAGGTGATTGCATGAACTCAAAGCTTCCTAACAAATTAAAACGGTGCGCAGGTTTGAGCTCATCACAGATCTTTTGTAGCTCAAATCCTGCGAGGTATGAATTATAAATGACCGAACGAAAACTTCAGAATAAACTGCATGAATCAATGTAGTTGCCATTAGTAGAAATACAGGATTGTTCATTCCGCTAGGTGGGGTAATGAATTAGTTCAAATACCGAGCATTGCTGGAGTCCTGAAGACCTGTTGCTTCTTTCGGACAGTTTTTGTCAAACGTCACAACAAAACGTTTTCTTGTATAACTGAAGCACTGGCTTTGTGCCAGGTCATCTTTGTCGTCATGTCATTCAAAGATATATTTTGTGATGTAATCAAAACTGTCTACTTTGTTGAACACTGCGTTGCAATGTTTTCTTTTTGTCAGAGATCCTAAGATTCTAATTTCTTATTAAAATCCACCTTACAGTAAATTTTGATTACAAATCTGGTTTTGTGCCGATGGGAATCGCCAAAAAAATGTATTCACAATTTATTGTCAAGATTTCTATGTACAGAAAAAGTCCTTAATCACTATTTTGCTTGACGATTAACTTCAACCGATCATGGGGCTGCAATTCGGGAGTTCTGTAGTTTTTGAGAAACGACAACACCTTCAACCATTCTAATTTTCAGGTGCACTGTGGCCTGGAGTATTGACGCCTGACAGAGATCCAGCTATTATTCAAGTCGGTTTTTTGGCTCAGACATGCTGCAGCTTGACCCAACGTTTATCATTGTTGACTGGGCAGCTCAGTAATCCTTGCCCGAGTTCGCTTTGAATTTTGTTCAAAGCGATCATCCTCTGATTTGCTTGTTTTATGGGCGTGAGCACAGACAAAACTTTTGTTTCTGCTGAAAGTGATTTTCTAATTTAGACTGCACTTTACCCACGAGGGTGAACTTGCACCGGTGTGTTTGCAGATGCAAGACGAAATCGCAGAACTGTCAGAAACAATCTGTTGATGAGAAGGCTCCACTGAACCCTCAGCTGAACAACGCACCCGCTTCCTGCGAGGGCTTAGTCTTCAAGATGAAGCGAGGTGTCTACCATTACATGAACACGCGCAACAACAACTTCTCCAATCGAAGTCAGAAGGGAAAGATCACGGTTTTGAAATGAGTTTTTATGCCAGTTTTTTTCGGTTTAGTTAGTTTCTTTTTTATGCAATATAACTTGTGTGTCTCAATAACAGTGGTTTTTGAATGAGTCCTCAAGCAAGCCAAGTAGTATTGTTTAAACGTATCATGCGATACAACGACTGCGAACCTTAGTATCGTATTTTTCGCCACCGCGTGCAAGCCGGCAGGCCGTTGTTGCGGTCACGTCTTGAAGGAAAGGAGGCTTCGAGCTCACGCTGACGTCACACAACGGCAGCAGAAGCGCGTATTTTCGAGGTTTTGCATAGAGCATCTGTTTGCAGTTCGCTGGGTAACCTGCAACCGCGCGCTTCCGAAGTGCTCAAAGGGCGGTGGCCTGTGACGCGTTGCGGTCGTTGCCAACGCATTGATGCCATCGCGCTTGGCCTACATTGAACTTTTGTGGCGTTCGCGCCGTTCGTTCCACACTTCCAGTATTGACTCACTCTTGGCGGACTTTGCCACTGTGCTGTTTTCTGCCTTTCATCTCATGCACTTCTTGCGATTCCTGTCGCTTTGACTATATTTGCGTTGTATACAATTTTTGCCACTGCTAGGGTTTAGTTTAGTGCTTTGACTTTGTTGTGATGTCTTGTATTAAATGTATCTTTTTTAGAAAACGACTGTTTTCTGGAAAATTTGAATGCGCTTTATATACAATACTTGTTCCCGTGAACTCTCGTTATTAAAGTTTAAACAAAATTTCTGGCGAAGACTTGTTATAAGAAGTGTGCGATTCTGACAAAGTTCAACCTCGTCTTTCTTCAGCATGAGCATGTAGGCCGTTGCTTACCCCGCTACATATTGAGGCTGTTCCAGTTGGTTGATTTCTGCAAAATATTGATTTTGAAAGTTGTAAAATTTTCAACTCTTCAGTTTTTGTGATTAGAAGCCCTAGTTGACTAAAAACTAGGAAATGTGGCTGTGGAGTGAACAAATTGATTAAGTGTTTACTACAAAGTCAAATCCATGATGCTAAAGCGCCCCAGTTTTTTGTCTTGAAATCAAGTCTTTTTTTAACATACTTACTTTGGGGACAATTGTCCCCCAGTCCCAACGTCTTCCTCTTCAGCCAAAGCCATATCCCCAGCCCAGTCAAAAGTCCTTTGAACAAAGAACAGTGATGACATTCGACCGCAGACCAGCAGACATTACTGGTCCGGTAGTTCTGGGTTTATATTGCCTCCCCACTCAAAATCTGATAAAAATGGCCCTGCATGAAATTACGGCATATAGGCAAGGCTAGCTTAATCTTTTTCTCTTATCGTTCGATCCTTAGCAACACACCAACGGCACATCACTACATAACATGACGCCTTGGCATTGGCGACGAACATTTCTTGGCATGTCTCATACTATTTTGTAATGTTCAGTGTTCAACAAGTTTCACAAGCTGTAGCCTGGTCATTAGGTGGACTTCTTAACACGAAATTTAGGCGGTTGAAGTGAAGAACTCTGCAAAGGTAACGTTGCTCAGTTTCAGTAGAACTGATGTTTTCCTGTATGACGTAATGGTGTCGGAAAATGACATTCTTGAAGTGTGATAGTGCAGTTGCCGCCATGATTTCCCTTAACGTGTTGGTTTGATACCCTGGAATTAGTAACGAACCAAGTGGTGAGGCTTACTGGAGACAAAAAAACAACAGGGAAGAAAAGTTGACGAATAGGATGGGTCCATATATGCGCATGTAAAGAAAGCAGACAAACAGAAAGAGCAATGATGAACAAGGTGGCGACAAGCCGAAAACGCATGAATCATAATCAGCAGTGTAAAACAAGACCCATTGCAATTTGTTAGTGTTAGATTGTTATTTCAAGATGCTGAAGAAACATGACATTTCATTTGAAATTCTTGTAAGCGATGTTGAGGGTTGGAAAGGACGGCACTTTTATGGTCAGTCCCGTGCGGCATTTAGCCTCGCTACGCCACTGATCATTAGCAATATGTTATCACAGTGCAGAACGTAAGGAAACTGTGCGCTTGCTTAATTACAGTTGATAGCAGAGCAAAGTCACCAGCGGTAACCTCTCCAGCAGGGTGGCTAACCCGTGGCTCGCGAACTGCATGCGGCTCTTTGCCCGGTCTCGTGCGGCTCTTACCATATGGCGCATGGGCCAAGGCCCCTCATTTTTTCTGGGGGACCTGGTCCGCCACTTTTACATTTCGCATTTTGCTTAAATAAGTTTAAGCAGCGCAATTAGTGTTTGGTCCATTGTTAAAGTAAATCGCTTAATGAACAAAACTTCCGATAGTTTTTTGACGTGCATTTGCCTTCCACTTTGAAAAACTTTCCTCCACCACTGGCTCTTATGTACCGTATTTATTTGATTGTTAGCCCCCCTTAATTTTAAGCCGCATTTGAACATAGGTTACCTGAGCTTCTGAGATAGTTTCGTGTTACAGCGTTTTTGCTTTTAATTGGCAACCCTGGTAATGATGCAAACACTCACTGCAACTGCCTTCTGTTCATCATTATCCCTCCTGCGACGGAGCGTGCACAGGTCCGTAATCAGCTTGGATCACCAGGAGGGGCGCAGAGTTTTCTGAGACGGGTCCAAATTTTTTGAACTACGTCCGATAATTTTAATCGATGTCCAATACATTTTTCCAGGGGGGACGAAACATTTTCTAGGAGGGGCTACGGCCCCCCTGCGCTCCCCCTGGTTACGGGCCTGAGCGTGCACGTTTGCATGTTATGCTGAAGAGAAGAAAGATAATGCGAAAAGAGAGTT
>JGI24022J15233_10004276_pt1 | contig 14672 bp, 8 predicted proteins | sample Ectturendosymbi2_FD_15233 | JGI IMG/M metagenome (IMG submission 15233) | reverse complement strand
CTGCATTAAAATTAGAAAAATCATGCTTAAACTGGGCTTTTGTATCTACTTTTTCAACATGAGCTGATTTGACCGAGACAAAAATAGGAAGATGGTCCTATATTATATATATAATTTTATTGTCTATAATGCCATGAAGAAACTAATGAAAAAGGGTTAGGACTGATTGTTTAAATTTTGATGTTTCCCTATGCATTCAAATTAAAAAAACAAATTAGAAGTAGAGGAAGAAGGCATTGGGAATATATTTTTGTGGATTTTTATTACTGTTCAAGACTGCACACAATTTCCTAGTTTAATAACAAATGTACTCCTACAATTAGTGAAAGATATCATCAACGGAGTACGTTACCAGCGTTGTGAAAAACCGCTTGAGCAACAAAAAAGGTCTTTCAGCTGTTTAATGTATACGTTGCAGAAGAAAATTTGGAAGATGAACTATAGTTAATTCAGTATTCGATTATCATTTCAAATCAAATAAGGACACTCACATGTTTTTGTTCGTAGCATAAATTTTCTGGGTTTGCATTCAGACCCGTCGCCAGGATTTCGCAACGGGGGGTCAAAAACCACAAGGGGGCAACATTTTTTAAAGACAATATTGGATGTACGCAGCAAACGGGGGGCCAAACATAAAATGGGGGCACATATTTTAAATGGGGGGCCGGGCACCACTGGCCCCACGCTGGCGACGACCTGTTTTTAATGTACGAAGCAAATACCGGTTTCCTTCATTGTGCAATCTGGGTTTATTTGAAATCACTGAATGGGAGCCCTGCATGTGGCTGTTGAATACAGATATCTTGCCAGGTATTGCAGCGAGACAGTGACACTGCTGATAACGGTCAGCCACGTATAGTTTCATACTGTGTGAAAAGAAGCATGAGTAAATCTTTAGCAGTGCTTCCACAAGTTGAAAAATCATTGTTAGTGTGAGACTGTGATAAACGTGCCCGAGTGAATAGCTTAATCAAACGACTCTTATGCAGGCTTCTTTTCATGCAGCATAAAAGTCCGTACATGTAGCTTATTGCTAGAATACGTCTATGCAGAATTGTGGCAACACGTCTTTATCGTAAGGCTTAGGTCTGACTTCTTAGGGAGCACTAAGTGTGAAGTTATATTTGCTGCCGCGAGTTTTCGTAATTCATCTGCTCAGTTTTTTTATGCTTGCGTGGTGTTCTAACTTAAGTAAGTTGTCCGATAGTCTTGTCAACATATAGTTCTACTTCTCATTGCTAGAAACAGTTTTGTAAGAGTGTCTTTACACCGCTCATGGTGTTCTGGCCCTTGATTATTTTTAAATTATGACTTATTTGTAGAAAGTGCTCAAAAATGGATATTAGGCAGTTTATGAAAGGAAAAGCATTCTGATAGCTGAAGTGTAGAAAACATTTCAGACAAAAGATTGAGAATTGAGGTTCAACCAGCGCAGACTAATGGGGTAGAAAGGGTAAAGCGTTTTGTGAATGTCCATTTGCATGGCATCGTCAGCAACCTGTAAAGGATAAGCAAAATTTGAACGTTGCCCCCACCCTAGAAAAATTTTTGCGGACGTCCATGGATGCACAGATTTCGATCTAATTTTTGGGTCATAAAAAGCGTGGTGTTGTTTGGTTCAATTCTTTTAAGTCACTCAAAAACTATAAATACCAAAGTTATCAGTTTCCCTGACCCATCTACTAAACTCAGTAATAAAAAAGCTCTGCAATTTTGACGCGTGGTGAACAGCCTAATTATGAAAAACCAGCAAAGGAGTGTTTTGATATCCGAGCGCGAAGCCCCCAAAAGTGTGAGGCCCCGGGCATTTGCCCGGTTTGCCCAATGGTTAATCCAGACCTGCATATAAAGCTTGAAAAAGTCAGTACTTAGTTTAGCTCTTTATCCAGGGAAATAGAAGAAAATTGTTATATAGCGATTTTGTTTGAATGCACCAACCTCTGAAATAATTTCAATGCATTTATAGGCAAGTTTGTATGCACTGCAAAATGAAAAAAAGATAAGCAGTATAACATCAATAATGCCGTGAGCACCACAAATGTGAGATATAAACAACATTAAAAGACATTTATTTCAGATATTTATGTAGTTCTCAAACGGAAGCCACTTGGCTCACTATAAGAAGAACTTTTCATCCCTGGAAGGAAATTTGTTCCTAGGAAGAATTGGGGAGGAAAAGCGGTGTATGAAAAATGTTAAGTTTTTATTATATGTTTATTCAACGCATAAACAACTGCACAACGAGGTTGGTTTAGATGGGAATGCCTACGGTACGCAAGGACAAGCTTGCTTTACCGCAGTGACAGACGTTATAGGCGAGTCTGCTGGGTTCATAATTGTCTATTGCTTCTTCACAGTAGGTAGTGTGAAACATATGCAAATATCTTTTTTGTAGTTTTTGGTGGGGAGGAATTGACATATTTGGCTTTGTAAGGGGGGAACATGAAAAAAAACTACTGGTTTATTCAGATTGCAAAAAGTCCAAGTAGCTGATAAGAACTTATAAGATTATGTTTGCTACGGCTTTTTAATGGGTCGTGCACTTCACGTTATACTTATCTGCTATGCGAGTTATTTCATGGCTGCTTTTGCAAGCTTGTNGGTTTAGGTCAAGCATAACAACCAGCAAACACAATTNTGAAACACCGGTTACCTTGACTTAAATAGTATAGAGACAATACACGCGACAGATTTAGAAAAGTCGGCACATTTTGGTTTCCACCACAACGTCATTACCTGTTTGCTCGGTGTAGAGCGACTTNACTTCACTCCACTCGCTNGAGAAACCGGCAAACACCGATGTAAAACTTGAGTCAGGTTCGGATGAAACTTGAACGTCGTAGTTAGTTTCAGATCTTAGGTTTGTAATTACGTGAGATGTGCTCTTTATATTTGCATCTGCCTGATGAAAACAACAGGTTGTTGATGCTGTTTACTTCCGGGCAGGCGAACCCTCACAAAAAATTGGTTGATCTTGGCATGAAAGTTTAGGAAAGAGGAACCTGCATATTTTAAAATATCAGTTGGTGTTTTGAATGATGATAAAATTGGGATGACAAGGTAACACTAGTTACCGAATTTTACTGATTGTAAGCCGCGACTTACATACATTGCTTTTTCATCATTTCATGCGGTTTACCATCAAGAGCAGATTTTGTTTTTTTAAGTTTTATACGACGCTCTCCCTACGCTTTGTCTACCCAGGGGTCTCCAAACTACGGCCGTCGGGCCAAATCCGGCCCGCGAAGCCATTTCATCCGACCCGCAAAGTCATTTTGTTAATAATGAAAAAGTAATACATCTACGAAAAATTTGTTGATTTGGTAGAATGTGACATATCACGAAACAATCACATTATGTAAGATGTCTGGCCCTCGAACTGCTGCGTAATGGCTTATGTGGCTCACTGACAAAAAAGTTTGGAGACCCTTGGTCTACTTTATCGACCAAACTCTGGGCCAAAATAGGCCGATAGATCAAAAAGAGGTGTTTCAGACCGACTGTGACCGTACATGCGCACGGCCAGCAAACACCTGTGTACAGTTTCATATCGTCTGCTGTTTCAGGGTATTGCTGTAGCAGGATTATTGCTGAGGCTAAGTGGGTCCCCTTACGTTTAAAATCAAGGGCAGTTTACAATCGGTTTAACACGGTACAGGTTTCAGAGAATGACATAAAACTTCTCACAAGTTTAATTTCGAAAAAGCATGATACTTGGTTTTCACGAGTATTCTTCATTATTTCTTTTAATGGTCATTGTTTCTCACCAGTACCACATGATAAGGTCACCTCTATAGCGTCATGTAAGGCACTTCACTGAGAATGTTTATGCGTCGCTCCGTCACAAGAGATGTTTTATAGCTTTCAGTGGTCAACGCCTGTAATTTCTGAACAATACTACTGCATATGTAAAAGTCATCTTTTGAAAGTTTTGTATAATAAGATGGCGTATCGAAACAATTTTAACAAAGCGAATGTGTTTCACAGTTGAAATCTGAAACTAGATTTTGAAGTTTGTAATGGTCATTTTTATTGTTTGTTTGTCTTGAGAGATTGCACGTGTGTTGGCTGTAACAAAAAATAAGGCATCAGAACGTCCTTGCACACCGTACCTTGCGGGTTTCATAAACCTGCAGTGCGAGTGCGCTTATGAAGGGCGAAACACAATGCGTTAGTGTAGGAAGTCATTCACCCGGCCATCGCAATCACAAAGCTACTGTAATATTAATCCACCAGACTGACATATCAGAATACGAGATACGAACAGATTTCTTAATTTGATTTCTTAATTTCTAAGCTTACTCAAATGCCTTGCTTCGGTGGTTGGTGCCGAATTGAGTTTTATTGAGCAAAAAGTATTCTTACCTGCCACGGATGACGAGAACGATGCACGCGATATCTCACTTTGTACGTAAGACTCATCAGCGCGTTGACTTTTGGCTTGCTCCATGATACCAACAAAGCTGTATCCCTTTGACCAGGTGTTCTGCCGTGGTTGACAACACTCAAGTTGGCCGGAGGCTCTGTCTTGACTGTTTTGAGAGTAAGCAAAAGTATCGTTTGCATTGTTGTTGTTCTACTGTACATTCAGCAGCAAGCAAGAAACACGCGTTTACGATACATCACAGCGGCAAAACACATGCAGGTAGTACAATAAAAAAAAATTTTGCTGACGGTCGAAATGAAACGCTCTTTATCAATATCAGCATGAACGGAATAAATTTATTGCAATGTGTAATTTTCGACCATCCAAAGTTAACGTATCAATTTAGGAAATTACTATGAAGCATTCTTTGAATACTGTTTTAAGATGGATGAACAAAAACTGACAATGAAACAACGTAAAGTTAAGTCAGTGCCACTATGAAAATTTCCTGCGACAAACTTCCACAACGACATTGCTTTGTACATTTGTAGCAAACTAGCAAATGCATATCATTAGTTATTTTGCCAATATTAGCCAACTCGTAGTTTCACATGCAAAGTTAGCAAACAGGCAGCAAGCAAAAACGTACCATTCATAGCAAATTGAGTTTTTTCCTTGTTCCAAGTACTTTTACGATTGATTTGCAAACGCAAACAATNGCAGAATAATGTCAAAATTTTGTTATTTTTAAGTCTTCAAACCGTAAAATATTGCAGCCTNTTATCTATATTAAGACGNGGATCATATTAAAACTGGTAACCAGGCCTGCAGCCACGGGGGGAATTTGNGGGCAGTACCCTAATTTGTTTTCATGTTCCCCCAATTTTTTATAATAAAAAAGTCTTGCCCCCCTAAAAACTCATTTTCACCCCCAAACCTTAAAACCTGGCTACGGGCTTGCTGGTAACAGGCATTGATTACATCTACATTATGCTTTGGCCATATATTGTAGATACCTGCCAACGACCACCTGTGTCATACTTATAGTTAAAGCATCTCTTGTAAAATTCTGCAGCAACAAGCCACGAAAGTGACATGACGTGTGCATGGTTTGTGCTTTAGGTTATTGTACATCACACCGCAAAAGTGTGTTGAACATTTAACCATGATTTTACTGCACTGCTAAATCTTTCACCTGCAATGTTACTACACATAAGGCAGAGCTGAAACTAAGTATTGTTTGCCCTTGAATTATCACATTGGATTATGATTTATGCAAAAGAGATTAAAATGTGTTAACCATATTTCACAATTCTTTTCAGCACATTCACTGACTAGATTCTAATGTCCTTAATCATGCATGACTCTGGGTGACTTGTATGTTGAGTCAACTGATTTTGTTTACAGCATGTTTCTCATCCATGTCGATTTATTCGTTATTGTAGTTCAACTTTGGATATCTTCAGATAGAAAATCTTTTGGTCAAAATTTTCTCTTCTGAAATTTTCGTAATTATTATCACTACAATGATTTAAGCAACCTACATAGGATAGGAACTTAACTACAAACAACTTTATTAGGTTTTTGTGCTTTCAGCATTTGCCACCACAGATACTCACCCATGTGGATTAACTAAAACATTAAATGTTTCAAGTCTTATTTGGAACCGAAGGTTTGTTAAATTGAATGATTGCCTCTTTTAGAATAAAGTCGTGGACAATTTGCTGTACGGTTTTTGAGTTACGCTTCGGTGTCACAGAGCCATTGCTCCGAGTAGTTAGGTTTCGTTGATTTGGTAACTTGGGTAGCAGCTGGACCTTTCACTGGAATGAGCAAATCCTCAAAATTTCTAAAACGTAGTGTTTAGGTGTATTGTGATGCAACTGCTGCAATGCTCAGTTAAATCGCAAACAGGCACAGTGTTTCGAATTGACTATCATCAAATAACCTTCGAGGCCGCAAATTTTTAACATGCATTTCACAAACACTATGTTGTCAAGCGCTTAGCTAAATTAGTCGCTTGTTGTTGAGCTGTGGTCAGTTCCATTCATGAAGCTTGACAGTCAAACAATTATGCAGTTTTAAGACACAAGCGAAAAACAAAAAGTAGACTAACATGGAATAGACTTGTTGGAAAAGTAACAAAATAACGAGCGATTAAGTTTTGAAACAGTTCAGAGAAAATATTAGTTACAGCCAAGATGCTCCAGAGAAAACTTAAACGTGCGTTTGATAGATTCTCCAAAACTGGCTAAAAATACTTTTGAATAATTAACCGCATGAACTACGCTCCACCAGTTATAAGTTACAGTTACACACTAACACCAAAATTGAATTGGTTGGCAGATAGCATTTACCAACGAGCGCCCGTATAAAAGTGCGTGCAGTTGTAGTGTCCAGCATAAGACTTTATTGGACATACATATCACACCTCAATGAAGAAATAGGAAAAAGTTTTGTCCGACCTAAAATTTTCTTGGTCAAACTTACGTGTGAAACACAAAATCATCTAAGCATTCCAAACCAGTTTGAGAAAAATCTATCCTATAAATTATTAGCGGAATTCTACCATAAAGCTTTCTATTTTTGGTGCTGTTAGATACATTTAATTTGCAATGTCTGCAGTATTCGGCAAAAAATTTTTCCATCCTATTGCCCAAAAGCAGGTTGCGATAATAATCTAATGGCACATTTCATGAATACTGTAACTTTTTTGTTTCTTTTCAATGATATCACTTCACTTGTTCCGTTCAGGCTGCATCTGTGAGCTTGACACCGGTGTATGGCCAGCAGCGCCCAAGCTTGTTAGTGCAGNCGTTCAGTCACAAACATACGAATAAAAAAAATCAGTTACATGNGCGTTACAATGTCTGTGTAAAATTGCGATTTAATTTCGCACTCTATTTGCATGNAAGACAAGGACTTGTAGTTACTTTACATGCACATCAAACCAACNCTCCAGTGCATTTTGCTGTTATTGAAACGTGGTGGAACTTGGCATGAAACTTGCGTGGGCCTTTATCCAGCATGACGTCGCAGTTGCATCAAAGGACTGAGTGGAATACTCAGTGATATCATTGTTTTGCACTAGACAAATAACACGCATCACAAGCTCCAGCTGTGCTTTTGTCGATAAGTGGAAAACGTGCGTTTTTCCTCACCTCACCAAAACAAGACCATGCTCAGTATCAAACCATTTCACACCACTTTTTGAGTTGAAATCTGATATCTCGAAAGTTGTACTGGGGCAGTTTTATGTGGCCTAAGTGTTTTAAGAAATTCGTTTATATTTCAAGGGCATAAGCGAGAAATAGTCGGTTATAGTAACGTAATTGGCTAAAAAGCAAAACTGTGTTGCAGTAAATATTTTTTAGAAAGACCCAAAAATGGTGTTAATATCTGACAACTTGAAAAGAACCTGCTGCAAACGCGTGTGGAAATCGTAAGACAAAATTTATTTTAAATTTTTAATAAACCACTGAAGCAATTGCAAGAGATATTCAACACATGGAGCAGTCGTAAATGATTTAAAAACAATTGCCACGACTTCATAATAATTTGCTTACTTTTCACAAACGGTCTGGGTTTTGAAAAAATATATATAAGACAAGGAAGATGGCGTAGTTGGCTGAACAATCAAAAAAAAATATTTGTTCCACACCTCCTTGATGCTATTTGGTTTGCACATGTAGCTTGCATCACAAGCTTTGTTTAGTAACGCATCTACACACCAAAGGCTGCAATGTAACTAGCATCACCCATGCAAGTAATCCACTAAATTTTTACCATACAAATTTGGCAATTGTGGCAAAGTTTGCGAATTGCTAACGCCAAGCTTGTTCCTCGCTTCCAGGTGCACGTAGTATTTCTTCGACATATATAAATCCCCGTTTGAATTTCTTTTTATTCCCTCTACATCCACCGCACAGTGTACATGAGAACGTTCGGTTTCATCATCGCTCCTGCGGTGGGAGTGTCGCGAACACGGCGCTACTTTCCAACTTTCCGGTTCCGGCGAGGTAAATACATATTCAAACGTGTTATCCCTTCGACAAAACCGAACATAAAGTCAGGACTGCTGCCTTAAGACTTCAGCTGATTCCAAAATTGAGCAAAACCGGGAACATTGACCGAAATAAGATCAAGTATGGTGAAATCAAAGGGTATTTTTACAATTGAAACCGTTTCAGTCGACTGTGAAAATGAACGTTGGATCAGGGTATGCATCGCCGCACCCTCTAATGCAGTGCTTCTCAAATTTTTTGTCGCTGCTGACCCCTTTTACTGCATCCAAAACCGCTGCGGACCCCTTGATTTTGTCAACATTTTTTTGGTTATTGAGAAATTAGATTTGTTCGCTTCTGAGCGTGAAAACCCCAACCGACCCGGCAAGAAGCAAATTTCAGGCTTCGGCCTGCCGCCAATCGCCGTCACCAAAATCAAATTAAAAAGGTCAGTCGACTTGCAACATGAACATCAGACTTCAGTTGTGGTGCGAATAATGGCCCAATTGGGCGGCTGTTACAAACTAGCGGACTTTCTCGATTGGATTTTGTTTTACGGACCCCCTAAAACACATTCGCGGACCCCTAGGGGTTCACGGACGTCAGGTGAGGAACACCTGCTCTAATGTATTGCAGCATCCAGGCATGGCGTTTGGTGAAGCCCAGTGGATACACCAGTCCCGTCGCCAAACAAAGCTCCAAGCCCCCCCAAAATTGCAATACGACACACTACAAATAGTGGAGTTTTTGTCAAGCTGTAGAATGTCAAGACCCCTGCACAAACATAAATCCCCCCATTGAAGACTTTCTGGTAACGGTTTTGGGATACACTCCAAAGTGAGAGAGAGTTGAAAAAAAATTTCAACTTTTTGAAAAAAGTTTACAATTTATGAGGCGCAAAGTCGTTGGGTGGAAAACTAATTACACAACTTCCCGGAATCTTTCACTGGGTTAGTGACAAACGTATCCTCAGCTTTAACGCCATTCATTATAGCTCACTACACATTTAACCGCACATGTGTGAAAGTAAATTATACTTTTTGTGGCAAACAAATTTTGTTTGAAAGTATTCAAAAACATGTGAAAATTGTATCGTTTGTTTCAGTTGCTGATCTTGAAATGACTACGAACTTTAATTTAGCTAATAATTGTTGTTACAAAATGTTTTCAGCCTGCCACATTCGAGAAAAAATGGAAGGCAGTACAGGTGCATTACCGCTCTAGCACTAGCACCATATGCTTCAAAACTGTCGTTACATGTGGAGACGTTACACACGTAGTGTACACTAGTCCAGAGTGTCTACAATGTTACTGAGGGGTTTGACCGCAATCGTGGTCATGCAGATGATCTCAACACAAACTTAATATTTTTGCTGCTTCTGTATAGGAACTGAAAATGCTATTCTTGAAAACTCATAAGTGACCAGCACTTAATTGCTCAGCTGGGCCATGCAATTAATACAGATGTCTGTATTTTTCACACTTCAATGCTGAAACAAATTACTTTTCACGACACTCTTGCAGACGAAATTATTCTGAAAAACATTAAATTGATTTACACAACATATCAGCTACAAACGACTACGGAAGCGATCATGCTGATTTTTGCCGCTGNTACAGTACAGAAGAAGTTTGTCTTGGGTACAAAGCAATGAAAGAATTAGATTTCGCTTTCGTCCCTTTGCAAAAACGAAGCTACTGCCGCATGCCTGTTCCAGCCTCACTAATCTCGTGCAGAGCGTACCGGCCAATGCTGGTTCAACAGTAGTGTTCGACGAAAGACGACCTATGGGGTTTTCGGCAATCACCTCGACCGAGTAGTTCGTGAAGTAGGAAGATTTGACAGATGTGACGTCGCAGGCGTCACTTTTCTTTGACACGAAGGACGTAAACACTATCTTTGGGCTGCAGGAATAAAATCGTGCAATACACTAAGGCCTGATTTTAAGCGTAAAGTTCCTTTTCAAAATATCAGATTATTCTAACGCGTGTGAAGAGTTTGTGGCATAGCGGTTCAAGAGTTCTTGTAAATTTACTACGAGCACATTTTTAACATGATCGAAAGCATCCTGTTTTCTTCTTCCTTTTACAAACTACTTTTGTGAACACGATGTGCTCTTGTAAATTCTTTCTGAAGATCAGAAAAATCACATGAAAGTATTTTGCGTTAACAGCCTCGATCATACGCTAAAAGTGTACTCTTGTCAGCCAAGATCCAAAGGAACTTTCTGGTCTAATCACCACGATGACTGTTCGATGTTAAAATCGCACGAAAACAATTTTGGTCTGCTGCTAAATTTTTACTCACGTTAGAAAATAAAGGAGAGTGTAAGTAGTTGGCAGATGCGTCTCTCTTCCCTTATCCCAACAGCAGATCATCTGAGTCACTAAGCCGTTAGTGGAGCATGATATATTGGACGGTTTATCCGGTGGGTCTGCAAACAGTTCCAATCTTTGATTAGACATGTTTTCTCCATGATTGCTTAGAAGATATGCAATTCAAAATCAGATTCAAAGATTTTCATTGTTTCTCAGACAAGGGTTTCTAAGTTTAGTAACAAGTTGTTTCGCACACAGACAGAAAAATCATTCCAGTGTGAGCGTGAAACAACTAAGGGAGTCAACTCAGAAAAAACGACCACAGATGGCTGGAAAATTTTTAAAGAGCAAAATGTGTTTGAAGAGGCGAAAAAGTCCATCATTTAGCGAACACCAAGCGAAAGTCAAAAGTGGTTCACTTGAAGTTGCTTTTTGCAAGCAGAGTCCACTTTTACCAGAAAAAAGCAAAACTGTCAAGCAAGAGGCATATATGTTGATGTAAATTTAGGAACTTCACGGAGTTGAGGCGGGGTTGGACCTGAATATTTCCATGATTTGTGGAGCAGGAGCGGATACGGAGTCAAAAAAATGAGACTCTGTCCACCACTGCTAAGTGGGCGACACTGATGCATATGAGGAGCAGCCTGAGCTCAAAAGCGCATATTCAGTTTGTTCATGTGATCACTAATGATGAAATTTGCCTCGTCATTGTAAAAATGAATCCAAGAAATCACGATGGTCTTAGATTCGCTGGCTGATGGTTTGCCCGAAGGCACGTCTCTCAGTGTTATTTTCATCGGTCTGAAGTTGCAAAATCTGTATCTTATGGAAGCAGGTGAAGCTCTTGCGTTATGCGCACAACTGAACTGAACCTTGAAAGATCTGTCTCCTAGAACAAACGTCTTGCGGATTTCCTTGAAGACTGTTCCAAACATCGTTTCACAGTCACGATGTGATTCTCTCTGTCCTGACTGAACATTGCCGGCCACTGCGACCTTTAATATTATCCTGTACACTTCCCATCCACCTGAATTTGTCCGAGAGACACATTATTGCGAGTCTGCGGAGTGTTTCTACCTGGAAAGTTCCTCCGAAATTGTCGTTGAGTTTTTGGACAACTGATTTCGTCGCGAAATAGACCTCTATAATCTTGATCCTCTCCTGCACGGAATATCTGGCTGCTTGATCCATCGAAGCTGGGAAATAAAACTATGGATCTCTAATTATGTTTTACCTGGAAAACAGCACACTCAATTAATTTGATATGAAATGGTAGTGATAAGAAAATGGATACGTCTTTTTTGACCACCGTGTACCTCACTATGCTTGATGAAGATGTTTCTACTTTTACAACAAGAGAAAGACCAAGGGGAATGTCAAGGCTAGATGACAAAAATGCAACCGATAGATCAGAAAAAACGTTTCGTCTCTTATCAAAAACAGGAATTTGTACTAAAATAAGAGTAACTTCAATTTTGGTTAACTGTCAAAAATATCAAAAAAGTGAGAATCACTGGAAGAAATTGCGAATAACCGCTTGTGCACTCCGGTGAAACGTTTCACCAGCGAATCGAAGCAAGTGTTGAAAATGTGTACTTTTCAAACTTACCTCGGTTTGTGCTTGTGCCTAAGAAATTCTTGCTCTTATCTAAAAATGCTTGATCGTGTTTTTGGTAAAACAACAAACAACTTTGGCAACCAACTTTCCAACTTTCATAAAAAATTATACCAATGTTGTTTAAAAAATACGGCAAGCAACAAGGGTCAGGAAAAACAATAAGTCAAAGACCACGGCATAAGATGTTTGTTACTTACGTCCAACTGCGACTGACACAGCATGCAAAGGCTCCTCAGTATCTTCTGCAAAGCATCCGTACATTCCTGAGATTTCAAAAGTCACATTGTGCAAAATCAGTCGCGAGGCAATTGTCAGGTTCGATGACGGCCGGTTGGAGCTTGCGGAACGCTCATGACATGACAGTTGTGATACTTCAGCACTGTATCCTTCCGGTATGTCAATCCAATACGATTGGCTAGGCTGCAGTTTGTAAAAAACATACGCATAAACATTACTAGGGTATTGACATCAGACATGCTGGGCCAGAAAAACTTAAACCTATTTTTATACTGTATAGGTTTAGCTCCTTATCGGCACAGACATTTGAGTTAAAACTCTGCAAGTGAATATACTACAAGTTTTAACTAAACAATTCATCTTCGAATTTCTTCTTGCTTGGAAATTAGCGCTTTTTTAACATATAAAAAGATTGTCCACGTTATGGAGAAGGATTTTTCGAAAACGATTAAAGCATTAATGCGCATTTTAAATATTTTTAGAAGAAATTAGCGCCTTTATCAGAAACGTCATAACAACGGAGATATCTATCAATTTGTTTGGAAAAAATGCTGCTCAAAACGTACTTTTACCTCTGCTTTCCATAGCCACAAAATGCTTGTATCTCTTGTTTGATCTCCAGAACATGGTGTGCTGCCGACAGGCGCGATGCAGTTTACGACTACATCGGATCCCACTTCAGCCACTGCAGTATCGATGTCGCTGTAGGAGCAGGCTTGTTGGTGTTGAACACTCCACAAGACAAAAGTCAGGATTAGAGTGCAGGCATTGAGCTGTTTGCTTTCACAATGACTACGTTTGATGCAAGCCAGCATGGAACACACAGCAATACGCGCCAGAAAGTCGGCCTGGACGTGAAGGTGTGTTGAATGTTAATAAAACAGATCTAGGTGATTTAAGCTGTAAACAATAAAAAATTCTAATAACTGACCTATACATAACTTCGCTATTAGTCGTAGTTTACAACATCAAATATGCGAAGCAATAGTTACAACGAAAACGAAGCCCTATGCAGTAGTAGTAGTCCACGTTTTAAATCCGGTATTATCCCCAATACAGAAGTACCTGAATTACCCTAACGACCTTCCAATCAATTCCAGACCTTTATTCCACCTCATCCGATTCAAAGCGTCCTCTTGACACAGGCCAATTTTCTTGATTTCCTCTTCCACTTGCCTTATGCATTCTGATCTTTTGCAGTGTATAGAATGATGTTCACACAACTGGTAACACCTACAGCTTACAGTATTATCAATTTTTGTTTGAGCGCTTTTATCAGGCGTTAACGTCTTATTCTTCTTCTCCGTTATTTGAAAAAGAGGAGGATAGGAAGACGGAGTCATGCTCGCAGCCGCGGCACACTCGCAACCTCGGCGGATTGTTCAACCTTAGGCGGCTGCGAGTTAAAACCACGACTAAGCGTGTATTGATTCGTGAACTGCTTTACGCCGATGACGCTGCCCTGCGTTGCTCACTCCGAGATGTACTTGCAAATCCTGTGCGATCGATTCGCTAAGGCCTGCACTGACTTCAGCATGACCATCAACTTCAAGCAAACTGTTGTAATGTCACCCGGAACGTCCCAACCACCACGCATTCTCACCAACGGTTCACTGCTTGAAGATGTCGAAAAGTTCTCTTAGTTGGGATCTGTTGTCAACTTTTCCAATAGTCTGGACGATGAAATCAACCAACGAATTGGAAAGGCTTCGACCGACTTCGGGAGACCTAGTTCTCGGGTCACAACAGATCCCAGATAAGATAAGTTGTTTGGCCCCGCCATGAAGGATGCTTTGCGAATTGTGACTGGATGCCTGCGTCCTACACCAGCGGACAACCTTCCCATCCTCACAGGCATCCAACCTGCTGAGCTTCGTCGCAATGGAGCCACACTGTCTCTAGCGCGCCGTGGCATGGAACCTGGACATCTGCTCCACTCAGCGCTCACCAATTCACCGAGTGCAGATGCACGGCGCTTCAGATCGAGGCGCCCGTTTATACTCCTGCTTGAACAGATTGGGTATGGCCTCCTCTGCAGCCTGTGAGTGTGGCGCAGAAGAACAAACCGTCGGCCATGTGGTCCTCCAATGTCCAATTCATCGACCTCCTCATGGACTGCACGGCCTGA
>JGI24022J15233_10004275_pt1 | contig 14673 bp, 9 predicted proteins | sample Ectturendosymbi2_FD_15233 | JGI IMG/M metagenome (IMG submission 15233) | reverse complement strand
TAGACTGGCCGATCCGTTTGAGCCGTTGAACAGCTCTCTAGTGCAATCGGCGGAGGAGCTAGGGCGTTGGTAAGGCAACTGAAAACTGCTGTTTTTTTTGCGAAAATCGCCAAAACCAGCCAGGCGCCAAAGTGTTAACTTCTGAAGCAGTTTCCTACTTAGGATAAACATATTTGCAGTGTTAAAATCATCTTCATGATATAGCATGTATATTATATATATCAATTTATGAGAAATAATGCCTGTTGTATGCTTAATATTTTAACTTACATATAATTTTTCAATCGTGAGAAATGTATCATAATTTTAAAGTATTGTTCTACTGCAGTGCTTCTCAATTTGTGCTGCACCCTGTGCAGAAGACAAAATCATTTTTGCACCCCTTGTACCATTAAGCCACACTGTCTTCCACAAACGCCTACAATCTGGCAAAAATATTCCAACTCCCAGAATTATCACACAGCTACCCTGTGGAGTGCAAGCACCCAAAAATTTAGGACTACTGTTCTATTGTCACATTCAAAATCTTTTGTTGACAGCCCATTGTCATTTTCATTCCATGCACTTCAGTAAGGAAAGTTATTTCATGTGCATCTTGTTTTGTGTTGATAATCCCATGTGTGATGTATGCACTACACAGTCAATTCCAGCATTTTTACATCAATGAAAACTGAGGATCTGAAGAGTGTAGAAACAGTTGTAGGCACATTGTTTAAGACATATGTTTGAAGTATTTTATACTGAATGAAAACCTGATAGTCGTGGTGATTTCTGTTAGTATGTTTTTATCTAAGTCACATATAAGGGTCAATGAAATGATTGGTGTGAGGCATAGCTTAACATAATGTTTGCTGCAGTTGCTACATTATGAATTTGCACTGGAATATCTTGTTACGTTGTGCAGTGTCTAATAAACTATCATCACAAAAATGCCCAAGGATTTGTCATGGGCTGCATATGATGTTGTATGCTATCGTCTTGGTTTGTTAGGATGCTCTTCACTTTAAGTTTATCTTTTGATAAGAAAAAAACAAAAACAGTGAGGCAAAGAAGATACTATCAATTGGCAGTAAGGTGTGGCAGTGTACAAGTATAGAGTACTTATCAACTCTAAAATCAATCAGTGTTCTTTAAAACAAACAACTTCTGTAAAAAAGTGCCACTGATTAGTAGGGCAAGTGTTTGTTGCAGTAAAAAAGTGAGAAAATTGCATTTATTTTCAACAAAAGTTGCATTTATGCGCACATTTGACTGCGAAAGACTTGACACAACCTATTTTCATTTGCGCAGACTTGGCCAAAAGCCAAGATTTTTTGCCCTTCCACCTCTAATTGAGTTCGGGCACTGTCGTACTTGGCTGGGGTTGTAAAACTTCTCGCTTGCAAACCAACAGTTTCATCATAGATAACCTTCAGACGCAGCTAATCCGTCATATAGCTGTTTTTCATGCAATCAAAGAGAATATAACTAAACTGAAATAGTTTTGTAGTATTTTTTTTAATTACACTTACATTTTGCGCAATACTTGATATAAATTGCAGTAAAAAGTTGCACGCAAAAATCGAAAAAGTTGCAATATAAAATTCCTGGCAACAGCCCACATCATTTGAACTACATTACAGTATTTTGAGTATTTGGGAAGCTGTTGGAAGCTGTAAAAAAAGTTGCGCAAAAATTGCCCTACTGATTAGTTCTTAAATTTTAAAGTGTCAGTTTCAGTCCAGGTGCAGTGCCAGTGTATTAAATTATAACTGTGTTTATATTATAGCTCCATTATCCATCTATTGATTCTTCATTTAAATTTAACAAGCTTTTGAACAGTTATTTTTATGGTTGTAGTTGTATTAACATATCTTATTCAATGAAATTTCGTGTATGTTGTACAAGAATGAATGAACTTGCACTAAAGTTATTCACAAATAAACCACGACAAGGAAATTGTCCAACACAGTTCTCACCTAAAAATTTTGTGTCAAAACCCACAAGAATTCCTCCCTGTTGAACTGAAGAACTGCGCATAGCTTAGAACACCTCTATGACTCTGCTTTACAATCCAAAATTTAAGAGTTCTTGTTGATCACTGTTAACTCACTTTGAAATGCCTGATGCAATTTGCCAATCATCATTTGTACCCATAATGAGACCCCGGTGGTCGTCCGCACGTTTTTTTGCTGTTTTGTCTCATAATCTCCGAGATGTGCTGCGTAACTAGTAAACGTTTTACTAACCCATGTAAATGGATTGACCTTGGCTCTATAATAAACAAAAACAGATAGATGTTAAGCATTTGACTTTCGGTGTTAAAGAGCGAGCAACTTTTCAGGTTCCTGGAAAATCAGGTTGATCCTTCGAATTGCTTGGGATTGGCGGCCTTTGCCGACGATCTTGGCTTGACCGATTTGAAAAGGAAAATTGACAAATACATATGTGCACACTTCGGAGAGGTAGTGGTCATTACTTTCTGTGTGGCATGTTGTGCCTAAGTCGCTGAAGTGTTGGTGTTTTTCTGGATAGGTGTCGCGGAGTGAAGAATTCAAAACATTAACTCCGTGCCGACTTTCGAAGATTATTGCTTCTGATGAGATCCACGTCGACTGCGAATCGCAAGTCTACAATGCGGTGCTGGTTTGGGTTGAATACGATCCACCTGCTCGCCAGCAGTATTTCAAAATGCTTCTTGAAGCAGTAAGTGTTTTTTTGTTGTTGTATGTTTCTCAATTATGAGTTTTGTTGGCCTATTATTCATACGTGGCTGTTTTGAAGCTATAGCTGCTCACTGATCAGCATGTCGTCGTCTGATGATAACCATACCTTATATCGCAGTGCCGTTTATATTTTCANAAAGTGCCGTTTGATGTTTGATGCAGGTAAGATGTCATTCTTTGACACCTGGATTTTTNGAAAGGCAGTTGCAGCATTGTCCAGTTGTCAACAAGGAACCTCGTTGCAAAGAATATTTAGCCCGCATTTTCAGTGAACTCACCTTGCACAAACCTGTGAAGCAGAAGCCACGGTTCCCGGGCTATGGGCAGGTGGGTCTAGTGCAGCCATGTCCAACCCAAATGGCTTACTGAGCCAAATATTATGTCACTATCTCAACCAGGGCCGCACATTGAATGACATATTAATGAGGGCCGCACATTAAATAGCTTAAATTGATCTTAGCAAACTAAATTCAGCTTAAGCTAATGTACTGAAAGTGTTCGAATCCTGACTGCAATGGTAAAAGACGTGATAAAATGGCGCTGAGGACCAGCTGCATAAAAAATGTCAAATTCAAGATTATCAAAATAAAGACAGGTTGTCAGTATGTACGATACTTTTACTACAGCGAAGACCTAAACTGGACCGCACGAAAGCATCGACTGGGCGGCATGCGGGCCGCGGGTTGGNCATAGCTGGTCGAGTGCTTGGGATTGCAATGCAGCTCAACTCGTTGGCTTCTCGTTTGTTTGAATATACCTTCACGGCTGTCTGTTTGTGGTTGTGATGACGTTTGTCAGCGAAAACAAACAACTTGCTTTATGTTTAAATTGCAATGCACAATCTTTTGCTGCCGTATCATTGGTTTTTGCAACTTTCCGTTGGTTTAATGCGTAGTGCTCAATCGTCAAACAACACTGGCAATGTGACCACTCGTGGTGCCCTGCNATAGATAAGTTCGGTCTGTTAATTGCGCAGCCCCTTAGGTGATGATACCTGCATTTGTTGTGTAAAGCAAATGCCTATCTAAAACCTGTGCGTTGAACTTGTGTGCTTACACTAACAGTACTTCGCAGGTCATATACGTGGCCGGCGGTTATCTGCGTCACTCGCTGACGTACATGGAATGCTTCCACCCAGAGGAGAACGTCTGGTTGAGGTTGCGTGATCTGCCGATGCCGCGCTCTGGAATAGCTTCGTGTGTTATTCACGGCCTCTTCTATGCGATCGGCGGCAGGAACAATTCGCCGAACGGCAACCACGACTCAGCGGCCTGTGACAGGTGGGCGACGCTCAGCAGCGAACTAAAGGCAGTGGTGTTAAGGACTGTTGGTTGAAGTACCGCAATGTTTTTTGGCTGAACATTTTTGAACATTTTTTCGTGGGCAAAAAATGAACATTTTTTCGTGTGCAAAAAAATTATGTTGTAGCATAAAAGTAACAACATGTTGTAACACTGGAATGAGCATTGTTCAACATGTTGAACAATACACATTCCAGTGGCCATTGTCTCGTTTATGCAAAATGAGAGAGCATCGCATACAATGCAAAGTTTTGTAAAAAAAGCGAACAAAACAAAGTTAGCCTTCTTATTTGTAAACGACAAACGGAAGGGTTGGAAAGCATTAAGCTAACAGTGCCGACCGACGTTCGAGACATGGTGCAAACGTTTCCTTAATAGGTATTACCAGCATCGCTCTTTGCCGCACTGACAGTATCATATTCCCTAAACGTTTGTATTGCGTTTCTACCTCTGTTGCATCGGGTGTTGTTTCCATGTCATTTTTATGTCTCACAGGCAACCAGCTCGAAACAGGCAATGCACTGCCAGCAAAAAACGCAAAGTCATTCTCGCAAACCTTAGGCTTTCGCAACTACCACCGCCATATTGTAAAATAAACAGAACGTAAAAATTGTGGTCACTGCCTCCATCGCCACGTTTGTGAAGAATTATTTGGAGTTTGTTTCGCACAGAAAGTTGTGCGATGATACTTAAAAATTTTTGTCTTATTTTGCATCCTCGATTGTTAATATTTTTTGTGCTCAGCTTTTTTTACAAAACTTTGCACTGTATGCGACACTCTCTCATGCTGCTTCGTTAGCCGTTCCACGCGAGTCCCCTGGATTTCGAAACATTGGTTTCGTGAAGCACTTGCAAACGTTGCTCTTGTTTTGCTGCAACGACCATCGCTGGAGTGTTCAGAGAAACTTTGTGAGACTTGGGCCATGAACGTGTATTGGCAGTTGACGCTTTGTTTGGTGATTGATTGGTTGAGCCGACTTTTTTAAACCTTAAGTCAGTAGTAAATTAACCCTCATAGCATGAAAACATAAGCCAGTGGTAAATTAACATTCACAATATGAAAACGTAAACCAGTGGAAAATGAACACTCATAACATAAGTTAACTTCGTGTTTTGCATCTGTTGACTTCATGTTGTCCAACTGTGTTTCGATGTTGAGTAGTGTCGCAATGAAGTGTAGAAATTCTTCTGTCAAATGTCTTTCTATTTTCTAACAAATAATTTAATTTCGAAAACAGCTGCTATGAACAGGGTTTCTTTGATGGTGTGTGACGTTGCTACTTGCGGCTGCTTTCTTGCTATACAAATTCAAAGCTGTGTACATTCTAATGTTACGATTGCCACAACATGTTACACAACAGTACTCATCCCAGTGGCCATGTCACGTTTCAGATACAATCCGATGTCTGACCAGTGGTGTCAGAGGTCATCGATGAACGTACCCAGGAACAGGGTGGGTGTCGGTGTGATTGACAACATGATTTATGCTGTCGGTGGCTCGCAAGGCCCAGTCCATCACAGCAGCACAGAGAGGTGAGCTTCGTCCGGTAGGCGACGTCACGGCTCTGATCACGTGATCACGAATGTTCGTTTTATGCTTGAATAGACACTTCGTCTGAACAAGATTTGCTTCCCGTGTTTTATAAGTCTATTTTTCACTGTCCGTTCGTTCAGACCAGATACCAACCCCATAATTGCTGTCCATTTTATACCGTAGGTGATGCGTTAACTTGCCGATTGTGGCGCAGCACTGAGGTAATAATTGATTTCGCCCATAGCTCGTTTGAGTTGACGTGATGTGCTTTTCAAGTCATACAAGTTCGAAAACCGTTTTCCAGATACGACCCTGACAAAGACACGTGGACGATGGTTTGCGGGATGAAGACCAAACGCATCGGCGTCGGTTGCGCCGTCATCAACCGGATGCTGTACGCGGTGGGGGGCTTCGACGGCCAGCACAGGTTGTCGTCGGTCGAGCGATACCATCCCGAAAACGACGAGTGGTGTTTCGTCCAATCCATGCAAACGGCACGAAGCGGAGCAGGTGAGGGGGCACCAGTTGTTGCTGCTGTCATTGTTTGCTGCCTTTGCTTTACGCGTGAAAAGCGCCAAACGTGTGATTGCATCTCCTTCGGCGATGCAGTCAACAATGAGCGCCATCTGATTCTTGCAAATGCTGCGCCTCGTATTCTTCCGCACCAGTCGCGCTTTTCTTTCGGCTCCATCCGCATTCCTGGCGGGCGCAGCGCAGACGGAATAGCCGCTGTCATGGCGCGTTATCGATACTTGCAGTTGAGAGAATGTCCGTGGAAAAGGTCAGCGCTGTACGCCAAGGTTAAGTTAGTCGAATGCGAAAATCTGAGCCGATTGCACAGCCACACTTCTCCTTGCTGCTGTTTACTGTGCTGTGCGGAAGCGACGCGTAAGTGGAGTTCAGTTGCAACCTTGTTTGCTCTGCGTTGGACAAGCGCGACCTGAACTGTTTATCGGGCACACATTCATCGCCCTGCACCATACGCTGGTCATGTGTCGAAAATCCGGGTTCTCCTTCGTCAGCAACACACTGTTTTTGCTCATTTGTTTTTAAAAAGTGGTTTGTGTGTGGTTGCTTTGCCGAACAAGTGGAACAAAGGTTTGAGTGACTTTTCGGAGCGAATAAGCATCGAAATTCTTATTTTACAACCGTTCTTGCCTCTTTGGTTCGTTTCCGACAATCTTTTCACATACGGAACGATTTTTCAATTTTTGCGCGCTGTCTTTGTGGGAATGCATTGCTTCCAGCAAATTGAGTTTGAGTTGCAAGTATAACACACTGTTCACTGCCGGTAGGAGGTGCCGGGCGCAAAAAAAAGACAATGTGCCGGGCGCAAAAAGCCATTAAAGTTTCTTCGAAATGTGTCATTAAAGTTTCTTCGAAATGTGTGTCTTAACTTGGTACCGTAAAAACGTTCCCGTATGTTCATCTCATTCAAATAGCGATGCTCGTAATATTTTTTGTCATCATCAGTTGATTAAGAAAATTTTGTTTGAGTTGATTGACGTCACGCGCTCTGTGATGTCCACGATGACGTTGATACCCGTCACAAGGTGATGGAGCGACAGCTATTATTGTTTGCCGTTTCCAAGGGTCTTTAAACATAAGTAAATTTTAAAAACGTCACACAACCAAATTACTTCCTTGGTTTTTGTCGCTGAAAGAGCAATAAAGCGATAAATGCAGCCACCTGGCAAAACAGCCAAACGTATAACGAATAAGTCGGTAGTTACGGCGGGTGGCAGCAAAGCAAAAGGCGAACTCTGCAGTTTTATCAAGTTGCGTGTTTCCATCTTCACTGCATTCTCTTCAAACGAAAATTGTCAAACACGTGGCGCAACAAGGCTGTGGAGCGCTTCTGCTGTGACGTGGCGTTTAACGAGTGGCGCTGGTTTCGGAAGAAGATGTTTTGATTCAATTTTCTCAAATCGCGACAATGACATTCTGTCACTTTGCTTCGCGTTTAGCATTTTTGCCAGCCTGCCCCTAAAAATGTCGTGATCCAGTTGAACTGAAACTACAGGGATGACATATTCTTGGGCACAGTCAAAAAAAAACGAGAGAGAACGTTCAAGGAAAAAAAGGCGTCGTGGAAGAGAACTGTTCCCGCGCCAGTTGCCTCATTTGATCTTTTTTACCAGGTTGAACTACGCTTCGTTTAAACGCCCTATGAAATGTGCTAAGTCATTGCCGCTTTTTTCCTGCTCCTCGTTCTTCTCGGTGGGTTGCCACGGGCGGTGTTTGGCTTGAGGGTTAGTAAAATTGACAGCTGGTTATTTCAAACGATGCGATTGTTTCTCACCGTTGTTTGTCACCAAGCCCTTGTGTAGTTTAGCTGCCTCACCTCTTGCGGCGAAACTTGAGTACAAATTCAATTCATGGCTTTGTTTCCACGTTAATTGTTAACTGTCACCTACAAGGCTGTTCATACGTGACTTCCCGTCTTTTCATTTTTCAACACCGTGTTGCGTCATCGCGTGCTGACGTCATCACGTGAATGAGAACGACAAAGTACAGACTAATGTGTATTTTGCAACTTGTTGGTACTGCAGCAACGTTAATGCAAACTGCAAAAACTTTGCATACAAACTCGTTGTTACTTGGCAAATGTGGGCTGACGTGCTCTTCAATCACAGTTTCTGTTCTGCTCAATAGCTTTCGCTGATAAACAGACAAGAAGCTCGATTGCATGGCGGGTAAACACCGAACGAGACAATCACTCGCATATCACACGCCATCCATGCATCGATACGCCGCTCCGGGCCATGTGTGTTTGTGTATGCGACGCTGTTTGCTGCTCACTGCCGAAGCGGAGCTGCTTTCGTGGGCGTTGCGTTGCGGCGAACGTCTTTCCTGCGTCGTTAACCTCGTGATATTGTTGACCAGACATTACATGGTTTGCTGTTGCTCTCCAGATGCGGAGTTTCTGTTAAACCACACAAATCTGAATCGATTCAAAACACACTTGGCTTGTGTAAGCTTTGCTGTTTGCCGAAACGCCATTTTCCTGTTTAAAAGAAATCAGCGTGAAGTCTATTTCAAGTCTAGACTTCGTCAATGCCAGGAAGTATTTTTGTGTTCAGAAAATTTCTCAACGGTTACCAAAATAACTAGCGCGTGTAAGTTTGGACGCATGCAATCACGTCCTGTCCTCCCTGTGACTCGTCGGCAATGTGAGTTCATGACGCTCGTAAATAAATGACTACCTTCAGTTGCCGGACCTCATTAAGATGGGCGCTGAGTCACGGCTCGACGTGGCTGCCAGTTTTTCGTAGAAATTTCTGCCGTGTAACGATGATAGGCATTGTTTTACGTGTGGAAAGTCACGACTTCGGCGCGGATCCTGTTGCAAATGACCAGAAGTGTTGGTGAGCGACGAGTGCTGTATAAGCTTCATCTCACTTGAAATACTCTTCTTTTTATCTCCAACTTGATGTGCATAACTTGTAGGTTTACCATTTAAACGTCCCGTTTCACCGCCTTGCGCGTGCCAAGCATGTAATTTTTGCATTGCATTTATGAACAATTAAAGCTCTAAGGTTTGTTGAAAGCTTTCGAGGAATCATCCGACTGGGCTCTGCTTTCATGACTCTGCCATGATTCAGACTTGCACATACCCTGTTTTCAAATGCGACGCAGTCGAATCTATCAGCAAATTTTCAAATAGAAAATCGATTTCACGGAAAATTGCGCATCCTCAGTCCTGAAATTTACAAGCAAAGCTTGCGGGTGAGAAGTTGAGGATTTAAAGCAAGGGCAGAGACAGCAAACAAACTCTCGTGCCTAGGCTAAAATGAATAAGTCACCAAACAAGCTGCGGCAAGTAAAAAACTGGAAAATACGTCTTTTAAGTAGTTGATTTCGCTGAATCTGGAAAATTACCTGACGCCAGTTGCGGAGCATCGAAACCACAACTACCGGCAACGCCGCGATGATTCAACACGAAGTGGTTTAGAACTCAGAAGCAGAAATGAGGTCACGAGGTTGACAGACGCACTCCAAGGAGGGTCATTAAATGCTGAATGTTGGGGGGAGGAACAAAAATCGCTAAAAAACTACGTGTGTGGCAAGAAAGGGGTTCAAACGAAAGTAGAGCAGAAATATCAGTGAACATCGCAATGTGGTACAAGAATTATTTCTTACGAGAATCATGCATTGAATATTCATTTGTGCGTTAGGTTTGTGAAGCCATTTATCTTCACAGGTGTCCAGAGAGTGAATAATGGATTGTTCAACAAAAGTAATGGTGAAAGCTTCATAGATATGTGGTTTATTTATGATGCCATGGAACACTGAATAGTGCCGCGTTAAGGCCATTTGGTCCTTGTTATATATACAATCTGGTTTGTTTCGTATACAATCTGTTTTTTTTTCATGTGCCTCGGTGCGCTGACCATCTCATGGAAAATTTGTTTACTGTTTGGCCAACATGCTGTCGATTGCATATCACACAAGACGCCACATATATACCATAGTTTGCACATGTCAGGTTGTAATGCGGCGGGTTATTATATAATTTTACGATGAAATGAATTTTTGCGGCCTGGCAGCGATATTTCACAATTCATGCGGTCCGTGATAGCAGGCCCGTAGCCACGGGGGGTCATTCGGGAGCAGTGCCCTCCTAAATTTCTTTTGTGCCCCCCAAATTTTGTTGCGCCCAGAAAAAATTGTTTTAAACATATAGTAAAAGCAAAAATCGTGCTCCCCTTAAAAGTGTATTGTGCCCCAGCAAATCTTGAAACCTGGCTACGGGCCGGCGTGATAGTAAATAGGCCCCCCATTGATGCTTCAGTTAGCCTTTCAACTTTTCTCTAGAGATCGACCGATATATCGGTATCAGCCTCAATAGGTGTTGACAAAACGCTGTTATATTCCTCACGCATCCAGACAACTTGCGCAAGAAAACACAACGAAGCAAGTCAAGATAGTTATCTTACAGCAACGTTAGCAGGTGCGTTTTCATAAACAAGTAGACAAGATGAACCATGGAGCACGCGTCGGCCGTCACAGCCGAAACATAAGCATCATCGCGAACAGACTTGGACAACTAGAATTTTTTTAGCTTTTCTAAAGTAGATTAGAATTAAAATTAGAGATAACTCAGCTTTCACAAATTAGATTAGAATTAAAATTAGCGGAATTTCGAAAACCAGAAATTGAACCAAAATTAGAATTATACAATACAACTCGTCTAATTCGTCATCGTGTAATTCGCTTAATTCGTCCCTTTTTCGTCGGTCCCGGCAGAATTCATATCTTCTGTGTACATTTCTGTTCGTCTAATTCGCCATCGTCTAATTTGCTCAATTCGTCACCTCTTTATATCTCTGAGAAGCATTTTGTTCGGCTAATACGTCATTTGCAGTTCCGCTTTTAATGTCTAAGCAGCTAGTACGTGTGGGAATTGAAACAAGTTAAATCTTTATCAGAGAATTGTTGCACCTCACAATTTGTTTATCGAATTCACACACGAGGTGCGAAGCGCGACCCGACTCCCCATTGAAAGAATGCGGGAAGCCTTTGCAGTTTGTTAAAGATTTAAAAGGTGTTAGATTAATTGAGGAGTCCAGATAGGGTAGAGGAATTAATTGTTGTATTCAACCATTACGTCATAACCTTGTAAGTTACTGGAAATAAAAGCACTATGCATACGAGTTTCTATGATAAAGTATACGAGCTTCTATGATAGGAGTTTTCACCTGTTTGCATAATTTGTCACTTCGCCTAAATCTTCACTTTTTTCTAATCCCCTTGAGGTGACGAATTAGGCAAAATCTGCTGTAATTACATTTACACAAATCAAATCGACTTTAATCCAAGTTGAATTCATGCCCAAATGTAGATTCATTCTTATAACCATGTAAATAGCAAACATTCGTGGCCTACGCCAAGAGTGGCATGCTTCGCGCTGTATAATTGGCCTGCATGGCTTTGACTCGTTCCGACGGAGCCGATGTCGCTGTTATACCCAGTTCTCGAGCAGCAGCCTTCAGATAAGGAAACGAAATTCGCTTTTCCAATACCCTACAACAGGTATCTCCAAAATGTTTTAGTCTGAGAGCTATATAAACTTTAACACAACATCAAGGGTCAGACATTTTACGTAATGTGATTGTTTCGGAGTATATTACTGTACATTCTATCGAATCAACAAGTTTTTCGTAAAAATTTTATTCATTATTGACAAAACGCCTCTGCGGGCCGTAGTTTGGAGACCTCTGCCCTAAAACATCACAGCTGACTGACTGTCAGAATTATTCGTCGAATTAAGAAACAGAATTTATTTGTCGAAGCCCGATCGGAAAGTTTCGCAATGCTTGAAGCTTATTGTCTCTCTGGACCGCGCTACCACGTACAGGTGTTGCGTACGAATAAACTCCGGTTGTACTGCTAGAGAAGTTTTCGCAGCACGAAAAGTTTGACTGTAGGTTAAGGTGTAGTAGTCCAACCGATGCCTAGTTTAGCGCAGATTAATTTTTAAAAAAAGCTTGCATGAAAAATGAATTGCATTATGTTAAGCAACGTTTACGGCGTTATGAATATGATTACTAGGGCAACCAAAAGTCAATAAAGTCAAAATTTTTCTGCCTACTTAAAGTTTATGAAACGTCCCAAAAACAATATTCACGCTGATACCATGAGCCATTCCAAAGTTATTAGGTCAAAAAAATGTCAAAATTTATCATTAGGTCAAAATTTTTTGCTGCAGAGTTTTTTTCTTGTTATCAATATTTCATTAAAGTTACAGCAACATATTTTGATATGTTTTTGCAAGTTTAGGTGCAATTCTGAAATACTAATGTTTTTTTGCGACTTCTGAGCTAATAATATTGTGCAGTCCATTACTGAATGATTTGAATATTAAGTAAACTGGGCATGGCAATGCAAGAAACGTGGTCTTACAGTACTTGGTTTGACAAATGCCCAATCCATTATGCATATATGGTGTTTTAAACTTTTAACTTCACGAGATTCGCAGATTTGTCTCTACTCTAGTTATTAATGTACTATCAACACATCGTGCCTGAGGTTAAACAACCAAATTCTTCAAAAATTCGAAATATACTGCATGAATATGCTTCTGAGTTTACCTCAACACGTAAGGCTGAAATATTTTGCAAACTTTGTGACTGCTTCGTGAAATGTGACAAATTTAAAACATGCTATACCAGATTTTGCAGATTAACTACTTTTTGTTTCATTTCAAACCTATCGTTTTTTTGATATTACTGTATATCAGTTTTTTTAAGGAAAATGTTAGGTACCCGGTACGGACGTGTAGGGACCCGATTTCCTTGATTCTAGGGACCCGATTTTCTCTGATTCTAAGAACTCGATGATAATTTTCTCTGATTCTAGAAACCCGATTTTCAATTCTAGGGACCCGGATCGGGTCCCTAAAACGCCTTAAAAAGAACCCTGCTGTATATGAATATGCTTTGCATTGCACATTTCAATTGAAAACACTGAAAAGTGATAGGTCAAAATAAAGTCAAAATGTGTAAATTATAAAGTCAAAATTTTAAGCTTTTGGGTCAAAAAAATTGGTTGCCCTAATGATTACAAATGCAATCGCTACTCACTAGTGACGCCAACTGTGGCTGTGAAGCAGTTGCACGTAACATCTTAAAGGATTCTACTTTTCTTAACTTGATGTATTAGGCCACGGGTCTCCAAACTTTTTGTGCGAGGGCCACATAAGCTAGTACACAACACTTCGAGGACCGGACTTCTTACGTAACGTGATTGTTTCGGGAAAGGTTGCATTCTACCAAATCAACGCATTTTTCATTAATTTATTATTTTTTCATCATTGACTAAACGGCTTCGCGGGTCGGGTGAAATGGCTCCGCGAGACGCATTTGGCCCGCGGGCAGCAGTTTGGAGACCTCTGTATTTGGCTGCAAGCGCCCTGGTTCATGCTGTACGCAAGCTAAAATGACCTGTTCGTGGGGTGGGTTAATCGACATTTTCCAGGAGGCGCTTTAGTGATCTCACAATCCAGACTGTTGCAACGCGCTGGTTTGAGGACGTGGCACACAAGTTACGTAAGCGCTACTCCAACATTTCACAAATACGTTGAAGCGATGATTTGGCGATTAGTCCGATAACAGCACGGTAGTCGTTGTCATTGTTGCATCACAATTACTGTTGTCCGTTTGTTAAACACGACCAGCGTTTGCGGTGTTTGCGACAACGCAATTTAAAAGCGCAGTGTTTGTGATTGGATTATGACTACCATGGCATTATTGCACAATCATCGAATGCGTTATTCGCACATGTGCAATTGCGCACGTTAGCTATTGTCATGGCGACTTGTTCTAGTGGAATTTACTTCCGGCGGACGGGCGGCAATCGGTTATAGCCTAGTGCTGCATAATATAAAAAATTTTGTTTAGGTTAGGTTGTAGATGATCGGCTAACTTACTGCAGGCTACTTAGTGAAAATGCAGGATGAAACTATTGAGTATATTGACAAGTCAGTTGAGGTGTTTCATTTCATACCAATATCAGTACTTCAGTTGCAGTAACTAATGCAACTAGTTTGCTTTTTTATGGACATGCAGCTTTTTAATGTTACATTGCATCAAAATTCCACACTTGATTCTTTAAGACGTGGATTGACTTTTCAAATTGAAGACCCACTCAGTTGCAGAAGAGTCTGAAAGGCTGATTTGTGAAATATGTGCAAAAAAAATTAATATGAGTTACATAGTACGTACTATCACAGACCAAAAAAGTGACTGCTGTTTTGGAGAAATTTTCTGTTTTGGCAATGGTTAATTGAATAGAGTATTGTACTAAGTTTAACCTCCGTAACTTGATGCTCCGTTTTGTACTTCCTTTTCATTTTCTGTTCACCGTCTTTCAACTTTCAAGCGTTGTTTTTGCTTTTTTTGTTGTAAGCGCTGTAAGCAGTTCTCTTTCATTCAGTGTTTTGTTCTTACTGTTTTGTTATTTTTAACATTTTTTTTATTCATGGCACTGTGTTTATTCATTGAAGACAGTGAATGTATACTATGCTAACAAGTCAATCAGATTAATTAAAAACAGGGATATCTATAGAAAGATTTAGCTAAATGTGCGCAGATTAACTAAATCTGTCAGATATAATATTTTTACGAACGGC